>Ga0207663_10001085_pt1 | contig 12489 bp, 12 predicted proteins | sample LARL53metaG_FD_184346 | JGI IMG/M metagenome (GOLD analysis project Ga0207663, IMG submission 184346) | Corn, switchgrass and miscanthus rhizosphere microbial communities from Kellogg Biological Station, Michigan, USA - LAR L5-3 metaG... | ecosystem: Host-associated > Plants > Roots >...
TGGATCGGCGGCGTCATCCGCTCGTCCAACGATCCGACGGTCATCGGGCTGGGAGCCTGGTGGCACGTGACCGACAACGGCGAAGGCGTCAACGCGCCGGCCGACGTCACCTCGTTCCTGGGCATCGGCTCGCTGGCGCAGACCGAGGCGTTCTGTGACGACCACCCCGCGTACCGCTTCCCGTTCGCGATCGACGGCGGAAACATCCAGGTTCGGCCGTAGACCCTCCTCGGCGCTGCGAGCGCGCCGGCCCGGACATCCGTGCCGCGCGCTCGCTTGACCGTGCGCGGCCGTGCGGCTAGACGAGGATCTCGAGCGCGAGCTTCGGCGGGCAGCCGCGCTCGAGCAGCGCGACCGCCTCGTGCAGGTCGATGTGCCGCTCGCGCGCCAGCACCTCGGCTTCGAAGCGGCGGCACCCGGCGCGGCGAAGCTGCTCGCGCCGCCAGGCGACTACTTCGTCCTCCGTCACCCGCGCCCGCAGCAGCTCCCCGGTGGTCATCGGCCGTCAGCGGATCCGCAGCGTGAGCGACGCAGCGGTGTACCCGCGCTTCGACGCCGAGATGACGAGGTACCCTCGGCGGCTCGGGCGGACCTGGAGCATGGAGCTCCCGTACGCGGTCGTGCGCGTCTTGCGGAGGACGCCCGCCCCCTTGAGGCGAAGGAGCGCTCCTGCGACGCCGCCGCCAGTCTCGAAATTCGTGACGCTCAGGGTCACCCACCGCTTCGAGTTCCGCCGGAGCGTCCCGCGGATGGAGACCTCCATGCGGCGGACACGGGTGAGCAGCTGTGGCTGTGTGAAGTCGCCCACGTTGTCGCCCTCGTCGGTCGCAGCGACGCGCCAGTAGAGACGGCCCGTGTCAAGCGAGATCTGCCCCGGATAGTGGAGCAGCGGCGCATACGAGGTGTTGTCGGTGACGACGTTCTCGACGAGCCGCGTGAAGTCCGGCGTACCGGACAGCTGCACGCGGTACCGACGCGCGCCGGCCTTCGCGTCCCAGCTCAGCAGGACGTGATCCTGAGCGACGTCTGCATGCGCTCCGCTCGGCTCTCGAATCGTGCGGGTGAAGGCGTAGGTGGTCGAGTAGCGGCCGGGCGTGAGGCCGGACGGCGACTTCGGGAACTCCGCTCGGACGCGCCAGTGGAAGATGCCGGTGCCGAACATCTGCACGGGCGTCATCGCGGGCGTCCGGAAGCCGCTTACGTCCTTGTGCGTCCCGTCGGGCAGGTCGACTGAGAGGTCATACGACACCGCGCCGGGCACGATGTTCCAGCTCCAGGTAGGGATCGCGTCGCCCTGCGTCGGATTGGTGGCGCTACCCGCCGGCGCCTGCAGCGTCTTCTGGAAGGTCCCGATGCTCGACCACGTGAGGCCCGTCAGGTTCTCGTCGTCCGCGCGCACGCGCCAGTAGAGAACGGTGTCGGCCGGGTACGTCGTGCTGCTCGTGTAGGAGGTCGCGTCCGTGACCACGTCGTCGAGGAGCGTCCCGAACGTCGGGTCGGCGGCGACCTGCAGCCGGTACCGCCTCGCGCCGAAGGTCGGCGACCACTGGAAGCTCGGCTGGCCGGCGAACACCTGACCGGCGCTCGGCGACAGCAGCGCCGGCGGCGTCGACTGCTTCTGGAACGATCCCTTCGCCGAGTTCGGCAGGTCGATCGGAAGCGCGTCGGAGCCGTCGACCGCCGAGCCGGGCAGAACGGCCCAGTAGAACGTCGTCGTCTCGTCCGGGTATGTCGTCGGGACCGACGCGTTGCGGGGCGCGTACGCCGGGATCCGCGTGAAGCCCTCGTCGACGATGTTGCTGAAGTTTGCGTCCTTCGCGACGACGACGTAGTACGAGTTCGCGCCGCTGATCGCGTTCCAGGTGAAGATTGGCGTCCGGGTGGTGCTCGAGCCGCTTGCCGGTGCGAGGTAGGTGCTGGCGCACGGGTACCCGAAGGAGCAGGTCGTCGCTGCGGACGGATCCGCCGGGTTCGGGTACGCAATCCAGGTGAACGCGGGGCCGACCGGGCCCGTCGAGTCGACGGCGCCGTCCTGCAGGTAGGTGTAGTCGCCCCAGACCTCCTGGGCGGACGAATCACGGTCGCTGCGCGCGCGAACGCGGAAGCACCAGCTGCCGGGCGTGATCGGGGTCGGGTCCTGCGCCAGCAAGCCCTGCCACACGACCGGATTCTTCGTCGTTCCGCCGAGCGGCGTCCACTCGGGGACCGACGCCTTCTTGATGTACGTCGACGTCGCCCACGAACACGCCGACCCGGTCCAGCTCGCGACCTGCACCTCGTAGCTCGAGGCTCCGGGCACCGGATCCCACCGCACGATCGGCACCTGTGTCTGGTAGCCCGCCGTCCCCGGGTCGATGTCCGTACCCGGGTCGGCCAGGTTGTCGCGCATGCGCAGGTTCTTGATGCTCGTCCCCGGGACTGGCCCGGCGGGAGCGACCTTGTCGAACGCCTTCGTGAACGAGCCGCCGAGGTTCCACCCACCGGCGTTGCCGTCGGCGTCGAACGCCCTCACGCGCCAGTAGTAGACGTTGTCCTTGAAGACCTGCGTCGGTGAGAGCGACGTCCCGATCGTCGTGCCGCTGCAGCAGACCTTCGAGCCCGCCGCGAAGTCGTCCGAGGAGTTGATTTCGACCTCGTACCGCGCGGCACCCGGGACGGCGTCCCACGAGAACCGCGGATCGAAGGCCTCGGGCGCCGGGTTGAGGTCCTCGAGGTGCAAGGTCGTCGACGACGGCCACGCCCAGACGAAGGACCGCGCCGGGGACGGCGTGCCGCGGTTCCCCTCGGCATCGACCGGCGTGACGCCCCAGTAGTAGGTACCCGGCGCGAGCGCAGCGGCCGGCGTCAGCGTCGTCGCTGAGGTCTCGACCGGCTTCCCCGAGCCGTTGACCGTCACGAGCGAGCCGAGGCCGGGGTCGGTCGCGATCGACACGAGGTACGTGCGCGCGCCCGGGACCGGCGCCCAGCTCAGCTGGAGCGGCGTCGACGGGTACACGATCGCCGCTCCGGAAGCCGGCGACTGCAGCACCGTCGACGTTCCCCAGCGCTTCGTGAACGAGCGACCGCGCGACCACGCAGAGGCGCCGCCGCTTCTGCCGATCGCCCGGACGCGCCACCAGTACGTGCCGTTCGGAATCGTCTGCTGCAACGTCGCCCGCAGGTTCTTCGTCCGGAAATCGTCCTTCCCGTTACCGAGCACGGGCGAGTTGAACCCCGAGTCGGCCGCGATCTCGAACTCGTACTCCTCGGCGCCGGCGACCGCGCTCCAGGCGAACGCGGGCAGCTCACCGACGCTCACGCCGGCGGTCGGGCCGGTCGGCACCGGCGTCTTCGGTACACCTTGTGCGGTGCCGCCGACGAAGAGGCTGCCGGCGGCGAGCAGCGCGAGTACGCCGAGTCGACGCCGCAGGGTGGTTCGCCCTTCGGGTTGCGTGTTGACCTTTCTCACTGCCCGGACTCTCCGCGACAGCGCCCCGGCGCGGATCGCCTGATCGTCTAGGTCAACTCACCCGTTCCGGCGGCGTTGCCGATCCGAGCCGCCGCAGCGCCTCAGTAGACGTACGGCACCAGCCGGAACCGAACCCGGCTCGTGTAGTCCCGGTAGCCCTCGTCCGCGGACAGCACCTGCTCCTCCTCGCGGATGCGGACGAGCTGGAAGGCGGTGCTCAGGAAGAAGAGCGCGACGTTCCGGAGTGATGGGTTCTCGGCGCAGTAGGCGAAGTAGGCGATCAGGTAGCCCGTGTACGCGGGGTGGCGGACGAGGGAGTACGGGCCGCCGGTCTTGACGCCACGGTTGGCCGCGACCAGTCCGAACGAGCGGCCGAGGGTTCCCAGGCTGAGCAGCGCGACCGCGACTCCGAGCAGCTGGAGCGCCTCGGCGGGCAGCTGCGGCACGCCGCCGGACGCCGGGCGCGCAAGGAGCATGGCGAAGCTGCCGATCGGCGCCGCCACCCACGCGAGGCGCCTTGAGCTCACCTGTCGCGTCGGCCGGCGGATCAGGAAGAGCACGGCGACCCAGCCTTCGAGCAGGGTGGTGCCGAGCCCGGAGGGCTCGCCGGTGGCGCGCCAGCGCTGGAAGTTCGCCCATGCAAAGGCGAGGAACAGGGTCACGAGCAGGGCTCGTGATAGCACGCTTGCGGCGCGTCCACGCATCCGACCCAGCGTAGGAGCGCGCGTCCCGGCCTCTGTACGTGCAAACGGCCTGACTTCCATGGCGTAAGGTCCTGACCGGTGCAGTTCCTCGTCATCGACTCGATGCTGGCCGCGGTGCTCGTCGCGGCGCTCGTGATCGCGTTCAGAGGAACGTTTTCCGGCGGCTCGTCGGAGCGCCGGCGTGTAGTCGGATGGCTCCTGATCGCGCTGCCGCTGCCGGTGGCCGTCAGCCTCGAGACGTTCGCTTCTCCACCGCGCGTTCTTGCAGACGCCGCGTTCGTCGCCGGGCTGGCCGCCTTCGCTATCGGAGCACTTCTCGTCATGAGTAGCGACGACGGGGACGACCGACGAGAAGACGTCGACCCCGACAGCCCTTCGTGGTGGCCGGAGTTCGAGCGCGACTTCCGCGCCTACTCGCGACGGAACTCACGCTCGCGCGTGCTTCGCTAGCCGGTCGGTCTCGGCGCGTCCCCCCGATGTGCGAACATGGCGTTGTTGAGCGTTCACGCGTTTGTGCTTTCACTGCTCGGTGGCTCGGCCGCGCTGGCACTCTGGATTCTGGCGCGGTACTCGAACTTCGGGCCCAGTAGGCTCGTCTGGGCGATCATCCACGTGGTCGTCGCGATGGCCCTCCTCCAGTTCGTCTCGCTTCCACTCGGGCTGATCAACGCCAGCGGCGTGCCGGCGGCGCGGTTCGTGTGCGCGTTCGGCGTGGCCTTGCCGCTGTTCGTCTACGCCTTCCTCAGCGGCGGCTGGATCACGCGGCTGTCCGCCGACCTCCTGCGCTAGATCAGCGGTCCGGTTTTAGAAGAGCCCCTGGGCGCCGAAGAACGCCGGCGCAAGGATGATCACCAAGATCACCGGCAGGAAGAAGATCGCCATCGGCACCAGCATCTTCACCGGCGCCTTCTGCGCTCGCTCCTCGGCGTGCATCTGGCGGCGGTGCCTGAGGTCGGCAGCCTGTGAGTGGAGGATTCCGCCGAGTGGGGCACCGAGCTGGTCGGAGGCGATGACGGCGTTTGCGAAGGCGGTGACGCTGTCGTTGCCGACGCGCTCCGCCAGGCTGCGCATCGCCGCCCGCCGCGACTCGCCGACGCGCAGCTCGGTCAGCACGCGCCGCATCTCGTCGGCGAGCGGGCCGTCGCTCGCCTCGAGCAGGTAGCTCAGGGCGGCGTCGAAGCTCATCCCCGCCTCGACCGCGATCGCCAGCTGGTCGACGAAGTGCGGCAGCTCGGCGTCGATGCGCTGGCTGCGCCGGGTCGCGGCCTTGCTGACGAGGAAGTTGGGCACGAAGATGCCGGCCGCCGCCAAGGTGATCGCGAGCAAGATGCGTCCGGCGCCGTGGGCAAGGGTCAGGCCCGCGAGGAAACCGAGGCCAGTCAGGGCAACTCGTCCGGCCATGAACATCTCGGCGGTGAGACGGCTCGAGACGCCGGCCCGGCGCAGCTGGGCGTCGATCTGTGCGGGCGAGTCCTTGCGCCACAGCTTTTCGTGCACCTGCGCAAGCGACGTGAGCACCCGTTCGAGAGCGGCGGAAACGGCGCTCGGTCCTGCTGTCTCGGTCTGGTTGCCAGCCGCCGCGCGAACCGTGTCGAGCGCAGCCCGGCGCTCACGCTCAGCCGCGGTCCGGGCTCTGGTCAGCTGGTAGCCGCAGAGTGCAAAGCAGGCGATGCCGGCGAGTAGCAGCAGGATCATCGCTAGTACCCCACCGTGACGATCCGCTTGAGGATCAGCCCGCCGATCGTCATCGAGACGAGGCAGAAGCCGATCAGCAGGTGACCGATGGACGTCGTGAACAGCGGTGCCACGTACGACGGGCTGATGACGCTCATGATCAGCACGAGCCCGAAGGGCAGCGAGATCAGAATCCCTGCGGACAGGCGGCCCATGGACGTCAGCGCATGCACCTTGCGGGCGTGCCGCTGCCGCTCGCGGACCGTCTCCGCAAGGGTGTCGAAGAGGCCGGCCATCGAGCCGCCGACCTGTGACTGGACGTTGACGGCGGTCGCGACGTACTCGAAGTCCGCCGAGCCGATTCGCTCGCACATGCCGGCGAGGGCCTGGTCGAGCGGGCGGCCGAGCCGTTCCTCTCCGAGGACCCGGCTGAACTCCTCGGACGCAGGCGGGCTGCCGTCGTCTGCGATCGCCCGAATCGCAGGCCGGAGGCCGTGCCCGGCGCGAAGCGTCGATGCGATCGTCGCGAGGACGTCGGGCAGCTGCCGGTCGAACGCCTTCCGGCGCCGGCTGGCGGCGACCTGCAGGACCACCAGCGGCACGCCGAGGCCGGCGAGCATGCAGAGCACCGCGAGCATCGGCGGAGCGTTGAGGGCGGTGACGACCACGCCGACGACGAGCGCGGACAGGCCGGCCAGGTACGGCAGGTGCCCGACGCGCAGCTTGAGGCCCGAGCATTCGACGGCCCGGACGAGACGGCTCGAACCCGGCAGCTCCTCGATCGAGCGCTCGGTCCAGTCGACGAGCCCTTCGAAACGGACGCCGCGACTCCGGCCCTCGTCCCGGCGCTCGCCGCCCTTGACGTGCTTGTCGACGAGGCGCCCGATCTCGGACTTGCGCAGCCGCCGGTTGGCGGCCACGCCCGCGACCGAGAGCAGAAGCGCGACCAGGAGGACGATCGCCGCGGCCGCGTAGCCGCTGTGAGCGATCGACCCCGATTCGCTCGGGCCGTACTTCGTTCCCGGGATTCGCAGCGGGGCTGCGGCGCGCACGCCCGCCGCGCGCACGCTGAGCAGGACCCGGTCGCCGGGCCGCGCGCTCGTCAGGTACGTGATCTGCCAGGTGCGGTCGAGCTCCTGGCTGAGCGCGCTGTACGTCGAGCCGAGGCTGCTGACGTCCGCCGCGTCGAAGACCTTGCCGCCCGTTGCCGCGGCCAGGGCCCTGAGGGGCACCTTGTCCGCGCTCGACCCGGCGGCGATCGAGTAGACGACGACGTTCGCCCGCCTCGCGGCCGCGATCGCCTCGGACAGCGAGTTGCGGGAGCCGAGGTCCTTCCCGTCAGTGAGGAGGACGAGGATCCGCATGCCGTTCGACATGCGCTCCAGCCGCGCCACGGACAGAACGACCGCGTCGTAGAGCGACGTTCCGCCCTGCGGGTCGGACGCGAGGGTCGCCAGCGTCCGGGACACGTCCTCCGTGGATTCGTTCGGCCGGGTCAGGTCGAGCGCCTGGTGGCCGAACGCGACGAGGCCGGTTGCCGCAGCCCGCTCCTGGCTCGCCAGGAAGTCGCCCGCGGCGCTCGTGGCCTGGCGAAGCGGCTCGCCGCGCATCGAGTGCGAGTTGTCGACGGCGAGCACGATCGCCTCCTCGGCTCCGAGCTGGTGCGGCCGCGCGAACTGCGCCGGGGCGCTCCCCTCCCAGAGCGTCGGGCGGGCCCCGGCGGGAACGACCGCCGTGACGCGCACCTCGGGGAAGCCGCCGAGCTCGACGTGCCGGATCTGCACGGCCGTCCCGGCAGCGGCAGACGCCGGCAGGCAGAGTGCCGCCGCGACGAGGCCGATGCGAACCGCGACTCTCAATGCTCCCCCAGCCACGCCGACGGGGCCAGGTCGACACCGTTCGCCATCAGCTTCTGGAGGAAGTTCGGCCGCAGGCCCATCGACTCCAGCGGGCCCAGCATTCCGGGCTCGCATCCCAGGCCCTCGCGGGCGGGGGCGATGAACAGGTCCTGCAGCGTCACGACCTCGCCTTCCATGCCCGTGATCTCGGTGATCTGCGTGATCCGCCGTGAGCCGTCGACGAGCCTCGCGATGTGCACGAGCAGGTCGAAGCCGCCGGCGATCTGCTCGCGGATGGCCTTGACGGGGAGCTCGACACCGGCCATCAGCACGAGCATCTCGAGCCGGTGCAGCGCGTCACGTGCCGAGTTCGCGTGGATCGTCGTGAGCGAGCCGTCATGGCCCGTGTTCATCGCCTGCAGCATGTCGAGCGTCTCGGCGCCTCGGACCTCGCCGACGATGATCCGGTCGGGCCGCATGCGGAGCGCGTTGCGCACGAGATCGCGGATGCGCACCTCACCCTCGCCCTCGACGTTGGGCGGGCGCGATTCGAGCGGAACGACGTGCCGCTGCTGGAGCCTGAGCTCCGCGGCGTCCTCGACGGTGACGATGCGCTCGCTCGTCGGCACGTACTGCGAGACCGCGTTGAGCAGCGTCGTCTTGCCGGTGCCCGTTCCGCCCGAGATCAGCAGATTGAGCTTTCCGCGAACGCACTGCGCCAGGAAGTCGGCGGTCTGGGGAGTCATGGTCCCCAGCTCGACGAGGCTCTCGAGCGTCAGCGCGTCCTGCGCGAACTTCCGGATCGTCAGCGACGGCCCGCGCAGGGCGAGCGGCGAGATGATCGCGTTGACGCGGCTCCCGTCGGGGAGGCGGGCGTCCACCATGGGCGACGACTCGTCGACGCGACGGCCGACCTGAGAGACGATCCGGTCGATGATCCGCAGCAGGTGCGAGTCGTCGAGGAAGGACGCGTCGGTCTCCTGGATCATGCCGGTGCGCTCGATGTAGACCTGGTCGTAGCCGTTGACCATGATCTCCGTCACTGACGGGTCACGGAGGAACGGCTCCAGCGGCCCGTAACCGAGCACGTCGTCGGCGATCTGCCGCTCGAGCAGCGAGCGCTCGCTCGGGCTCAGCGGGACCTCCTCGGTCTTGAGCTCCTCGCTGACGACCTCCTGCACGCGCCGTTCGAGCTCGTCCGAGCCCTCGAGGTTCAGAAATGCTGCTCCGAGCCTGGCAATGCACGCGCGGTGGATCCGCGTCTTCAGCTCGGCGTGCGGGTCCTTCGCCTTCGCGCGTGCCTGCGCCTGGTCGACCTGGAGCCGCTCGGCGAGAACCGACGCGTCGTTGCGAGCGAAGCCGTTGCTCTCGACGGTGCTCATCGTCGCCCCTTCAGGCCGAAGCGGCGGCGCTTTGCGTCGTCGCCGGCCGCGTGGGCGCCGGCGAACACCGTCGCCGCGACCCGGTTGGTCGCCTGGGCGAAATCGCAGCCCTCGTCCGCCAGCACGACGGGCAGGGCCCGGTTGATGGCGGCGGGTACCGCCGGATCGTCAGGCAGTTCGAAGGCGATCTTCGAATCCAGCGCCTCCTCGATGTCGTCCGTTCCGACCGCGCCCGCAGCTCCGACCTTGTTCGCGACGAGCGCGACGCGGTCGCGGGGGAACCCGAGCCGGTCGATCGTCTCCAGGCCGATGCGGACGTTCTTCAGCGAGGTCACCTCGGGATTGCAGACGAGCAGGAGCTGTTCGCTGCGGTCGAGCGCGGCCAGCATCGCGGCGTCGAAGAGCGGGCCGGTGTCGATCACGACCGCGCCGAAGCCGCTGCGCGCCGCGTCGAGCACGGCGGCGAGCTGAGTCGCGCCGACGAGGTCGGCCTCCTCCGGCCGCTTCGGTGCCGGCAGGAGCGAGAGCCCCGTCCGTGAGTCGGTGCTGACGAATGCCTTCAGCTTGTCGAGGTCGATCTCACCCGGCGATGCCGCCAGGTCGGCAATCGTCGCGCGAGGCGCGACGGCCAGCGTGAGCGCCGAGTCGCCGAACTGGAGATCGAGGTCGATCAGGAGCGTCTCCACACCCGAGCGGGCGGTCGCGACCGCGAGGTTCGTGGCCAGGACGGTCTTGCCGCTGCCGCCCTTCGGCGAGAAGACCGTGACGACCTTGCCCTTGTCGCCGTTCGAGCTCGCCGCGGCGGCCGCAGCCTTGCGGATCGCGAACACCAGCGTCTCGGCCGGCTGGGGCAGCACCAACACGTCTGCAGCGCCGACCGCGAGCCCGGTCTCGACGATCCCGTTGGGCTCGCCGTAGGCGGCGAGGATCAGCGGGACGCGCAGCTCGCGCGCCCGCGGGATCTCACCCTCGCCGTGGGCCGAGGACGACTCGAGCACGTGCAGTGCGACGTCCGCAGAAATCTGCGTCTCCGTCAATCCGGTCGGGCGCACCAGCGAGATCGACGGCTGGTGCTCGAGGAGCGCGGCGACGCTGTCGGCCGCCGGCCCGCTCATCAGGACCCGGAGCGTCTTACCATTGTTGTGGCCGTTACTGTCCACTTGCACTACCTCCGAAGCCGCCGGAGAGCTGCGCCATCGTGGCGCTGTTCTGCGGGAGGCCGGCCGTGAGGAACGACTCGAGCGTTTCCAGGCTCGGCTTGCTGTTGCGCGGCGCGGCCGTCGGGCGCAGGACGAGGTACCAGGTCGCGTTCTTGAGCGCCCAGAGCATCGTCTGACTCTGCTTGTCGGTCATCACGAGCGTGGCGGTCGACGTCTGTGCCCCACCGACGCCTCCGGAGCCCGACCCGGTCGCAGCCTTCAGGACGAGCAGGTTCTGCAGGACGACGTGCGTCGTGGCCTTATCGAGCCCGTGGACGTTGTACTTCGTGTTCGCGACGACGTCGACGTGATCGCCGTCCGACGCCGTGCCGGCGAGCAGCTGGTTCGGATCGCCCGGAACGACGACCACGCGCTGCCTGCCGGAGAACTTGGCGAAGATCCCGCCCTGGGCGATCGGCTTGAACTGCCGCAGCGTGACCTGCTCGCCCTTGTAGATCGTGCCGGACACGACCAGGCTGGTCAACGGAGCGGCGGTCACGATCGCGCCCGGAACGACGGCGCGGTGCGGCACGGTCTGCTCCTTGAGGTAGCCGCCGCCCGCAACCGAGGCCCCGTCCGTTCCGACCGGGATGTCGCGAGCCGCAACGAGGACCTTCTCGAGGTCGGCGCCGTGGTTGACGCTGTTGCGGTAGCTGATGACGTAGAGGCCCACCAGGACTGCCGCTAGCACGGCGAGCCCGATCGGCAATGCCAGATTTCGAACTCGGGATTTCGTCATGACAGGTTCCTTTCGGGTCTCATTGAGTGAGCGTGATGACGTGCACGCCGAAGTCGGTGGCGCCGCCGATCGGGTCGCCTGCGGCGAGGTCGGTGGCGACGTAGGTCACGAAGTGACCGGTCAGCTGGCGCTTCTGGGACGTCCAGGTGACGCCGCTCGGGTCGATCACGAACGCCGCCCAGCCGATGACGTGGAAGAAGTAGGCGCTCCCGCCCGAGGACGCGACCGTGTCGAAGACCGGGAAGAAGAGCGGTGTGCCGACCCGGTCGGTGAACCCCTGCTTCACCGGGCCGATCGTCTCGCCGGTCTTGACCCCGTACCACTGGTTCGCCGGAAGCGCGTCGGCGTAGCCGGTCTCGATCCAGTCCTTCAGCGTGCTGCCGCCGATCCCGGACGCCGAGCCGCAGGCCGTCGAGACCGTCGAGTGGCACGTGAGGTCGATGAGGCCGATGTTGCTCGAGCTGACGTTGCTCTCGTCGAAGGTGAGCGTCACCGTCTGGCCGTAGCAGCCGGGGTTCGTCACGGCGCAGGCGACGGTGTTCTTGACCGCGACCGGGGCGACGTTCTTCATCATCGACGGGACGCTCACCATTGCGCGAGCGTGCGCCCGTGCCGTCGCGTTGAGCGCGGGCAGGAAGATCCCGGACACCGGTTGCGCGGCGCGGACGTCGATGCACGAGTGCGCGGCGCACGGGGCGTCCGTGGGGAACGTGACCGTCGGTGCGGCGATGCCGCTGAAGTTCCGCTGTGCGTAGCTGACCGCCGTGCTGCTCGCGGTCGCGTCGATGGGCAGATCCTGCGCGCCGGCGAGTGCTGCCGCGTCGGCGGCGGTCTGGACCTGCCGCTGCGTGCGGCGCCACGAGCCGCCGTCGACGACGAGGCCGGTCATCAGCGCCAACCCCATCAGGGCGAAGACGATGAACACCATCGCCTGACCGGAGTCATCGCGCATCCGTGTGCGAAGCCAGTTCACTCGAGGCGCTCCGTCGCGCTGGCGGTCAAGGTGCCGGTGCGGCTGAAGAAGACGTTGATCGTGATCGGGTACGCGATCGAGACGGTGTACGAGGTGCCGGTCGCGCCGGGCGTCGCCGGCGTGCAGGTGATGCGCGTGGAGATGACGCTCCACTGCGCAGTCGAGACGGTCGCCTGGATCGCGTTCTTGGCCGCCTGGCAGGGCCCCGTCGCCGACGCCCGGTTCACTGCGGCCGCGCGCGCGCCGACGCGGGCCGCGTCGGTGATCGCGAGGTAGTTGTGGAAGCCGACCCCGAGCTGCCAGATCGCGAGGAAGAGCATCACGATGATCGGCAGGACGACGGCGAACTCGACCATGCTCTGGCCCTCCTCGCCGCGGAGCTTCGAATGTCGTATGTGTCGGGTCATCTTCATGTCGGTGTGAGATCCGGACAAGGCCTCCGCCCCCTCGGCGGAGGCCCTGTCGGGTTGAGTCGGTCGCTTACGCGCCGATCGCGTTGCTGACCGGCGTGATCGCGTTCTGGATGGCGGTG
>Ga0207663_10001090_pt1 | contig 12477 bp, 9 predicted proteins | sample LARL53metaG_FD_184346 | JGI IMG/M metagenome (GOLD analysis project Ga0207663, IMG submission 184346) | Corn, switchgrass and miscanthus rhizosphere microbial communities from Kellogg Biological Station, Michigan, USA - LAR L5-3 metaG... | ecosystem: Host-associated > Plants > Roots >...
ACGTACTTCGCGGCGAGCAACGACACCAGCGGATACGACGCGGTGGCGCCGCTGATCGAGATCGTGGGGGTCGCCAGTGCGGTCGCGGGCGCCGCCGCGGCGACCCCGAGCACGCCGACGGCCAGCCCAGCGAGGGCAGGGCGTCGTAGTCGTTGTAGACGGCGATTTCGGTTCATGGACAGATGCTCCGTTTCGGATGGTTGACAACGTGAGGGAGCGGAATCTACCATATTCCTCATTATTATGATCAAGATAAGCTAGTTTATGACATAGGCGAGATTGGAGCGCCAACTCCAGACCCAAACATCCGCATGACCACCACACCTGACACCCTCACATCCCAAGGCAGCGACGACCGACCCTGCGATGGTCGGCTCGCTCCAGCGCCCAGCGCAGACCTCCCGCCCACCGCGAGCTCGCCACCTGCCACGGGCTCGCAGCCGGTCGCGGCAGCGCCCACGCCAGGCATCCCCCGCCTACCCTCGCCGCGCGCCACGGCGATGCTCGCCGCCGCAATGCTCGCCCTCGGCGCAACCGTAGGCGCAGCGATCGGCCCCGCCCCCGGCACCTCGCTCGCAGGCCAGCGCATAGCCCCGCTGCTGGCCGATCTCCGATCGGTATCGATTGCCGTCCTCGCGGGGGCGGGCACCGGTGCCCACGCGAGCATGACGCCCGCCCAGCTGCCGCCTGTCACGCCCCAGGCGACGCCGTCGGTGACGACCGTGAGCGCCAGTGCCGGCACCGGCGATTCGGGCGTCGGCACGACGCGATCAGCTCAGTCGAGCACACCGTCGAGCGTGGGCGTGTCTCCGACTTCGACCTCCCCGAACTCATCCAAAACACCCGCTCCGGCCGATGACAAGAAGGGCAAGCAGACCGCGCTCCCGCCGGTCACGAGCGTGTGGCTGATCACGCTCTCGGGCAGCACGTTCGCGCAGGCCCTCGCCCAGCCCGCCGCCGCCCCCTACATCGATTCCCAGCTCATGCCCGCGGGCACGCTTCTGAGCGGCTGGTCCGCTCTCGCCGGCAGCTCCTTCGCGAGCGCGGCGGCGCTGCTCGGGGGCGCGCCGCCGCAGACGCTGGACGCGATCGTCCAGCCCCCGTGTCCCGAAGGCCCAGCCGGTGCGCAGTGCGCGCCCGAAACCGCAGGCGCGCTGACCGCCGCCGACGGCTTCCTGAAGCAGACGATCTCGTCGATCACCGCATCGGCGGCCTATCGCGTGCACGGCCTGATCGTCGTCACGTTCGGCGCGGTCGCGGGCGCCACCGCGTCCAGCCTGCCAGCTGGCACGTCGACCGCGACGCTCGGCACCGAGCCCCCGGCGGGCGTCCTGCTCATCTCCCCGTTCGCCCGCCCCGGCGCGCGGCCGGCGACGGCCTACAACCCGACTTCACCCAAGCGGAGCCTCTCGGGGCTCCTGCACTGACGTCATCGCACCGCAGTCCACCTCAACCAAACGAAGGAGAGTCCCCGTTGCACGCACTACGACATCCCGCCCACCGCCAGGCCACGTGGTGGCTCGCCGCGATCGTGGGCTGCTCCCTCGCCCTGCCGCTCGCCGTCCCGGCGGTCGGTCGCGCAGAAGAAGCCAACCCCAATAACTACTCGTGCCTCGGTGGTCTCACCGCCGGGAAACCCGAAGTGGGCAGCGAAGAACAGCAGGTCCAGTACACCTTCTACTGCAACGGCCCGATCACCGGCTACCAGCTGCAGGCGCAGATCCCACTGGGGGGCGTGGAGGCCTCCCCGCTGGTGAGCGCCATTCCAGCGGGCACTCCGCTGACCGACACGTTCTCCTGCTCCGGGGAGGTCCCCGGCTACGCCGACAACTGCGTCGGCGCAACCAAGACGGGATACGAGACAGTCGCCGGGCAGTTCGCGATCGGCTCCCATCTCTGCGCCGAGCCGCGGGTGGACGCGCTGCTCACGGTCACCTATGCGTTCTTGGAAAAAGGCATCATCACGCAGGCGATCTCCGGGCCGTTCGACCTGGGTCGCCCCGCGGGCTGCCCACCTGACGCCTACTCGGGCGGCACCCGGCTGAACCCCAAGCAGGTCACACTCGCCGCTCACGACAAACACAAACGCAAGCACAAGGGCAAGCACACGAGCACGCACAAGCGGGGCGCAGGCAAAGGCAAGCACTCGGCTGGCAAGAAAACGATCGGCAAAGCCGTATCGAAGAAGTAACGCCGTCGATCGGCACGGATTGGGCCTCGCGCACATGCGCGAGGCCCCTGCAGCAGGGCGTCGAGAACGCTGCCACCGGCGAACCTTCAACGTTCTACGATCTCAGGGGTGAGTGCATCGCCCAGCGGCCCGACCGGTCACCTGCGTCGAGGTTGGGGCCTGAAATTGCTCCCGGTCATCACGGTTTTCGGACTGCTCGCCGGCTGCGGCTCCGCGACGGCCACACACAGCACCGCGACCGCTGCGACGTCCTTGCCAGCGTCCGCCGCCCCCGCGGGCTCGCCGGTGAGCCCGGCCGCCGCAACATCTCCCGCGCCCGCGAGCTGTGCCACCGCGGTCGCCGGCACGCTCGGCACAGTCGCCGCGCGTGTCTACCACGCGGCCTCGACCGGCGGCATCGTCGCCCAGGCGGTGCACCGCGTGCAGAGCTCGACCGCCCTCGCCGGCGCCGTCAACAGCGGCGACGCATCCGCGACCCGCGCCGCGCTGCGGGCGCTGCTGCTGGGCCAGATCGTCCGCATCCAGGTTCTGCGCGGAGGCCACGTGCTCGCCGGCGCCGGCTCCGGCACGGCGATCGCGCCCGTCCACGGCTCGATCCCCGGCACGCACGCGACGTTCGTGCTGTCGACCCAGTCGGACGGCAGCTACTTGAAGGTCGTCCATCAGGTGACCGGCGCGGAGGTGCTCCTGCTCTCAGGCGCGCGTCGGGTGGGTGGCACGATCGGCGGCGCGCCGCCCGCGAGCGTTCCCACCAACGGACCGATCACCGTCGCCGGCCGCGACTACCTGTCGTATGCGCTCACCGGCGGCGCCATGTACCCGTCCGGCCCGCTGCGCATCGTGCTGCTCGTTCCTTCCTCGACGATCAGCTGCCCCGGCGTCCCGGCCCAGACGCGCGTGGAAACGCTCGGTCATGTCGGCGAGCGCATCTACCAGGAGGAGCTCCACAGCCCCACCACGATCGCCACGCTGCATCACGTCGAAGGCTCCTCCGCCTTCCGGAGCGCCGTCGCCGCCCACGACGCCGCCGCCACCCGCGCCGCGATCGTCGGCTTCTTCGAACAGCACATCCACGTCGTCCGCGTCCGCGTCACGGTTGGCTCCCGCCTGCTCGTCGACGAAGGCGGCCCCTACGTCCTCGCCCCCGTCCACGGCACCGTGCGCAACGGCGGGCATATCGTCGGCCACTTCGAGATGGCGATCCAGGACGACGCCGGCTATCTCAGGCTCGCCCACCTGTTCACAGGCGCCGAGGTGCTCATGCGCACGGGCGCCCACCAGGTGATGGGCACGCTCTCGCCGGGGCCCGCGAGCGTTCCCGCGCGGGGTCCGGTCTCCTACCGCGGACGCTCCTACCAGGCATATTCGTTTACCGGCGAAGCATTCCCCTCCGGCCCGCTGCGCCTCTCGCTGCTGCTGCCCTCCTAAGACAGCAGGCTGCTGGTCATCCGCTCGATCTCCGCGATCGAGGTCAGCCCCTCGCGCACCTTCTGCAAGCCATCGTCGCGCAGCCGCGCCATCCCCGCCTGCTCCGCCGCCGTGGCGATGTCGTCGACCGAGCCGTGCTCGAGGATCAACGAGCGGATCCGCTCGCTCACGGACATCACCTCGTACAGCCCGACGCGCCCGCGATAGCCGCTGCCCCCGCAGCGCGAGCAGCCCACCGCCTCCAGCGGCTCGGCGCCCGTGAGGCCATGCTCGGCCAGCACCGACTCGGACAGCTCCTGCGGGCGCTTGCAGTGCTTGCACAGCATCCGCACGAGTCGCTGCGCGACGATGCAGTCGACCGCCGAGGACACCAGGAACGGCTCGATGCCCATGTCCATCAGCCGCCCCAGCGCGCTCGGCGCGTCGCGCGTGTGCAGCGTCGAGAGCACGAGGTGCCCCGTCAGCGCCGCCTCGACCGCGATGTGGGCGGTCTCGCGGTCGCGGATCTCGCCGACCATGATCACGTCCGGATCGGCCCGCAGCATCGAGCGCAGTCCCACGTCGAACGTGACGCCCGCCTTGGGGGCGATCTGCATCTGCTTGACCCCCGCCATCCGCTGCTCGACGGGGTCCTCGATCGTGAGGATGCTGCGCTCGCCGTCGTTGAGCACGGTCAGCGCCCCGTACAGCGTCGTGGACTTGCCCGAGCCCGTGGGCCCCGTCACGAGCACCGCGCCGTTCGGCTTGGCGATCGCCCGCTCGAACCGGCTCAGCTCCTCCGGCGCCATCCCCAGCGACTCAAGGCTCTCGACCGCCACTCCCTTGTCGAGGATGCGCAGCACCACAGCCTCGCCGTGCACCAGCGGCAGCGTCACCACCCTGATGTCGACGCGCCGGCCCTCGACCGTCAGCGCGAACCGGCCGTCCTGGGGCACGCGCTTCTCGGAGATGTCCAGCTCGCCCATGATCTTGATCCGCGACACCACCCCCGCCACCATCCGGCGCTTGATCGTCGCCGCGGGCGCCAGCACGCCGTCCACGCGGAACAGCACTTTCGCGTCGCCCTCTTCGGGGCTGACGTGGATGTCCGAGGCGCCCTGCTGCACCGCCTGGGCGATGATCGAGTGCACCAGCTTGATGATCGGCGCGTCTTTGTCGGCCTCGTCCAGCGCGCCCTGTTCGAGCTCGGCCTCCTCGGACTCGTCGTCGACGATGTCTTCGATCGACCCCTCCATGCCCGCGAGCTTGGTCAGCAGCAGGCCCAGATCCTCGACGGAGGCGACCGCCACGCGCACCCGCCGGCCGGTGATCATCGCCACGTCGTCGATCGTGAGCACGTTCGTCGGGTCGGCCATCGCCAGCAGCAGCGTCCCGTCCTCGGTGAACCCCACCGGCACGGCTTGGTAGCGCTTGGCGGCGTCGGCGCCGATCAGGTGCACGGCGCCCATGTCCAGGTCGTACACCGACAGGTCGACGTAATCAAGTCCGAATCGCTCCGCCACCACGCGCGCGAGCTGATCGTGGCGCAGCACCCCCTGATCGACCAGCACCTCCCCCGTAGGCCTACCCTGCTCGCGGGCGACCTTCACCGCCTCCTCGACCGTATCGCGGTCCGCGAACCCGAGATCGACGACCACTTCGCCGATCATCCTGCTCGAGCGCCCGCTTTTGCGCGCCGGATACACGCCCTTGCTCGCGCGCTCGACGCTCCGCCGCTCCACGAACGGCGCGGAGCGCGTCTCCTCATCCGAGGCCGCGCGCTCCTCCTCAGGCGAAGCCGTTCGCTCCTCCTCAGGCGAAGCCGCGCGCTCCTCCGACGAGCCGGGGTGCTCGTCGGTAGTTGGCATGGCGATATTTCCCATCACCGGATCATCGGCATCGTGGGCGCTCGTCTTGACCGGTATGGTGTCCCGCCGGGAGCAGGGTCAGGAACACCTGACGGCAGGCTCGTCTACATGATGTACGGTTGATGACCGTGCCGCCGCTCATCTGGGACCGCCGCCCTGACGAACTCAGGGCACCCGCCATGATCTGCGCCTTCCAGGGATGGAACGACGCCGGTGACTCCGCATCCAGCGCGGTCGCCTTCCTGGCCTCCTCCCTGAACGCCCGCCGCTTCGCGCGGATGGACTCCCAGGAGTTCTACGATTTCCAGGCCAACCGGCCGTGCATTCGGCTGAGCGAAGGCAGTGCCGAAGAGATTATGTGGCCTACCGTCGAGGTGTTCGAGGCGTTCGCTCCGCGCGCACCCCGCGACCTCGTGCTCGTCCAAGGCGTCGAGCCCTCGATGCGCTGGCGTGCCTTCAGCGCCCATCTGGTCGATCTCGCCGAAGCGCTTGGCGTGCAGGTGATCGTCTCACTCGGCGCACTCCTCGGTGACGTCGCCCACTCCCGCCCCGTGACGATGACCGGGTACGCCTCAGACCCCTCCCTGGTGGAGCGCCTGGGCATCACACCCTCGAGCTATGAGGGCCCGACCGGAATCGTCGGCGTCCTGCACTCCACCTGTGTCGAGGCGGGCCTACCCTCGGCCAGCCTGTGGGCGGGCGTCCCCCACTACGTGGCCGCTGCCGCCAATCCCAAGGCCGCGCTCGCGCTCGTGCGCCGCGTCGAAGGTCTCGTCGGCGTCTCAGTCGACGTCTCCGATCTCGAGCTGGCCTCGGCGGACTACGAGCGTCAGGTCGGCATCGCGGTGCAGAGCGACCCCGACATCCAGGCGTTTGTCGAGCGTCTGGAGCAGGAAGCCGACAGCGAGGCCGAACTCGCCCCCAAAGAGGTTCCCGACGGGGATACCCTCGCGCGCGAATTCCAGCGCTTCTTGAAACAGCGCGGGATCAGGCCCTGACGGCCCAGCGTCGGCCTACCGCTCGGCCGCCGGACAGACGATGCGGAAGTCGCAGATCGAACAGGCGGCCTTCGACGGGGTCGGCTCGAAGCGTTGGCTCATGATGCCCTCGCCGACCTCCAGCACGGTAGCTCTCACCCGCTCCTCGTCGGTGTCCCCCGGCAGCGTGACTTTGAGATCGTCGAGCACGTAGTAGTACGCCCTGCTCGTCGCCTCCAGCTGCCAGGACTCGCGCGCCGCCAGCGCGTACAACGAAAGCTGGATGTCGTCCTGCAACTGCTCCGCCGTCCGGGGACGCGAGGTCTTGTAGTCGATCAGCTCATACCGTTCGCTTGCGCCTGCGCTCTGTCCCCCATTCCCGCGTGGGTCCCCATCTCCCCGGCTCCCGTGTGAGTCTGCGTGCTGCCGGCTGCCATTGGGGATGCGGTCGACGCGATCCACGCGCCCGCGCAGATGGTGCGGCCCGATCCGGAAGGAGAACTGACGCTCGAACCACACCGGCTCTGAGTCCTGTCCGTGCAGCCGCTCGTGGTAGCGCTCGAGCGCCGCGCGCGCCTTTGCGCGCAGCTCGCCCTCTGACTCGCCGTCGCGGAACCCGCCTCGCCACCAGCACGCGTCGAACAGGCTCAGCAGCTGCGTGAGCGTCTCCCCGCCAGCGGAGTGGTAGCGCTCGAGCACCTGGTGCACGACGATCCCGAACCGTTGCCCCGGTGTCGGCTCGGTGGGGATGCGCAGCACCCGCGCGAACTTGTATCGCAGCGGGCAGCTGCGGTAGGTCTCGATGTCCGACGCCGACAGCGCCAGTCCACTGCCCCTGCGCGGCAGGAACGGTCCCAGCGAAGGCTCCCCGCGCGGCGACACCGCCTGCGCGCGCGCTGCCCGCTCGTCGTAACCGCCGGTCCTTACCTCGAGGCCGCCCGGGCCTCCCTCACCGCTCGGGTCGGGCTCGCCCGTCGCCGCGGCCGCCAGCAGTGTCCCGTCGAGCGGAGAGCTCAGCAGGATCTCGCGCTCGAGCGCGGTCGCCGCAGCGAGCAGCCGCGCGTTCACATCTTCCAGCGCTTCGCTCACGCTCTGCTCCGCCGGGCGCTGTGCGAGCGCCGAGAGCTTGAGCAGCTCCAGGTACCTCGCCACGCCATGGGAGATGTCCAGGTCGGTGTCCAGCCGCAGCTCGCTCAAGCGCGCGCCGATCCGCGCTACGTCAGCCAGCACCTCCTCCCGCACGATCCGCTGCATGTCGCGCAGCGCCGCGTCGGGACCGTCCCGCAATGCCGACGATCCCCGGCCGTGTGGATCGTCGCGCTCGGCACCCAATGTCGCCCGTGCGAGCAGGTCCGGACGGGCGGCATCCAGCGCCGCCGACGCCGCCCGGTGCAGCTCCAGGAATCGCTGGATCCGCGCGCGCGCCTCCGGCGGCACCTGCGGCGACTCCATCGCCGACGCCAGCGCCGACAGCATGTCCAGCTTGCGCCTACGGGCGATCTGGATGACGCGCGCGAGATCGACCTGACGCAGCTCGATCGGCGGCCTCGCCAGCGCCCGCACCACCGCCGAGGCGTCTCCCGGGTCGGCGAGCAGCCGCGTCCAGGCGACGACGTCTCTGACCTCCGCCCGCTCCATATCCGGCCGCGCGTCCGGCGAATCCGGCAGCGCGTCCGGCGGCGCGGACAGATCCTTATCTGGCAGCGCCGGCACGCCCCTAGGATACGTCTATGGGCATAGGCGTATCGCAAGCGATCGACTGGGACACGGCTCAGCGGGTGGGCGAGCTGATCGCCGGCTCCCCTCCATACGGCGGCGTCCCCAGTCGCTCGGTGCAGCCGCTTGCATACGACTTCGCGCGGCGCGTCTGCGCCTACACAGGTCTGGAGGTCCCCGCCGAGCTGCCACCGCTGGAGATGGTCGACCGGCCAAGCTGGATCGCCGCGAACCTGCAGACCATGCAACCCCTGCTCGACCCGCTCCTGGAACGGCTCGGGGGCGAGGGCGATGACGATGACGGACACGCCGGCGAGCGGGACAACGGCGGCTTCGGGGATCTGCTGACGGGCTCGCTGCGCACGGCGTCCGGTCATCTGCTCGGCGCCCAGCTCGGCGCCGTGACCGGCATGTTGTCGCAGCGCGTGCTCGGCCAGTACGACCTCTCGCTCCTCGACAGCTCGGTGCCGCCGCGCCTGCTGCTGCTCGCGCCGAACCTCGCCGCGGCCGCGCGCAACCTGGGGGTTGACCGTGACGAGCTGATCGCCTGGGTGGCGATCCACGAGATCACTCACGCCGTCCAGTTCTCGGGCGCGCCGTGGTTGCGCGATCACCTTGGGGGGATGCTTCGCGAGCTGCTCGACGGGCTGAAGCTCGGAGACCGGCCTTCGGCAGCCGGCGGGCGACCTTCGACGGGGAACAGCCCCTCGTCCTCCCCCGGTTCCTCATCCTCCTCTGGCCCCTCGTCCTCCTCCGGCCCCTCGTCCTCGTCATCCTCCTGGCAGCTGCCGGACCCGCGAGCCCTGCTCGACCGCGCCCGCGACGGTGAGCTGCGCGTGCTGATTGAGCGCCTCCGTCACGGCGAACTGCTGCGAGTCGGGCTCGGCGACGAACGTTGGCGGCTGGTCGAGCAGATGCAGTCGGTGATGTCCCTGATCGAGGGCCACGCCGAGCACACGATGGATGCCGTCGGCGCCGAGGTCCTGCCTTCGCTGCCGCGCCTGCGCGTCGCCCTGACCCGCCGGCGTGAGTCTCGCGGGCTGCCCTGGCGGGTGCTCGAGCGGCTGCTCGGCCTGGAGCTCAAGCTGCGCCAGTATGAGGTCGGACGGCGTTTCTGCGACGCGGTTGTGCGCGCGGACGGTCCCGAGACGCTCGCCGTGGTGTGGCGCTCGCCGCGGGAGCTGCCCACCGCCGAGGAGCTGGCCGAGCCCGAGCGCTGGCTCGAGCGCATCCGCGTCGCCGCCTGATTGAGCGTCTTCGCACCCGCTTGACGAGACCGAACGCATGTTCCTCATGTTACAAGCGTCTGGCCGCTAACGCCGCTTCTTCACAGGGATTTCACCGGAGGGAGATGCCTGTGTGTAACAATCTCCAAGAGTCGGGTTACAAACAGGTGTTCGGTGCTATGCTCGCTGTCGAGCCTCCGAACGAGCGCAACGTAACCGTCCTCCTCGACGAGGACCCACGACCAAGGAGACCCTCCCATATGGCATCCGCCAAAACCACTTCCCCCCGCGCCGCATCCGCCCGCAAACACACCACGGCCGCGAAGCGCGCCACCGCCAAGCGCGGCACGACCCCGTCGTCCGCCGCTAAGACTACATCCGCCGCCAAGACCTCATACGCCGAGCGCGCGGTCCTGATCCCCGTCGGCGCGGCCCTGATCGCCCGCGACCGGGTCGTCTCGGGCGTGAACGACACGATCTCCAGTTACTCCTCGACCTCCAGGGCACAGGCGCAGCTGCGCAAGTTCGAGCGGCGTGGCAACACCGCCCGCAGGCGCCTGGAGCGCGAAGTCCGCAAGGCACGCACGAGCGTCGAGCGCGAGCTGCGCAAGCGCCGTCAGGACAGCGCCGAGCTCGCGGACCGTCTCCAGGGGCGCATTCAGAGCCTGGTCTGATCCGCCACTCAGCTTCCCCCGCCCCGGATCGGGAGAGCCGGGTACAGCGGGACAGTCTGCCGGCCTCACATATCGCCGGTGGAAGTAGGACCCTCTCCTCCCTAGCCCCCGGAGCGACCCCCGCTTCGGGGGCTTTTCGTGGCGATGACCCGAGATACCTCTCTTTTGTCTGGGGGCCGCCATCTTCTGTCCGGGGAGATTCCTCGCAAGGCGCTCGCGGACGTGCCGGCCGAAGCGCTGCCGCGGGCGGCGGGTCAGGATCGCGGGTTTGCCACAATGGGCCTGTGACGAGCAAAGATGAGATCAGTACGGCACTCCAGGCCGTGATCGACCCCGAGCTGCGGCGCTCGATCGTCGAGCTCGACATGGTGCGCTCGATCGATGTCTCCACGAACGGCGTCGTCGACGTGACCGTCTCGCTGACGACGCCGGGCTGCCCGATCAAGGGCCACTTCCAGACGGCGGTCGCGCAGGCGGTCTCGGCGCTCGACGGGATCACGCACGTAAACGTGTACTTCGACGTGCTCGACGACTCCCAGAAGGCCGCCCTGCAGCAGAAGCTCGGCCGCGGCAGCCTGCCTGACGGGGCGCTCGCGCAGGTAGCCAACGTGCTGTGCGTCGGCTCCGGCAAGGGCGGCGTCGGCAAGTCCACGCTGACCGCCAACCTCGCCGCCGCGCTGGCCGGCGAAGGCAAGCGCGTGGGCGTGCTCGACGCGGACGTCTGGGGCTACTCGATCCCGCGCATGTACGGGCTCGGATCCACGCGTCCGCCGGTGTCGGCCGCACGTAAGATCGTCCCGCTGGAGGCGCATTACGGCGTGAAGGTGATGTCGATCGGCTTCTTCGTCGCCGAGGACGCGGCCGTGGTGTGGCGCGGACCGATGCTGCACAAGGCGCTCACCCAGTTCCTGCAGGACGTCGACTGGGGCGCTCTGGACCACCTGCTGATCGACCTGCCGCCTGGCACCGGCGATGTCTCGATGACGCTGGCCCAGCTGCTCCCCCAGGCTCGGTTTGCGATCGTCACGACTCCCCAGCCAACCGCCCAGCGGGTCGCCCGGCGCGCCGCCGAGATGGCGCGCAAGGTAGCGCTCGAGATCTGCGGGATCATCGAGAACATGTCCGGCTTCACCACGCCTTCCGGCGAGCGCTTCCAGATCTTCGGCGAGGGCGGCGGCCAGGAGCTCGCCGACGAGCTCGACGTGCCGCTGCTCGGCAAGATCCCCCTGACGATGCCGTTGCGCGAGCATTCAGACAGCGGCGTTCCGCTCGTGATCGAGGATCCCGACGACCCCGCCTCCCAGGCGATCCGCCACGCCGCTCGCGGCCTCATGGCGATGGCCGCACCGCCGGCGCTGCCGGTCCTGCCGACGAACCTCCCCTTGGTGGAGGTCGCCGGCGGAGCGATGGCGGCGTCCCCTCCGGTGCCCCCCGTAGAGCGAAAACCTGCGGGCATGTCGCTGCCGATGGCCTAGCCCGCGGTCGCGGGGGCCGATTTTTCAGCGACATCCTGCTCGTTTGTCAAGCTCAACCTACTGAGAGGATCGTCGTATATGCCTGTACAGGACCAAGAAGAGGAGCAGCTGGCGACTCCCCCAGACGGCGTCGTCGAGATCGACGAACGGCGCGCCAAGATGGAGCGGCTGCGCGCGGAAGGGATCGACCCCTACCCGCATGTCAGCCTGCCGGATCGCACCCGGATCGCCGACGTGCTGGCAGCGCACGACCCGTCGCGGCTCGCGGCCGGTGAGCACCCCGAGCTGCGCTACCACGTCGCCGGTCGCCTGATCTCAAGGCGCGGGCATGGCAAGACCTCGTTCCTGGATCTGCGCGATCTATCCGGGCAGGTTCAGCTCGTGGTGCGCTCGGACGCGCTCGGCGAGGAGCAGTTCGACCGCGTAATGGGCTTCGACATCGGCGATATCGTCGGCGTCGAGGGCTGCGTCTACGTGACCCAGCGCGGGCAGCTCGCGCTCGCGGTACAGGAGTGCACGCTGCTCACCAAGACGCTCCGCCCTCCGCCGGACAAGCATCACGGACTCGGCGATACGGGCACCCGCTACCGCTATCGGGAGCTCGACCTGATCGCCAACGACGAGACACGCGATCTGTTCGTCAAGCGCGCCAGGATCGTCGCGGCGATCCGGCAGTGGCTTGACGAGCGCAACTTCGTGGAAGTGGAAACGCCCGCCCTGCAGTCGCTCGCGGGCGGCGCGGGCTCGCGGCCGTTCACCACCCATCACAATGCGCTGGACCGCGACCTGTATCTGCGTATCTCTGTCGAGCTGTTCCTCAACCGTTGCATCGTGGGCGGGCTGGAGAACGTGTACGACATGGGCAAGGTCTTCCGCAACGAGGGCATCTCGCCAAAGCACAGCCCGGAGTTCACGATCATCGAGTTCATGTTCGCCTACGCCG
>Ga0207663_10001095_pt1 | contig 12455 bp, 12 predicted proteins | sample LARL53metaG_FD_184346 | JGI IMG/M metagenome (GOLD analysis project Ga0207663, IMG submission 184346) | Corn, switchgrass and miscanthus rhizosphere microbial communities from Kellogg Biological Station, Michigan, USA - LAR L5-3 metaG... | ecosystem: Host-associated > Plants > Roots >...
GTGGTATCTTCCTGGTCAGAGAAGAGGATTTGCGCGATGGCCAAGGTAGCGGTTGGTAACGTGGGGATTTACGAAGGTCCGTCTTACATGGAGAACACGGAAGACGGTTCGGCGGCGGTATTTGATTGCTACGCGGCGGTGACCACCACGGATGGTCGCGATTTTTGTCATCTGGTACCCTTCCGGTCGAAGCGCGATGAGCGTTTGGCGCGACTGGTAGCGCGGGTCGAGGCGGCGGCCGAGATCGATACCGATCATTGGGCTCTGCTTCCGCCACCTTCTTCGCTGGAAGATCGCTTCGCGATGTATGCTATGCAGGAGGAGGAGGTGCGTCGGGGGCTTCGCTCCGAGGATGAACTCTATGATGGTATCCCGTATCGTTGATTCCCAATTGTCACTGAGGAAGAGTAGCATGAAAATCGTGATCACCGAGGACAGCACCGGTATCGCTCCGGCGGACTATCGCTTCACCGCCTACGATGATGACACCTACGATGGCGCAGAGGACAGCCGTACGCGCAACCAGATCGGTCATGGCGCGACGCGTATTGCAGCCATCCGCGATCTGCTCGATCTGCTCGATGAGGAGAAGTGAAAATGTCTGACTTCAAGCGAGTTGATGCGGAAAATATGGCGGAAGCCCTCCAACAGGCGCTCGATCACAACGCCGAGCACGGTGGCGGTAGTCGGATCATCGACTATCAGGGCCTTCAGATCGTGGTACCGATGCATGATCTACGCCAGGGCGTGGACATGCTCCACAGTCGTGGCGAAACCGAACGGGCGAAGATCATGGCTTCGATCAACTATTCGCTGCACCAGAATCTTCCCGACGTGAAGGCCGGCACCGCACCCCAGAAGGTAGCCATGGAGTTCGCACAGGATGTCTGCCTGTGGTTCGCCAACGAAGTGGTCGCGGGCCGGACCACTCTGGAGATCAACTAACGTACTGTCAGCCGATAATCGGCTATGATGACTAGCGATCCACGAATGTATCCTCTACCCAGCCGGTGATCCGGCTCGAAGCGCACTCAGCCGCCCGCTGTAGATCGGCGGTGACAGGCTTATCTTCTCGACCATGGCCTAGTTCTTTTCGTAGCCGTAGATCGGCTCTAGGGGTCTCGATATCGTCACGGCAGGAACGGCGAGGAGTTGCTGCGGGCCGGCTAAACCTCAGCAGGAATGGCAGCCGGTTCGAGGGAAAAGACCTCGCCGGTCTCGCTGACCTTATACCAGTGACGCACGTCGAATGGCTCCACCACGCGATCGAAATTCGTAAACAGCGTGGCGGCGCGGCCCGGTAACGCGCGAATGATCATCGGTGGCCGGCGCTGATAGACGTGCGTCGGCAACGGCCAGCGCGGATCGAGTATCCACAATTCGTCGATCACATCTTGGGCACTGCGAATACCCATCAGCACCCCGTGGTAGAGCTTGCGATAGCAGGCATGCACCGATTCGAACAACTGGATGGTCTGGCCGCGTCGGTAATTTTCCACCGCGTTGCCGACCCGTAGCACGCGGATTTCGTCGCGCGGCGCCAGCGGCAACCGCGTGATGATCAACGCATTGACCATGGTCTTGTGGCTATCAGGATGAATGAAGTTGATGCCTTCCCACTCCACCCCGAACCAGATGCCGAACGGTCGTTCGGCCAAATCATGGATCGCCACCGGCAGATGTCGCCGGTTGCGGAGCACCACGCGCTCCCGAATCTCATCCGACAGGCGGTCCATCACCTTGTGCATGGCAACGTACGACTGAAACAATACCACCATGCGCTCATGCTCGGTGCGGCGTTTGGCGGCAGTGGTGATCTGGGCCGCCAATCCATCGAGCGAGGTGACCCGCAGCAAATCGAGTTCTTCGGTATCAGTCGGCAATAAGCTGGGCACCCGATCGGCCACGTAAATGCTATGCACGTCGCCATAGGAGGGTTGGAGCGGCGTCCGTTCGATGAACCGGTCGCCTTTGACGCGATCAAGGTCGATATCGCGGCGGAAGCGATCGTAACGGGAGCCGAACGGTGGCATATTGGTCATCAGGGCGGATACCATAGTGATAGTCTCGAACCCCGGATCACGCCACATCTGGCTCATCAGCTTTCGGCCACCGCCGACTTCCAGGGTAAGTTGCACATCCGGCATGCCCATCGGATCACCCACCACGGCGACGCGAAAAATGGGATGTTCGAAATCGCTCAACCGACCCAGTACCCGCAAATTGTCCCGGCACAGCCGAATGCGATCGGCCATCAGGGCGTCGGTCTCCGCCGTGAGCCGCATCAGTGGCAACAGGGCATCGCTGATCCCCGCCAAAGTGAGGCTCATCTGTCTCGCGATGTCATCATCCTTGGTATAGCTCATATCACTGGTAATCAACTCGCCCAGCCGGCCCAAGCCGCCGATCAGTCGGCTTTCGCTGTCACGCATGATCTGCTGATTGCCAGCCGCATGCTCAATCTGTAGCGGACGATAATGGAGCGCCACCTCACGGTGCAGATCGACCACTTCGTTGCGCGAGATGGTGAAACGCAGCGCGGTGTTGGCTGCCGATGCGAATTTGTCGGCCTCATCCACCACCAGGGTCTTCACGCCGAGAGATTCTTCCGGCGAATCGGCAAACAATTGACCACGCCGTAGATTGTTGCGGATAACCATCGCGTGGGTCATCAGGATCAAAGTGCGAGGCAGGATCGCCAGATCGCGGTTCTGCTGCACCAATTTCCAATCTTCGGTACTGTTGTCGCGCGGACAGAGCGCCAGCGATAGCTCGGTCCAGCCACAAGGCAGGCTGGGCAGCACCTGATAGAGGTCAGCAAATTCGCACGGCCGTTCGCTTTGATCGAAGCAGTCGAGAAATTCCTGCACTTCTGGGATGTCAGCAGTGGAGATTTTGTTCTCGACCAGACGTTTCCGGATCGCCTCGACCTTGCTTGGCGAGATGACGGCAGTCGGCGATTGCACCTCGATAATATTGACCTCGGCGTACGGTAATCCGTTGGCTTCCAAGGTCTGGCGCACGATCGCATTGTAGAGCGGCCCCAATTCCATGATCGAGTGCCGTAACCCACGGGTGAAGGTGGCATAGGCGGCTCGGTCACCCGTTTCCGCGATATCCAGCATCAGCACGACCGTATAGGCAGCGGTCTTACCGAGGCCGCCGCGTTGTTCCGCCAGCGCCACCATCGGCTGGGTGTTGTCACGATTGCCCTCGATGAAGGCGGCAAACTCGCGGGCGATTTGCAGTTGAATTGGCCGATGCTCGCCCAGTACCCGTTGCACCGGCCCGTCCGGCGCGAAGGCGTATTCCGCCAGTTCGGTTAGCATGATTCTTCCTCAACGGGGGCCGCGCCATTGCCGGTCGCGAGGCGCTGCAAGCCCTCATAGGTGAAGTCGAACTGGCTGACGTCGCAGTTGAGCCATTCCTCGTAGCACAGTTTCAACACTGAATTTTCCGCGTCGTGGAAGCGGATGTGCTGTTCCGGGACCAGTTCGATGGTGCAATCATCCACCAACTGATCGTTCTCCTGCCGCTTCACAGTATACGTGGCGGTGATATAGCCGCCGCAGCCCGAGGCCGCCCGCCCGCCGATGAAGGGGCGCAGGAAGTTGCGCGAGGAGATTCCGTCGAGCAGCAGACCGCAGCCGATCCGACTGGCGCCGATCATATGCAGACTATGGCTCATCTTGGTGCCACTTGGGATCACTTCTTGGCCGAGCGGAATGGTTTGCTCGCTCACGGTTGAGTGGCCACGGGCACGGATCGACTCCAGTTCTTCTTCCAGAAATTCTCGCACTTCTGCCGCCGTGGTGAAACTGTGCTTGGTCAGCTTCTGGAGTTCGGCGAATGCCGTGTCCAACTGCTTCTGGGTCTTTGGATCGGCTTTGCGGCTCAGGCTGCCTTCCAGCCGAGTGATCAGCTTGCTCAAGCCGTCGAGTTGCGAGCGGTAGCGATTGACTTCGCTGAATTCCGCGATTTTCTCCGGATCAGACAGATCATCGGCGGTGAACGGCCCATGTGACAACGGCCGGCGCACCACTTGCAGATGATAGGCGCGAGCATTGCTGCGATCGCGGTCGATCGGATCGTCCGAGCGCATGTGCGACACATACGTCGCCCCGGCAAAAAACGCCGGGTCATTGCAGCCGAACATTTCGATCAGCGGGTTCATCGCGCGGGCCTGATCGATCTGCACCGGGGTCATCAGTTTGGAGGCGCCGGAACTTTTCACACCACCGAGCGCCAACAGACGAGCGGTCGCCGTGCTGATCCGGTAGTTCGCCTGGATTTTGCGGAGCCGCTTGAGCACCTGTTCGGAACATGAGTGCCGCCAATTACCGCGCAGACTGGCGCCCCGAATGTTCCAGTACTCGGCGTTGCCCCAGAACAAAACGACGCCGTTTTGCTCATTCGGCAAGGTGATCGACACTTGTCGGCCGTTGACGGCCTGCCCCATCAGCGAAAAACATTCGCGCGGACGGGGGGTGTAGTTGGTCACCACCGGTGGGGGGCCGGGATCGGTATCCGAGATGGTGTTCTGCGGCCTACGCGCCATAACCTTGTCCTCTCTGCCAGAAAAGCATCAATCCCAAGCCGAACGCCTTGGCGTCGCCAATACCGACTGTCAATCCGTGTTCGAACTTGGCAGGGTCGCACACCGTTGCCACGCCGAAGAAGCTGGTGACCATCATGCGAAACCATGGTTTGGCACCAAAACGCGACAGGCTGGGCTTGTCGATCTGTCGGATGAACATCTCGACTTCGACATCTTCGATCTGCAAGCCAAATTGCCCGGCTCGATATTCCAGCCATTCGCGGGTCTCGTTCGGGTCGGTGATCGGCGGTCGGGCACCGCGTGAGTAGAACGGGTGGATGTCAGCCCGCAGGTCGCCATCTGGACGGCGGCAGCGGGCTTGCAGTTGGAAGTTGATCATGCTGTCGGTGGGTGGGATCAGCACCGGCGACCACGCCAAGTCGTTGGTCGGCAACGCCCGGCGGACGATCAGTTGCCCATCCGATTCACACCACAAAAAATGGCGCGGCGGCGATTCGCCCAGCGAGCGGTGAAACTGCCGCTGCTGCTCGGTCTCCAGATGCGCGAACAATCCTTCGAGATATTCGTGCTGTCGATAGGCCGAGGAAGTTGGACTGTCGATGCGGGTCTCGAACAGCATCTAGGTCTCCCTCGCGAGCAGGCGGACGGCATTATATTCCGCCGTCTTCTGCGCTGGTATCGGATAGCGTGCCAATTGGGGAAATTTCTCGTAGATGCCTTGCAGGAATGCCAGGGAGTCGGCGGAGTAATGCAAGCTGGCCTGGGCGCGGGCGCATTGTTCCCATTCCTGACGAGTCAGGTCGGCGGCATGGTGAAGGTCGATTACTCGTTTGCGGTTCAACCGTGCGACCGGCGGTTCGTCGGCGGTGCCGGGGAAGAAGAATTTACCGGAGAACTGGATCAGGTCATTCGAATGGGTGACGTGCATGCGATCCGAAGCGTTCGAGCGGGCGAACGCGATGAACATCCACGGCGGCGCCGGAGGTTCCAACAAGAGTTTCCGCACCAAGGCCCGGAGCGAGCCACTTGCTGGCCGCACCGTGATGCGCTGGTTGAAAAGGTGCTTGCCCCAGTACTGGATGTCGGTCTCGGTGATCAGCATGTAGCAGCCGAGGCCGAGCCGGGTATAGGCCAATTTGGACTGGCCATTTTTGACTATTGGCAGCGGGTAGGTTTGGCGCAGCAGAGTGCACCCACGACAGATCAGATTGCCACCTACATTATAGAGTGTGGCTGGGCGATTATGCGCGCTGCACACCCCTTCGCCGACGGGCGTGATGTTCAGGCCAACGTCATGCAGGGCGGCGTTGAAGAAATCGATCCCGTTCAACCGCATTCCCCATTAAGGCTTGTCGCGATCCTTCGGGCATGCTAGAGGACGAATTGCGGGATGTAAAGGGCACTTCTCGATGACGCCATTCGTTCTCGACATTACTTTACGATCGCCGATGATCCTGTCCTACCGCACCATGCTGGACAGCCTGTTGATCGGGCTGGGCTACGAACGTTATGGCGCAGCCTCTACCGTGCGGGACCAGTTGCCGTTGCGTCACACTCACGGCGTGCCCCACGCGTCGCAGATGTTGGTTGGCATGCCGGATGTACCCTTGGTGCGTTCGACCACCCTCATTCAGTCGATGATCCGTGTGTTGTCCAACAATGTGCTGGTCACCGAAATGCTGGAAAAGCAACCGCCACCATCGGCAATGAGCCACGGCTCTGGGCCGAACAGCAACGTGGAATCGGTATACGTAACGCACGCCATTCCCAGGGTGACTTTCCTCGGGGTCGGTGATATCACCCAAATCCGCAACCTGACCACCACGTTGGTACATCTCGGTTCGCAGGCCCACAAGGGCAACGGCGAGGTCGAGCAGGTGACAGTGACGGAAGTCCGGGCTGATCCGACGTGGTTCGGCATCATCGGTGAGTATGAAGGCCGCAGCGTGGTGCTACGTCCGATACCCAAACGCTTGATCCATCTGTTACCGCACGGCGTCACCGGGTTTGACACCGACGAGACGTGGAGCTATCCATACTTCCCTGGCCATCCCGAGGCAGTCGTCGAGCCATGTCTGGTGCCGCCGTTTGTTCACGGCGAAGGGTTTCATCGCGACGTAATCCGGCGGTTCTATAGCCTGTAGGCTACGCCAACCATTACGGCTTCGAAGAACAAAGCTTACGGCTTCGAAGAGCAAAGCCGGCCTTTTACAGGCCGGCTATTTTTCATTTTGACGTCGTCCAGCAACGCTACCTTGGCGAGCCGCGCACCGGCTCTTGTGCAAGAAGCGGCAACCTCATCAGCATATTTTGGTTTTTGTCTAGCCGATCACGGCTTAGTGGCATCCGACCTATGGGCCGACCGGCTGCCGTTCTAGTTGTCGTGGCCATATATTGTCACGGCTTGGTCATTCGTTGCCCGCCTCCGTTGTCGTGGGTTGGTTCCCAAGTCTGTCAGTCATCGTATCATCACGCGTACTTTCATCATCATAGCCGAGATACGGTCCGCCGAATTCACAGCGCAGCACATCGCGTGCGCGAAACGCACAGATGCGACACACCACGCAACGCGTGGTGATACGCGTAGCTTCGAATGCTTCTGATTGTTTGCTCGATGCATTCGGCATGGATGCATCGTAGCAGGACGCTCGGCGCATGCAAGTGAATTTCCCAAAAAACCGGTCGTTTTGACAGCTAATCAATCAGTATTGGTCATAGAACGTAAATATTCGCCAGCAACCTATTGAAGGAACCCCTAAAGATGAGGAGTCTGCTTGAAAAGGCAATCATCCATCTTCTGAACGGCGACACGGACCGCGCGGAGTCCCTGTTCCATAAGTTCATGGTGGAGCGCGCCCGCGAGATTCACGAATCTCTGCGGCAAAGTGACGACGTGAAGTTGGCGGAAGGCTGGGACACCGAGATTCAAGAGGAAGAATATTTCGATGATCTCGGCGACGAAGAGCCAGACGATATGGGTGGCGAATCGCCACTGAGTGATGTCGGAGCCGAAGCGCCGATGGGCGACATGGCTGGCGATGTCGGGGCTGATGTCGGTGACGACATGGGCGGCGATATGGAAGGCGACATGGAAGGTGACCTCGACGGTGACCTTGATGGCGACCTAGCCGGCGAAGAAGTCGGTGGGCACGAGGATATCGAGTCCAAACTCGATAGCATCGAAGCAACGATGGACGAATTGAGTGCTGAATTCGATCGACTCATGGCAAAGCTTGATGTCGGTGGCGAGGAACTAGGCGACGAACTTGGTGATGTCGAGGGCGAACTTGGCGGGCTTGAGGGTGAAGAAGACCTCGGCGGCGAAGATGATCTCGGCGGCGATGAGTTCGGCGGCGGAGAAGCGACTGATCTGGCTGATCAGATGGAGGATGATCTCTCTGACGAGGATCAACCCGAGCACGAGATGGCCGAGGATGCCGACCCGACTGCCGGCGACGGCGACGAAGACGATGAAATGATGGAAGACATCACTGAGTCGGTTCTAGCGGAACTCGACAAGGTAGCGGTGCCGGCGATGACCGGTGAAGGCAAAGAAGTCGGTTCTGGTGGCAAGACAATGAGCCCCCACACAGGCGACAGCCTGCCGCATCATCCGGCCAGCGATCGCGTCAATCAGGCCAAGCCATACTTGGTGAAGGCGACGGGTGACGCGCACAACGACAGTTTCGAGCGTGAAACCCCACCGTCCAGCAAAGAAGTCAAGCGGCGTCGTAATAACGATGCTGGGGTGAAGAAGCTAGAGAAGGTGCCGGATAAGGGCGATAAGAGTGCCAAGTTGAACAGCGACTTTGCGTCGCGGCCCAGCACACAATCCATCACCGCTGGCAAGAAATCGACGTAAGCGTTGTCGTTCGGGATTACGCATCGATGAAACTTCTCACCGAACGATTGACTTTCGATCAGGCTGGCATGGTCGTCGAGGCCGTGCAGCCTGAAGAAGGCGAGACGAAATCCCTGTATATGAAAGGGGTTTTCATCCAAGGCAATGTCAGAAATTTCAATGAACGCGTCTACCCGGCGAAAGAAATCAGCCGTGCCGTCGATCGAGTCAATGAAATCTTAAGCAAAGGCGAAAGCGTTTGCGGGGAAGCTGACCATCCCGAGGAACTGACGATCAACTTGGATCGGGTCAGTCACATGATTACCGACATGTGGATGGACGACACCAATGGTATGGGGAAGTTGAAAATCATCCCCACGCCGATGGGCAATCTGATCCGCACATTGATCGAATCGGGGGTGAAGCTTGGAGTGTCGAGTCGTGGCGTCGGCAACGTCGATGATCGCGGTGAGGTCTCAGGTTTTGAGATCATTACCGTCGATGTAGTGGCGCGGCCGAGTGCGCCGAATGCGTACCCGAAACCGGTGTACGAATCGCTGAACACCAAACGCGGTCGCATCCTCGAAGACCTCGCCAATGCAGCGGTGACCGATCCGATGGCCATGCGATTTCTCAAAACGGAAATGCTCAAAGCCATTGGTGATTTGAAATGGAAGATTTAAGACCAGAGGAGTAATGGTTCCGATGGAAAACATCACACAGCTTCTCGGCGGCGACAAACTCCCCCCGGAGATTGTTAGCGCGCTGCAAGAAGCGTTCGACAAGAAAGTGGCGGAGGTCCGCGAGCAGTCTGAAATGACGCTGCGCGAGGAATTCTCTCGCCGTTACGATCACGATAAAGAAAACCTCGTTGAGGCCATTGACCGCATGCTGTCCGACGTAATCGGCAAGCATGAGTCGGAAAAGGTGGACGCGGTCGGGAAATTCGTCGAGGCGCGTACTGCGTTTCGCAAGGCGATCAAGGAATCCCGCACCAAGTTCCGCTCTAAGCTGGCCGAGCAGTCCACCGCCTCCCGCAATGTGGTAGCGGCCAGACTGCGCGACGAGGTACTGAAGCTACGCGAGGCGAAGAAGGCGATCCTCAAGGAACGCTTGTCCTATGCCGACAAGTTGGCAACAGTCAAGGAATCCCTGACGGCTGAACATAAAGGTCGGCTGAAGAAGATTGACGAATTCGTTATTCGGCAGGTCGAGAAGGAACTCAAGGAGTTTCTGGTCGATCACAAGGCGTTGGTCGCGACCCGCGTCAAGCTGGTATCGGAGAGCCGTAATCGACTGCGTACGGCGCAGACTCGCTTCGTCAGGGAAGCTGCCAAAAAGGTGGAGAAGGCGATCAACGAGACGCTGCGGCGCGAGATGACGCAACTGCACGAAGACTTGGAGAAGAACCGCCAGAACATGTTCGGGCGGCGTATCTTCGAGGCGGTGGCTGCTGAATTTATGACCAGCTACCTCGCCGAGGGCACCGAAATCCGCAAGTTGCAAGGCATCTTGCAGGAGAAGGAGCAGGCACTCGGTACCGCCACCAGCAAGCTCGATGAGGCGATGAAGGAAAGCCAGATCGCCACCCGCAAGGTGCGGCTGGCCGAGGATCGCGCTCAGCGCACCAAGATTCTCGGTGAATTGCTCAACAATTTACGCGGCGAGAAGCGCACCATCATGGAAGGCATGCTCGAAACGGTCAAAACCGATTCGCTGCGTGCGTCCTTTGAGAAATTGCTGCCGGTGGTGCTCAACGAAGCCACCCGCAAGGCACCGATGCCACAGAAGAAGGTGCTCACCGAAAACCGTGCGATGCGTGAGCGTGAGTCCAGCGCCAACGTAGTGACTGGTGGACAGCGGGCCAATCGGCTCGCCGAGGCTGCCGAAGCTGAGGCTATGGAGATTGATCCAGATATCGCGCAAGTAATTAGACTTGCCGGTATCCACAAGTAATTTAGGAGTTCAATTATGAACAAGCTTTTTGAGTCCCAGTGGAAAGCCACTAAAGAGGCACTTTGCGAAGGCAGGGACCTCACACATAATCAAGATGGTACGCCAAATCCTAACAAGAAGCAGGCAATGGCCACCGTTTTGGAGAATACCCGTCGGGAGCTTCAGCGCCTGAACGAAGCCGCGACTGCCGGTGCAACTAGTGTTGGCAACGTCGCTACTTTGAACAAGGTAATTCTGCCGGTGATCCGGCGTGTAATGCCAACCGTCATTGCCAACGAGATTATCGGTGTGCAGCCGATGACTGGCCCAGTGGCACAGATTCACACGCTGCGTGTGCGCTATGCCGATACGGTACCAGTTGCCGGTGGCGGTGTATCGGCCGGCAGTGAAGCACTGTCGCCGTTCAACATCGCATCGTTCTATTCTGGTAACGGCGTCATTCCTCCGGGTCTAGCCGGGGCGGCACCGACGCCAATGCTGGAAGGTATGGGTGGCAATCGCTTGTCCATTCAAATCTTGAAGGAAGTCGTCGAGGCGAAGACCCGCAAGTTGGCAGCCCGCTGGACCTTCGAGGCGGCACAGGACGCCCAAGCACAGCAGGGTCTCGATATTGAAGCCGAGATCATGGCGGCACTCGCCCAAGAAATTGTAGCAGAAATTGACCAAGAAATCTTGCAGTTTCTAGTGGCATTGCCCGGCACGCCTACTTTAACGTTTGCAATGGACAACGTTACGGGCACGCCAACCTTTGTTGGAGACGTGCATGCAGCCCTGGCGATTTTGATCAACCGTCAGGCGAACTTGATCGCTGCCCGCACACGCAGAGGTGCAGGTAACTGGTGTGTGGTATCTCCTACCGCGCTTACGATCCTCCAGTCTGCAACCACCTCCGCGTTTGCCAGGACCACCGAAGGTGTGTTCGAGGCCCCGACCAACACGAAGTTCGTCGGGACATTGAACAACGCCATGAGGGTCTATGTCAACCAGTACGCCTCGGACAACACCCCGGTGCTGATTGGCTACAAGGGGAATGACATCGATGCGGCAGCCTTCTATTGCCCGTATGTTCCCCTAACCAGCAGTGGTGTTATTATCGATCCCGCAACGTTCGAACCAGTCGTGTCGTTTCTCACCCGGTACGGCTTCATCGCCCTGACCAATGTTGCATCATCCCTTGGCAATGCTGCTGACTATTTGAGCACCGTGGCCGTAGATACCAACAGCCTTACGTTCATTTGAAATTCGAAACGAATTTCATTACAAAAAGCCCGGCAATTTGCCGGGCTTTTTTGTTGCATGATGTGGTAAACGGCTAGTAGAAGGAGATATGAAAGAACGATTTGAGCAAATTCTGAGAGAATGCGGCCCAAAACATTGGTCCTTTGGCGTCCGGCGTGATCCGGAGCTAATGGCTTGGATTGCCCAGCAGACAATCGACTTACCTAGTTCGACACCGTTTGCTGAACGGGCGTACTGCGCGATTTCCGGCGAGCGAGCACCATGTCCGCGTGGTTCATGCCGTAAGTTCAAAAGCGTAGTCGATGGCTGGACGTTTTGCGGTCCTACCGGAAGATGCGAATGTGCCCGCGAGCAGGTTTCGCGTAGTGTCAGTAGGACAAAGCAAACAGCCACTTCTGAGGAACGCAAAGCAACTCAGCGGAAACGCGAGATCACCAATCTCGAACGCTATGGTCACATCAACAGTGCCCAGACAGTAGAAGCCAGGGCGGCGCATCAAGCATTTTATGCGGACGCCGAGAACGTGCGGAGCCAACTCCGCAAACAAGTTGCGACCATGATGGAACTCTACGGAGTTGAAAACCCGGCATATCTCCGAGAAGCTATAGAAAAGCGTCAAAGGACAACCCGCGATAGATACGGAGTAAACAACCCCATGCAGGATAAGAGTATTGCCGCTCGTTCTTTGGCAACTCGGCTTGCACAGGGATATTGCGAAGATTATTACAAGCGAAACTATGATCGGCTCGTGGCTCGAATTCAGGACGAATATGGATTTGAACTACTCACTTCCTTTAATGATTATGAAGGATCGGCGAATCGGCCACCGCTCAGCTTGCAATGCATCACATGCGGACGCCA
>Ga0207663_10001097_pt1 | contig 12439 bp, 12 predicted proteins | sample LARL53metaG_FD_184346 | JGI IMG/M metagenome (GOLD analysis project Ga0207663, IMG submission 184346) | Corn, switchgrass and miscanthus rhizosphere microbial communities from Kellogg Biological Station, Michigan, USA - LAR L5-3 metaG... | ecosystem: Host-associated > Plants > Roots >...
CGACGAGCCGCTTGCGCAGCTGCTCGCGGTGGCGCTCGCCAAGCAGGCCCTCGGCCCGGCGCGCGTGCCGCGCCGCCCGCTCGGCACCGCCGCGAACCGCTCCCAACGCCGCCTCGCGCGCCGCCTCGCTGGCCTCCTCGGAACGAGCCCGGGTGAGGCCGTCGCCGGCGCTCGCCAGCCCGGCCTCGATCTCGTTCAGCTCCCCCTCCAGCCGACGCACCCGCTCACCGGGGGCGGCGCCGTCGCCAACGTCGAGCGTCAACGGCCCCAGCTCGCCGCGCAGCGACTCGAGCCCGGCCTCCAGCTCGGTCTCCCGCCCACTGAGGCTTGCCCCACGCACGGCCACCCGCTGCTGCTCGCCGCGCAGCTTGGTCAGCAGGCCCCAGGCCTGGGTGCGCTCGCGATCACGAGCGGCGAAGCGCTCCTCGGCGGCCCGCCGCCTCTCGCTCACCTCGGCCAGTCGCCGCTCCAGCTCCTCGCGTGCGGCCCTCGCTTCCGCCGCCGCCTTCTCGGCCGCCGCGGCACGGTCGGCGCCGAAGCGCAGCTCCTCGGCGACCAGCCGACCCCGCAGCTCCAGTTCCTCGCGCTCGATCCGCGCCCCGAGCTCGGCCGCCTGGGCCTGGCGCTTGAGCGGTCGCAGGCGGGCCCGCGCCTCGCGCTCGAGGTCGAGCGCCCGATCGAGGTTGTCGCGCGCGGCGCGCAGCTTCAGCTCCGCTCGCCGCCGCCGCTTGCGGTGCTTGCCGAGCCCGGCCGCCTCCTCGATCAGGAGGCGACGCTCGCGCGGTTTGGAGTGGACGATCGACTCGACCCGGCCCTGGCTGATCACCGAGTGCATCTCGCGACCGAGGTTGGTGTCGGAGAGGACCTCGACCACGTCGACGAGGCGGCAGCGGGCGCCGTTGAGCCGGTAGACGCCCTCGCCCGAGCGGTCGAGGCTGCGCCTGATCGCGATCTCGGAGAGCTCGGAGGCGGCGCGGCCCTCGGAATTGTCGATCACCACCTCGACCTCGGCCGTGCGGCGCTGGCCGATGCCCTTCCCGCCGGCGGAGATCACGTCCTGCATCGAGGCGCCGCGGATGGCGCCAGGGCTCTGCTCGCCGAGGGCCCAGAGCACCGCGTCGGTGATGTTCGACTTGCCCGAGCCGTTGGGGCCGACGATCACGCTGACGCCAGGCGAGAACTCGAGCCTCGCCCGCTCGGGGAACGACTTGAACCCCTTCATCTCGATCGATCTCAGATACATCGTTGTCCCTCGGCCTCGGGCGCAAGATTCGCGTTCGTGTCGGACATGACCGCCGCCGCTATCCCCCGAGTTGCGCCAGCGCCCGCTCGGCCGCGGCCTGCTCGGCCGCCTTCTTGCTGCGGCCCGCGCCTTCGCCGACGCGCTCGGAGTCGACGACCGCGGCAACCTCGAACGTGCGCTGGTGGGGCGGGCCCGATTCGGCCGTCACCTCGTAGCTTACGCGTGAGCCGCGCTGCGCCAGCAGCTCCTGCAACGCCGACTTGAAGTCGATCCGGGTCTCGGCGGCGTGCTCGATGCGCGACTCGAAAGCGGCCGCGGTGGCAGCCGCCGTGCGCTCGAAGCCGAAGGCGAGGAAGCAGGCGCCGATCAGCGCCTCCGTCGCCTCGGGCAGGGGGCGCTCGCCGCTGAGCAGGACTTCGGCCGGGATTCCCGTCTGCAGATCGCCGGGCTCGTTCGCCCGCAGCATCTCGGGAACGCCGAGGACACGCCCAACCTCGGCGCACGAGACCCCGCTCACCGCCTGGTTGTGGATCTTGGTGAGGCCGCCGGCGTCAACCTCGGGGAAGCGCTCGCTGAGGTCGCGGGCGACGGCGAGGGCAAGCACGCTGTCACCGAGGTAGGCGAGGCGCTCGAAGGATTCCGCCCGGTCCTCGGTCCAGGAGGAATGGGTGAGGGCCTGTCGGCGCAGGTCGTCGGGAAGCTCCGAAACCAGTTCCGCCAGTGTGGTGGCCGTCATCCGGCCGGGGCGTGCTGGAGGACGAACTCGACGGCGTCGCCGACCGTCGAGATCCGCGACGCTTGCTCCTCGGAGACGGAGATACCGTAGGTGTCCTCCAGCTCCATCACCAGCTCGTAGAGGTCGAGCGAGTCCGCGTCGAGATCCTCCTTGAAGCGCGTCCCCTCGCCGATCCGGTCGAGGTCGACTTCGAGCTCCTCGGAGAGGTGCTCGCGGACCAGCTTCAGGACCTCCTCGCGACTCATCCAGTGCTTCCTATCACGAGGCGCTGCCGGCATCCTCGCCGGAGAGCTCGGCGCGTAGGGCGCCCCCCTCGCGCAGGAGGGCGGCGGTGCGCCCGACGGCGTCGACCCGGGCGCAGAGGGCGGCGAGGCGGATCGCGTTGGCGATGCCCTCGGCGCCGCTGCTGCCGTGGCCAACGACGGCGATCCCGCGCAGGCCCAACAGGATCGCCCCGCCGGTCGTGTCGGGGTGAAGCTCGCGCCGCAGACCGCCGAGCGCCGGCCGCAGCAACAGGCCGCCGAGCGCGGCGAGCGGGTTGGAGCGGGCCGCCTCGCGGATCGCCCCGGTCACCGCGCTCGCCGTGCCCTCCATCAGCTTCAGGGCGACGTTGCCGGTGAAGCCGTCGGTGACGACGACGTCGGCCGCCCCCGCGGGCAGGTCCCGGCCCTCGACGTTGCCGGCGAACTCGATCCCGGCGGCGGCCGCCAGCATCGCGTTCGCCGCGACCACCTCCTCGCGTCCCTTGCCGGCCTCCTCGCCGACCGAGAGCAGGGCGACCCGGGGCCGCTCCACGCCGAGGACTGCTTCGCTGAAGGCAGTCCCGAGGAAGGCGAACTGGACCAGGTGCTGCGGCCTCACCGCGGAGTTGGCCCCGACGTCGAGGAAGAGGACCTGCTTGCTGGGAACGGGGAGCTGGACCGCCAGCGCCGGCCGCTGGACGCCCTGCAGCCGCCGCAGGCCGAAGGTCGCGGCGGCCATCGTCGCCCCGGTCGAGCCGGCGCTGACCATCGCGTCGGCCTCGCCGGCGGCGACCGCGGCAGCCGCGCGCACGACGGAGGCATCCTTCTTGGCACGCACAGCAGGAACCGGGTCGTCTTCGTTGCCGATCCATTTCTCGGTGGCGACGACCTCTACCCCATCGACGCCGCTCAGGCCGAGCGCATCCGGTGGACCAAAGACCTGCAAACAGATGCCTTCGGTGGCGGCCATCCGTGCGCCCTTCGCAAGCACGTCGAACCCTCGCTCAGCCCCGAACCCGTCCAGGGCAACCGTGACGCCCTTAGCGCCCTCGGGCACGCTACTGCGTGTCTGGCGTGGCCGAGGTCGGCTCGGCGATCGGGTGCTCGACGACCTCGCGTCCGCCATACGTGCCACAGGTGGGGCAAATCCTATGGGGCAGCCTTGGACTGTGGCACCGCGGACACCGGTTCAACCTGGGCTTCCCGGCCTTGTGGTTGGCGCGCCGCTTATCCCTGCGCGCGCGGGAAGTTCTCTTCTTGGGGACCGCCATGAGCTGGAGCATGGTAGCGGCTCGGGTGGGAGGGTCGGGCGCCCCTGCGAACGGCTTGTACTTTTTCTGCGAAAGCGCTCGCGGACAGCCGGTGGCTGTCTTCAGAAAAAGTTGAGTGAGGAGGGGCGCCCGACCCTCTTTCAATAAGCCGCCGCCACGACCGCCAGGTCGTCCGCCTGCCAGGTGATCTCTCCCCCGCACCACCCAACCAGCTTCTTGAGCTTTTGCGGGTCGAAGACGTCGCCAATAACAAGTGAGCGGGATTGCTCCCTTACTCGGCGGCAGAGAGCTTCCAGCTGAGCGTCGCTGAGGTCGCCCGCCGAGAGGACCGAGATCACGAGGTCCCAGGGACCATCGGGCAGCGGGTCCTCCATGCGCGCGAGCTGGACGTCGTCGTAGGTCTGCCGCGCTCGGAAGACCATGTCCGGGCTGGAGTCGAGGCCGACGACCCAGGCGTCGGGATAGGCCTCGATCAGGCGGCGCGTCGTCTCACCGGTGCCCATGCCGAGCTCGAGCACTCGCTCGGGGGGGAAGGGGATCGCGGCGATCGCCTCTTCCTGCAGCTCGTCGTAGCGTGGGATCTGGGCGCGGATCCGCTCCAGGTAAACCTCGGGTGTCCAGTCGAATCGATCCATTCCGTAATCTCGTCGGCAGGTGCCATCGTAAGCGCGGCCGAAGCGGAGGACAGCTCGTGGCGAATCCGAAGACGATCGTCGACCTCGCCGGCCTCTCGCTCTCCCATGGCGAGGGGCGCCGACTCGACCTGCCCGTGCGCCTGGCGCCGCTGGAGCTGGCCGGGCAAAAGTACGTCGCACCCGGATCGGTCACCGCCCGGCTGGACGTCTCCCGCCCAAGCGGCGGCTACGCCTTCCGCCTCCGTTTCCCCCTGCGAATCGAAGGGCCTTGCATGCGCTGCCTGGAGAACGCCGCGCTGGAGACCGAGGTGGACAGCCGTGAGGTCGCCCAGGACGACACGGATGACGAGGAGCTGCGCAGCCCCTACGTAGAGCACGAGGAGCTCGACCTCGGCCGCTGGTCCCACGACGCCGCGGTCCTAACCATTCCCACCCAGTTCCTCTGCCGCCCCGACTGCGCCGGCCTCTGCCCGGTCTGCGGCGAGTCGCTCAACGACGCCGACCCGTCCGCCCACGAACACGACACCGGCCCGGACCCTCGCTGGGCCAAGCTCAAGGAGCTGAAGCTGGAGGAGCAGTAGCTGCGCCGGCAGGAGACGAGTGGTTAATCAGCTCGCGTGAGGGGAGGGTCCGGGTGGCCCTCCGAACGGCTTGTACTTTTTCTGCGTCCCCACTCGCGGACAGCCAAGAGCTGTCTTTAGAAAAAGTTGAGTGAGGAGGGCCACCCGGACCCTCCCCAAATCACGCCTGCTCGTCCAGCTCAGGCACCGGCTCTTCGTCGCGCCCGGCGAGGCGATCCCGCCCCCGCTGCACGGCAGCGAGGAACTTCTGCAGGTTGACCTCAAGCGTGTTGAGGATCTCGTCGGCGTAGTCCTCGGCGCCGAGGCGGATCTCGCGCTCACGGGTGCGGGCGTCCTCGACGATCTCGTCGGCGGCCCGCTCGGCCTGCTTGGTGACCTCCTCGTCGGAGATCAGGCGGGCCTGCTGCTCGCGCGCCTCGCGCACGATCCGCTCGGCCTCGCGCTTGGCCTCGGCCAGCATCTCCTGGCGCTCCTTGACGATCCAGCGCGCCTGCTTGATCTCCTCGGGGATCGTCGCGCGCATCTGGTCGAGGAGGTCGTAGATCTCCTCCCGGTCGACCCTGACCTGATCCGTGAGCGGGACCGGGCGGGCGTTGTGCACGACATCGTCGAGCTTGTCTATGAGAACGAGAACGTCCATCGGAAGGTCGTAAGCCTACGTGTCAGCGGAACTTTCGGTGAAGAAGCGGCTATTTCCTCGCCTTTTTGCAAGCTCTCGCCCAGCCGCTCGCAACGCGAAGCCTACCTGTCGCCCAGGCGCTCTGCCATCGAAGCGGCGACCGGATCCGGGACGAGGTCACTCACGTCGCCGCCGAAGGTCGCCATTTCCTTGACCCCCGTCGAGGAGAGGAAGCTGTACTGGGGGGAGGCGATCATGTAGATGCTCTCGATGCCGGGGTCGAGCTTGCGGTTGAGCTGCGCCATCTCGAACTCGTACTCGAAGTCGGATATCGCGCGCAACCCCTTGACGATCGCCCGCGCGTCGAGTTCGCGGGCGAACTCGACCAGCAGGTTGGAGAAGATCCGCACCTCGACGTTGGGCAGGTCGGCCGCGGCGTCGGCGATGAACGCCTGGCGCTCCTCGGCGGTGAAGAGCGTCTTCTCCTTGCGAATCGGGTTGTTGACGACCCCCACCACCACCCGCTCGAAGACCGAAGCCGTGCGGGTGATGATGTCGAGGTGACCGTTGGTGACCGGGTCGTAGCTGCCCGGGCAGACCACGGTTCCGTCGCGCGCCGCCATCAGCGCTGCGCTCCGTAGAAGCTGACGTCGGTGCTGCCGTAGCGGCGCTGGCGCAACCGCGCCAGCGAGCTCAGCTCGAGCGGCCGGCGGGCGCCGCTCTCGACGACCGCCCGTCCCCCAACACCGAGGAGCCGCGGCAGATGGCTATCCAGTTGCTGCCCCACGCGGTCGGCGAGTCTATAGGGGGCGTCGACGAAGATCAGGTCGAAGCGCTCCGCGAGACCCTCCGGCTGCCCGGCGAGCCAGCGGCCGGCGTCCGCGCGGGCGAGCTCGACGCGGTCGCCAAGCCCGAGCCGCTGGACGTTGCCGAGCGCGGCGCGCGTGTCGCGGTCGACGAGGACCGCGTGCGCCGCCCCTCGCGAGAGCGCCTCGATCGCCAGCGCCCCGGTGCCGCAGTAGAGGTCGAGGACGCGGGCTCCTTCGACGTCGCCGAGGGCAGAGAAGATCGCCTCCCGTACCCGGTCCGACGTTGGCCGGACCTTCCAGCCGCGCGGCGCAACCAGCCGCTGTCCCTTCAGCTCTCCGGCGATGACTCTCATTGCCGACCCCCGGACGTGCCGGTGATTAACCACCCATATGGTGGGTTAAGCGACGGCACGTCAGAGGGGGATGGGGTCGGCGGCGCCGGCACCGAAGCGGCGGCGGGCGGCCTCGAGCAGGGGACCGAGCTCGGGAGCGTCGAGGGAGCCGTGCTCGCGCAGAAGGCGTAGGACCTCGTCGCGAGCGGCGACCAGCGTCGGCGTGTCCTCGGGCAGCTCGGCAACGGCGAAGCGGGGCAAGCCGTGTTGGCGGGTGCCGAGGATCTCGCCCTCGCCGCGCAGGGTGAGGTCGACCTCGGCCAGCTTGAAGCCGTCACCCTCGCGCTCGACCGCCCGCAGGCGGCGCCGCGCCATCTCGCCCGCGCCTTCCGGAAAGAGCAGGCACCACGACTCGTGCTCGCCGCGGCCGACCCGGCCGCGCAGCTGGTGCAGCTGGGAGACGCCGAAGCGCTCCGCGCCCTCGATCACGATCACGCTCGCGTTGGCGACGTCGATGCCGACCTCGATCACGGTGGTGGCAACGAGGACGTCGGTGGCGCCGGTCGCGAAGGCCTCCATCGCCGCCGCCTTTTCGGCGGAGCCCATCTGCCCATGGATCACGCCGACGGCGAACTCGCGCAGCTCGCCCGAGCGCAGCCGCTCGGCCTCGACCTCGGCCGCCCGACCCTGCAGCTTCTCGGACTCTTCGACGAGTGGGCAGACGACGTAGGCCTGGCGCCCCGCGCGCAGCTGCTCGCGGATGAACCCGTAGGCCTCCCCGCGCTCGTCCTCGTCGACGACCCGCGTCCGCACCGGCTTGCGACCGGCCGGAAGCTGGTGCAGCGCGGTCGTGTCGAGGTCGCCGTAGGCGGTCAGGGAGAGCGTGCGCGGGATCGGGGTGGCGGTCATGTGGAGGACGTGCGGCGCCATCCCCTCCACCCCCTTGGCGTCGAGGGCCTTGCGCTGGCGCACCCCGAAGCGGTGCTGCTCGTCGACGACGACGAGGCCGAGGCGGGCGAACCGCACGTCGGGCTCGATCAGGGCGTGGGTGCCGACAATCAGCCCCAGCTCGCCCGTCGCCAGCCTCTCCAGGTGCTCCCTGCGCCGGGCGGCCGGCGTGGCGCCGGTGAGCAAGCCGAACGGGGTCGCGGCCTCGGCGAGCAGACCGCCAAGGGTGGCAGCGTGCTGCTCGGCGAGCGTCTCGGTCGGAGCCATCATCGCCGCCTGGAAGCCGGCTTCCAACGCTCGCAGCATCGAGTACACGGCGACCACCGTCTTGCCCGACCCCACCTCTCCCATCAGCAGCCGCTGCATCGGCTCGCCCGAGGCGAGGTCGGCGTCGATCTCACCGAAGGCCCGGCGCTGGTCCTCGGTCGGCTCGAAGGGCAGCGAGGCGAGCCAGCTGGCGACCGGCTCGCCCGGAACCCCGAGCTTGGGGGCCGGACGGGCAACGCGGTGGGCTCGCTTCCTCGTCGCCAACACCGCCTGGTAAAGGAACAGCTCTTCGAACCCCAACCGCTCGCGCGCCTGGTCAATGTCCTCCGGGGCCTGGGGGAAGTGCACGGCCTTGACCGCGTCGGCGGTTCCGGCGAGCCGGCGCCGGGCGCGCAGCTCGGCGGGCAACGGCTCGAGCAGGTTGGGAACGAGTCCGATCGCCTCCTCGATCCACTGGCGCAGCCGCTGCGCTTTCAGGCCCTCGCTCGCCGGGTGCACCGGCACCAGGCCCGAGTCCGGCGGGGCCTCGGCAAACTCGTACTCGGAGACGCGGAAACCGCGTTTGTCGGCGGAGCCAGTGAGCAACAGCCTCGTCCCGGCGGGGAGCTTCTGACCGACCCAGGGCTGGTTGAACCAGGTCGCCCGCACGGTGCCACTCTCATCGCCGACCTTGACGGTGAGGATGCTGAGGCCGCGCCGGCGGAACGGTCGCGGGGGGTCGGCGAGAACCTCCACCGCCAAGGTCGCCCGCTGGCCGGGCTCGAGGCTCGCCACCGGCACCACGGTCCGATCGCGATGGCGATGCGGAAGGCGCCAGAGGAGATCGCCGATCGTCCGCACGCCGGCGGCCGCGGCCGCCTCGGCGGTCTTCGGACCGACGCCCCCGAGCGCCTGGATCGAGGCGTCGAGCGCACTCGGCCGCGACCAGTGGACGGGCGCCTCGCGCAGCCGCGCCGGACCAAGCTCCGAGGCGCCGGCAAAGGACCGCACCGCTACTGAGCCGCGAGCAGCCACCACCAGTGCGGCTGGCCTCCCTCGTGGGTCTCGATCTCGACCCCGCCGGGTACATGGGGGTCGAGCTCGGCAAGGGGGATCGGGGCATCGTCGCCGCCGATCACGGTGACGATCTCCGCGCTCGATGCGAGCCGCTCGATCGTCGCCGCAAAGGTCGAGCCAGCGCCGCCCCAGGCGACGATCTCCTCGCCGACGAAGCCGACCGCGTCGCCCTTGCGAAAGCGGCCCGCTTTGTCGTCGCGGGCGGCCGGGGCGACGCCTCCGGTGGCGATGGTTCCCAGCGCGACCGCGAGCCGGCTGGCGTTCTCCTCTCCGGAGGCCGCGGGGTCCAGCTCGACCAGCGCGAGCAGGCTCGCCTGCTGGGAGGTCGCAGCGACCACCCGCGCCGGCTTCTCGGACAGCTCGCAGGCCCGCTCGGCGGCCATCACCACGTTGGCGGAGCTGGGGAAGACCAGCACTTCGTCCGCGGGCACCTCGTGAATCCCGGCGAGCAGCTCGTAGGTCGAGGGGTTGAGGGTCTCCCCGCCCGGGACGACGTGGGCGCCGAGCTCGGCGAAGAGGCGCTCGAGCCCGTCCCCCGCGGCAACCGCGAGCACGCCCGTGCGCCCCCCCTCCAACCGCGCGCTGCGCTCGGCGATCTGCTCGCGCATGTCGGCGACGTCGAGGTTGGTCACCTTGCCGACGCCTTCGAAGAGCGCCACCGCCACCTCGGGCTCGTCGGTGTGGACGTGGACCTTCAGCGTCACCTCGTCGCCGACCACGAGGACCGAGTCGCCGAGGCCCTCGAGGCGCGGCAGGAACTCGCGCCGGCTCAGATCCTGCCCGGAGACGATGAAGTTCGTGCAGTAGCGAAAGCGACTGTCCTCGTGGTGCGGCCGGCTGAGGCGCGGTGCCTCGTGGTGGGAGACCTCGGGCGTGGCGGCACCGTCGCCGCGCAGCCCGGCGACCACGCCGGCGAGGATCAGCACGAGGCCGTAGCCGCCGGCGTCGACGACGCCGGACTCGCGCAGGACCTCGAGCTGCTCCGGCGTGCGCTCGACCGCTTGCTGGCCGTCGGCGATCGCCCGCTCGAGCACCTCGGCGAGGACCGCGTCCTGGAGCTTGTCCGGGACGCCCCTGTCGAGCCGCTGTTTGTCGGCCTCGAGGTGGGCGATCTGACGCGCAATCGAGTGCGCCATCTCGCGGAAGACGGTCAGCATCGTCCCCTCGGCCGGCTCCCTAACCGAGTCGTAGGCGGCGTCGGCGGCGCTGGCAAAGGCCGAGGCGACGAGGACCGGGTCGATCAGCTCTCCGGGGCGGCTGGCCAGCTCCTCGGCGGCGCCGCGCACGATCTGGCTCAGGATCACGCCCGAGTTGCCGCGCGCCCCCATCAGGGCGGCGCGGGCGAGCGCCTGCACCAGCTCGGTGCGGCCGATCTCGTCGACCTCGAGCCCGTCGAGCCGATCGAGCTCCTCCATCACGGCCCGCATCGTCATCGCCATGTTGTCGCCGGTGTCGCCGTCGGCGACCGGGAAGACGTTGAGGTCGTTGACCTCCTGGCGTCGCGCCTCCAGGTGCGCGTGGGCGGCAGTGACGACGCGCCGGAAGCGCGCAATCGAGGGATCTGGCATCGGCTCGAAATCTATCCGTCCGGTCGGGGGCAGCGGCATGCCTTTCCGGGAATTGATGGCGCACGGCCTTCGGCCTTAGCGCCACAGAAAGTGCGCGGCTACGCCGCGCCCCAGATCGGATTGCATAGGCCGCCTGTCGGCGACATTCCCGGAAAGGCATGCCGCTGCCCCGTTCGAACCGCCCCAGCTCCCGCGCCGCTGCCGCGAAGCTCGATTAGCTCGCCAGGCCGTCCCGACTGCGACTGTCGAGGGGCGGTGCTGGGCGCCCTCCAGGCGAATGTCGCCGACAGGCGGCCTATGCAGTCTGTCATCTGCGCGGCGCCAGCCGCGCACACTGATTGGCGCAAAGCGAGCGAAGCTCGCGTGCGCCTCAATTCGACTGGAGGGCGCCCAGCACCGCCCCACACAACCTGCAGTCAGGCGGCCTTGGTGACTTTGTTCGCCTTGAGGCAGCGCGTGCAGACGTAGGTGCGCAGCTTGCGACCCCGCTCTTCGATCCGCACCTTCTGCAGGTTCGGCTCGAAGCGCCGCTTGGTGGCGACCATCGAGTGGCTGCGGGACTGGCCGAACGCCGGTCCCTTGCCGCAGCTGTGGCAGACCTTGGCCATCGGGTCGGAGATGGTACAGGTCGCCGCTAGCGGTCGCGGACCTGCCAGCGGTACGGGTTGACCTGCTGTTTGAGCAGCGCCATGCGGGCGACGGTGAGGGCGGCGTTGCGACCCTGATCGCGCTTGTCGCCGCCAGCGCGGGCGAGGGCCTGCTCCATCGTGTCGCAGGTGATCACGCCGAAGGCGCAGGGAACTCCGGTCTCCAGCTGGACCTCCTGGATGCCGCGGGCGGTCTCTGAGCAGACGAAGTCGTAGTGGTCGGTCTCGCCGCGAATCACGACGCCGAGGCAGGCGACACCGGCGACCGTTCCGGCGGTCGCGTGCAACTTGGCAGCGAAGGGAAGCTCGTAGGCGCCGGGGACGGAGAACTCGTTGACCGAACCGGCCGGCACGCCGGCGAGCTGGAAGCCTTCGCGCGCCCCCTTCAGCAGCCGTTCTGCCAGGTCCTCGTAGAAGCGGCCGACGCAGACCGCGAAGCGCAGTGGCGCCAGCGCCCCCCGCTCCCCCTCGCTGAAGGTTTCGAGGAAGGCGCCCGCCTCAGCCATCCCCCGCGCCGCCCCCCTCGGCGTCGCGCTCCTCCTCGCCGCGGATCATCTCCTCGTCGAGCGCCAGACCCTGGTGGTGGAGCGAGTGGCCCATCTTGTCGCGCTTGGCCCGCAGGTAGGCCTCGTTGTGCGCGTTGGGCGCCGACTCGATCGGCACCTGCTCGGTGACCGAGAGCCCGTAGCCCTCGAGGCCGACGATCTTCTTCGGGTTGTTGGTGAGAATGCGAATGCTGCTCAGCCCCAGGTCGCCGAGGATCTGGGCGCCGATCCCGTAATCCCGCAGGTCGGCGGGCAGACCCAGCTTGAGGTTGGCCTCGACCGTGTCGGCGCCCTCCTCCTGCAGCTTGTAGGCGCGCAGCTTGTTGAGCAGGCCGATTCCCCGACCCTCCTGGGAGAGGTAGAGCAGGACCCCCCTGCCCTCGCGCTCGATCTGGGTCAGCGCCGCCACCAACTGCTCGCCGCAGTCGCAGCGCATGCTGTGGAAGACGTCGCCGGTGAGGCACTCGCTGTGGACGCGGACCAGCACGTCCTCGGCCCCGTCGACCTCGCCCTTGACCATCGCCACATGGTGCTTGTCGTCGACGAGGGAGCGGTAGCCGACCGCGGTGAAGTCGCCGAACTCGGTCGGCAGGCTGGTCGCCACCACCCGCTCGACCAGCTTCTCGGTGCGGCGGCGGTAGGCGATCAGGTCGGCGATCGTGATCATCTTCAGCCGGTGGCGCTCGCAGTAGGGGACGAGGTTGGGGACCCGCGCCATCGTCCCGTCGTCGTTCATCACCTCGCAGATCACGCCGGCCGGGGTGAGGCCGGCGAGCCGGGCGAGGTCGACGCTGGCCTCGGTGTGGCCGGTGCGCTCGAGCACACCGCCCTCCTTGGCGCGCAACGGGAACATGTGACCTGGGACGACGATGTCGCGCGGACCGGCGCCGGGGTCGATCGCGACCTGGATCGTGTGCGCCCGATCGTGGGCGGAGATACC
>Ga0207663_10001099_pt1 | contig 12437 bp, 11 predicted proteins | sample LARL53metaG_FD_184346 | JGI IMG/M metagenome (GOLD analysis project Ga0207663, IMG submission 184346) | Corn, switchgrass and miscanthus rhizosphere microbial communities from Kellogg Biological Station, Michigan, USA - LAR L5-3 metaG... | ecosystem: Host-associated > Plants > Roots >...
AGATTCTTTCTCTATATTTTCTATTTTCTTTGAATTCTTGGAAGTCTCGATGTAAAACTTATTGCTGTTGACATCAAAGTAATACCATGTTGGATGAATATTTGGATCTCCTCTACTGTCGATCGTGCCAATATGGATATTGAGTTTACTATTGCCCAAAAAATTCCTTGTTTCATTCTCAGTTAACTGTGTGCCAAATTCTGGACTCGCACTTAGAATTTTCATAGTATTAATAATAAAGGAACATCGTATATTTGTGGTCATAAGAAAGTCTATTCTAGAATAGGGAACTTTAAAGGTTGAGATAACAATTGTCTTCATATGCTAAGTCTTTTATTGAGGCCTTCTATTCTTCCACTATACTTTTTCTTGTACGCAGATCTACATTCAGTACAACAAAAAAATCTCTCGAAGTTTGCGAATTTGAATACATGTGTCTTGCCTGCAATTGGTCCTGAACAGAAATCGCACTTTAGTTGTATCCCCATTCCTTTTTTGATTTTATTTTCTGATTCGTTCCTATTCTTAGTTGACTGTAACATTATGTTATTAATCGCTAGATTGTCACTATAATCTACTCTATCAAAATCAAGAATAGGGGAAACTGATTTTATAAACCCTATATTTACAAGTCTATCATATCTTGCCTTGACTGTCGGAGTGCTTATACCCAACTCACGTGAAATTTGGCGAAATGATTTACGGCCATCTTTTAACAATGCTTTTAAGATGGCTACGTCGGCATCGGTAAGACGAAATGGCACTATGGCATTATTGTATATATTTCATACCTATAATAGCATTTATTTTACAATTGTAATGCTCGGTTCTTATATCTGTGTAGCTCTATTGTGATGAAATGGCAAAAGATCCGGTGTGCGCGATGTTTGTTAAAGAAAAGCCTAATTCAATCAGATATACTGTAGATAGAAGAGAATATTTCTTCTGCAGCAGGCAATGTCTCGATGAATTCACTGCACCTGAAAAGGAGCTAAGAAAACTCAAGAGGCAAGTAGCGATAAGCATCGGACTTACAATACCGATTCTCGTCCTTACGTATGCTATGCTTCTTCCTAAAGAAGTAAATAACTATATTTTGCTAACATTGGCAACCCCTCTACAATTCTGGATAGGATGGAGGTTCTACAGAGGACTATGGGATGGTATAAAAGCAAGGGCATCTAACATGGATACTCTTATTGCAGTAGGCACTAGCGCTGCATATTTTTACAGTGCAGTACTTACAATATTTCCAAGGTCTTTTCCAAATGAAAATGTGTATTTTGAAACAGCTGCCATAATTATTACTCTGATATTAATAGGAAGATTATTAGAATCAAGAACAAAGGAAAAAGCATCAACTGCTGTAAGGAAATTACTCGATCTACAACCTAGAATGGCTAAAGTCATAAGAAATGGAATAGAGGTTGGGATACCTGTAGAAGAGATCCAAGAACAACATATATTGGTTATAAGGCCTGGTGAAAGAATACCTGTCAATGGAAAGGTAGTTGAAGGTTCATCTGCGGTGGATGAATCTGCAATAACAGGTGAGAGCGTACCTACCGACAAAACAGTAGGCCAAGATGTAATCGGCGGAACCGTAAACAAGAGTGGCCTCATGATGGTTAGAGCTACGAAAGTAGGACAAGACACAGTTCTGTCACAGATAATTAGACTTGTTGAAGAAGCTCGTACCGGAAAAGCTCCTATGCAAAGAATGGCTGATAATGTTGCAAAGTATTTCGTTCCAGCTGTTATTCTAATAGCAATAGCAGCAGGACTTGGCTGGTATTTTGCTGGTAACATAGGCCTCACTTTCTCAATTCTAGCTTTCGTTTCTGTAATAATTATAGCGTGTCACTGTGCCCTTGGAATTGCGACCCCGGCAGCATTGATGATGGGATTTGGCAAAGGTGCTCAGAATGGAATATTGTTTAAGGGAGGAGAGTACCTAGAAATTGCAAGAAAGGTAAAGACTATCGTATTTGATAAGACAGGCACTGTGACCAATGGAAAACCAGAGGTAACAGATGTAATTGATCTAACTTCCGGCACTGTTCGGGAAAAAGAAATTCTCAGACTTGCAGCTATTGCAGAATCAGGTTCCGAACATCCTCTTGGTCAAGCGATAGTAAGAAAAGTACAAGAAGGATCCGGCAATGGAGGCCATGGAATCGGTGTTGTTCCTAACCCTGATTCGTTTGAGCGTAGTAGGGTTAATGGGCTTAGAGCAGCATACTCCGATCATACAATTCTTATAGGAAATAGAAAACTCATGGATGATAACAAGATTCCGGTTCTTGAAAGTGCAGAATCAGCCTTGGCAAAGCTTGAAAACGAAGCAAAAACCGCTGTTCTCGTAGCAATTGATAACAAGCTTTCAGGAACAATTGCTTTAGCTGATACAATTAAAGAGAATGCAAGAGAAGCAATTGATTCACTAAAATCAATGGATATAGAAGTGATAATGCTCACAGGGGATAATAAAAAAACGGCAAATACAATTGCTTCGAAACTAGGAATTAAGAGTTATTGCACAAGTCCTACCTCAGCAAAAAGAACAAGTAATTTCAAAACTAAGATAAGGAAAAGTAGTTGCAATGGTCGGAGATGGGATAAACGATGCTCCTGCACTTGCTCGAGCTGACCTGGGAATAGCCATAGGATCAGGAACTGACATTGCTAAAGAAACAGGAGGAATAATCCTGATAAAAAATAATTTAAGAGATGTAGTTACTGCCATAGACCTAAGTAAAAAGACAGTATCTAAAATAAAACAGAACCTGTTTTGGGCCTTTGCTTATAATACAGGACTGATACCAATAGCTGCTGGAATATTAGTGCCATTCCTCGGAGCGGGAATATTTTCGTGGCTACCTTTTCTTGCTGCGGCTGCCATGGCCATGAGCTCAGTCACAGTAGTCAGCAACTCACTATTACTTGGCAGATACAAACCACAATTTACGTCTAGAAAACCAAGAACGAGAAAAACGAAGCTTTATTCTTCAACCAAAGAGCTCAAGCAAGCCTATATTCCTTCATAATCAACGGTTAATGGAACCTGTCATAAAATACAATTTATAATGGCTTATTATACGATAAAAATTATTGTTATCTGCATATACTACTATAAATGCCAAAATTTGGTCATTTTGCTCAAAACACCAATTTAGTACATTTAATGGCTTTTTATGGTATTCAATCCCGTTAAATACCAACATATATATACCTCTGATGCTAATAATACAATAGTGATATTAAATGGTAGACAACAAAACTAAAGATGACGTAACCACAACAGCGAGGTCAACTGAAGCAGCTAATGTATATGATACCTTAAAGCAAAACTACACTAGAATATTAGACGAGGTTACTAAAGCTCAACCACAATATACACAATCTGTCTCAAATCTACAGCTTGATTATATTGCTGCAGCAAAGAATACTGTACAGAATATGGTTTCAGCTCAAAAGCAGCTAGCGAGTAACGGAAACGCTCCTATGGTAACACCACCATATGCAGATGAATTTGTAAAGCAATCAAACGAGATCACCGAGAACTTAGTAAGAGCAATTCATATCAACAACCAGCTGACAGTTAACGCGATAAATGCAGCAGCAGAAAACTTCAGAACGCTTAATCGAACAATTGAGTCCGTGACAGAATTTAACACCAGCGCCGCAAATGCATGGAATTCATTCGTCACAGCACAACAACAACAGTTCCTCCACCACAAACAATAATTTTTTTTGTTTTCGTTTTTCTTTATTTAAATGTTTATAGTATACATTTTTTGATTTAACCTAAAGTCTGCCTTCCTTTCCTATTTGGCATATTTTGAAAGTTGCTTTGCTATATATATTGAAAGCATTCTAACGACGATCCTTAATGACATTTGGTTTAGTATTATTTAAGGAACTTGCTATACGTTTTACAGTCTTTAGTTTCAATTACGAAAACAGAAAAACAGCAACAAAAACATTGCTAATTAGCCAGCAGATGGTTGGTCTGGCAGGGACTTAAAGGAATAGTTGCGCGGGATCTCTGGCTAATTAGGTAATTTTCCATTATGGAATATGGCATATAAAGTGCATTATAGAAAAAGTTAACATATAATTACCATAAAATAAAATCATTTAAAGGATGTTAAATTAATACAATATATGATCAATAAAATATTATATACGCAAATCTGTGTAGGATACGTGTATAGGTACTAACCTTCGAGATGCTCAAAGTAATTTCTGATTCTGATGATGTCTTAGAAGTTTGCAGGCGAGTATCCTGGAAATATAACAGCTAGAGGAGCATCCCATGTGCATTCAGATGATTGTCCTCTACGGAATCTTGACTACGCCCACTAGGAAAACAATTTTTTCCATGCTACCTCGAAAGTATTTTCTAATTGCCCATCTTCCTTGTTATAAATTAAGCTCTGACGAAAGCTAACTTTAGCTGCTTGAATAAACAGGGCTTCATCGTCCCGTCACGTATATTGCATGCTGTAAAGTGCCATCCTACTTCGAGCGCTAATAGAGCCCCAACAAACCCAATCGCTGGATAGATCAGATATTCAATCACATTCTTGTATGAAAGTTCAATTATATAACTCTCTTTATGATAATATTAAACATATGGATAGATAACGATATTAAAGTTTAATATTTGTTAAGATATTGTCTTAGAATGAAAGCCATGTTTCACGTACGAAAAATCGCTTCAGCAACTCTTTGCAATCTTAAATGATCATCAATAGTTCTGTTTCTATCACGATCGCCTGGAATCGTTCATTGACGAAATGTCAGAAGTATTAACGGCCAGAAATGAGAGATGAACGTTAGCCTTGTTGTCATTGTCTTTGTGGTTATGAAGTTTCATGCAAATAATGAGGATGTATTGTCCACTAGTAATAGGTGTGTATTATTATTGATACCAGCAATACTACTGAATATGTTTTGTCCAATAAGTCAAAAGGATATAGTTGTGTAATTTTCTTAATGCTTATAGTAAAGTTCTGAAAGTTTTTTAGCAATGTTACAACGAAGCCTAGAATCCTGTCCAAAAACGGAGCAACAACCTCACATTTGTTCTTAGTTCTCAGATCTCTATTATGTCTTAACATTTTTAATACTATAGCATTACTTTAATTTGCGTTGGGTCAAATATGAATATTAAAATAATTCTCGATAATATACTGACCATTGGGACAGGCTCTCTTATTCAAATCGAATCTCAGGATTTGTCCTCTGATGATAGAAATATTGCAAGTTTAGATAAAGGTGAAGCCATCATCAGTTCAAATTTTACCAAATTTGCTTTTCCAATCAAGATACCGCTTTTTGAAGATACAGTAAGAGAGAATTTACAGGAACTTTCAGATCGTAAAGTAGGAGGTGTTTCATAATAACGCTTCATAAGTTTGCACACATAACAGATTGTCATTTGGGAGCCTGGCGGAATCCAAATCTTAAGGAAATTAATCTCAAAGCGTTCCAGAAAGCCATATCCATTTGTATTGAAGAAAAAGTAGACTTTATTGCCATCACAGGAGATTTCTTCGATGTGAATGTCCCTGAGCTGGATCATGTTAAGCGTGCAGTAGATATCATGAGAAAAGCCAGGAGACATGGAATTGAGATCTATATGATTTATGGTTCACATGATTTCACTGCAAGTACAGTATCAATAATAGATATACTTCATAGCGCAGGCCTATTCATAAAACCTATTGAATTTGAGCAAATAAAAGACAAAATCAAATTGAAGTTTATCCAAGATAAGAAAACTGCCTTTAAGATAACAGGCTTATCAGGAAGAAAGACTGGCCTTGATAGTGAATATTATTATCTATTAGATATGGGAGCGCTCGAATCTGAAGAAGGGCTCAAAATATTTCTTTTTCATGCTCCAATAAGTGAATTAACTCCTACTGACCTTGCTCATGGAGAGTCTATTCCATTATCGTTATTGCCAAAGGGATTCATGTATTATGGCGGAGGCCATTTACATAGAAGGATTGAACATAAACATGATGATGGAAAAAGTATGATTGTCTATCCTGGACCATTGTTTGGATCCACATTTACAGATCTAGAAGATACCGCAGAAGGTGAAAGGAGGGGATTCTATATTATAAGTTATGACGATGACATCGAAACATTAAGGGCTGACTTTATAGAAATAAAGATAGCTGATATCATATTCAATAATATCAATGTAACTCAAAATACTGTCAAGCAAATAGAGGAGAAAATAAGCTCAGTGATAGACCAAATGGAGGACCTAACAGATAAAATAGTTTTGATTAAAGTAAAAGGAACTTTGTTGTCAGGGAAACGATCGGATATCAACTTTTCGAGATTTGAGGAAAAACTTTCCACAAAATGTGCATTAGTATCATTCATTAACAGAAATAACCTTGTCTCACCCGAGACGAGCCAAGTGAAGGTCATTGGGACAAGCATAGAAGATATAGAAAAGAAAGTGATCAAAGAAAGAATGGCAGCTTTCAAGATTGACCCTGCTATGACGGATGAGAAGATAAAGAATTTCATAAAATCCAAACTTACATCTAAACACGGCGAATTTACGGCAAACAAATTATTACTTGCTCTAAAAAAGGAAAAAATTGAAAACGAAACTGTGAATGACTTTGAAAAAAGACTTGTGCATGATGTAAAGTTTGTGATAGGAATTTCAGACATAAATAAATAAATAAAATAATATGCTACTTAGAAAAATTATTTTAAACAATATAAGAAGCTACAAAGAAGATACAGTCATAGATATACCTGGTGGGACAATCCTCTTCCAGGGAGACATTGGATGCGGAAAATCAACAATTCTCTCTGGAATAGAATTTGCTCTTTTTGGATTAGGTGATGTAGATGGTAACAACCTTCTCAGATCAGGAGAAAGGAAAGGATCTGTGCTTCTTGAGTTTCAAGTGAATAACAAAAATTATCAGATCTTTCGAAGCATAATTAGAAATAATAAGAAGGTAGTGCAAGATGAAGGTTATATTGTTGACGAGGATGTAACAACCACTTATTCCGTAAGTGAGATGAAATCGAAAATTTTGAAGATTATTAATATTAATGAAAAAGCACAGACCAGGGCTACATCTATAATTTACCGATTCGCCATTTTTACACCACAAGAAATGATGAAGCAAATTCTTTCAGAACTGCCAGAAAAAAGAGTAGAGATCCTGAGAAGGGCTTTCAATATTGAGGAATACAGCACGGTCAGGAAAAATGCAGAGATAGTTTTAGGTTGGAGTAATAACGAAATTCGTGTAAGCTCAGAAATAACCAAAGATCTTCAGGAAAGGGAATCTTTATTGTATGAACTTAATAAAAAAGTCAGCTTTCTTACAACGGAGGTAGAAAAAGGCGAAGTGAATATATCCGAGTTAGACAACCAAACAAAAGAACTAAAGGCAAATATTGACAGTCTTAAACCTAAGGAGGTTCTTGTTTTGCAGCTCCAGGTATCCATACCGCATTTGACGATTATCATTGAAAGGAATCAAAATACCTTGAAGCAAGAACAAGAAAGATTAGATCTACTTAAAGGGGATTTAGATTCGATCAACACCAAAGAGAACCTGGTTACGCAACTAAAACCAGCTTATGAGGATTACCTATCTTTGAAAGGCAGATTAAAACAGCTAGAATCATCAGTGAAACTAAATGATATGTTTGAGAAAGAAAAGACAAGGTTAGAGCAATCTATAGATAACAAAAGGAAAAACTTGGAATCAGAGATCGATAGATTAACGGAGGAAAAGAAGGCTGAATCAGAACTAATTGAGAGAGAGGAAAGGTCCATAAACGAATTAAGCACATTGGAAGAGGAAGAATTAAGATTCAAAAAAGCAATTTTACAGCTTCCAACATTAAGAGAGGAATCCGCTGAAATGTTGTCTCTACTGTCCGAGAATCGAACGGGAGTATTAACAATAAAAGAGCAAATATCCAAAAAACAAAAGGAGATTGAGAACATGATCAGCATAGGAGAAGGTGCTCCATGTCCTACTTGCAGACAGAAATTGAGTATAGCACATATCTCGAAAGTTAAAGCCGAATTTCATCAAGAAAAATTGGGGGTAGAGGAGCATATAAGTTATCTAAATCATACGATAATGACTTGCGAACAAAAAATAAGAGAAAACAAAAGCCTTATAGATGATCTAGAAAATAAGGACGAACACTTAAAGAAACTTCAACGTGAGCTAGGTAAGTTAACTGAAAAAAAGGATTCAGTCCAAAACGCAAAGAAGACTCTTCAATTAAAAGGGTCAATCATAAGCGACAACCAACAAAACCTTAGTAAAGAAAACTATTCTATCGAAGAAAGGAGGAAGTTATCAGAAATTCAAAGAGATATGGCTGTATTAACCAAGGACAAGGAAACCTATGTAGAGGTAGAACAGGCAATTTCAAAATATGAATTTGATAGAATTGAATTTAGATTTCTTGAAAATTTACAGGAAATAAAAAGGAAGGGAAAAATCGAAAAGGAAATTCAGGATGTTAACAAATTAATAGATGCTTTAAAGATCGAAATTGATTCTGATAAGCAGAAATTACAGGAGAAGCAAGATCTATTTGATAAAAATAAAAATGCAATAAGTGAGTTAGAGATATTAGAAAGCAGGGCAGAAAATTTACAAAACAAAATGTCCGAAATGAAACAGAGCATTTCAGGTAAACGTTCCGAGCTCAAGCTTTTAGAATCAAACTTGCATGAAGCTGAAACGGAAGTTAAGAATAAAAAGAGTCGTTACCAGAATAAACTGATCTTTCAGCAGACGAATAATTGGTTAGAGCAACACTTTATTCCAGCCATCCAAGACATAGAAAGACATGTTCTTCAGAGTATCAATGAGGAATTTAACCAGTTATTTCAGAGGTGGTTCAATATTTTAATGGAGATAGGCGATATTAGTGTAGAAGCAGACTCAAATTTTACTCCAATTATCACTCAGAGTGGCTATTCACTAAGCGTTAATAGTCTAAGCGGCGGAGAAAAGACATCAGTTGCTTTAGCATACAGACTTGCACTAAACACTATGCTCAAGAAGATTGCAGGCATGGATAATGCTTTGCTAATTTTAGATGAACCTACTGATGGCTTTGGAAAAGAACAGTTAATTAGGTTAAGACAAGTTCTAAATGAATTAAACTCTGCACAGATAATAATGGTCTCTCATGAGCGTGAATTAGAGAGTTTTGTGGATAAAATATACCGAGTAACTAAAGATGGTAACCAATCTAGAGTTGAAGTAGTCGGCTATAACTAGTTTTGAATCTAATTTAATCCAAAATCTGAGCCATTTGGATTTTGTATGCAATAAGTAAGATGGTCGCGAAGTCCTTCCTCTAAATATGCGCCTGTAGATGTAATGGACTCATAATAGAATATTTACTGATCATAATTGTCATGCTTCTCTCTCTTGATGTTTATTTTGACACTTTTTTGGAACCCTGATATCCTCCATTTGCCTTTTTCTTTTCCACAGCCCTCTAATCTCCTACTCATCATGAACTTCTTGCCTCGAAGTCGAATACCACCACGACTTTGCCATTACCTACTGCAATCCCCGTACTGAGATGTGTGAGATCTGGATTCAAAATGTTTGTCTGTGATTCTTTATCTTTCATCATATCGTCTACTGCAAGACTTATAGCAGTTTTACACGCGCCAACATCTCCACAGTGATAAACAGAAAGATTCTCTGCAACGTACCCAACTTCGCCATTCAAAGCATATCTCTTTGAAGGAATATTGCCAGAGGAGTCAAGATGGGTTAAGGTCGGCTGAGTAAGGGGAAATCTTGCTTGGTTATCTGCAGATATTGCTCCGCCCTGCCGTAAGAGTTGAGTTTATTTTGTTCGTTGTTGATTACATGTAGCGCATATGCTTTGAGAGCGGGAATTGATGATGGATTAGCGGAATTTGGTGTAAACGAAAAAATTGAAGTTAGTATGACTATTTGCACACCGCCAATTATGGTGATTAACATTCACTTGTTCATTGTCTCTAACTCTGATCAAACTTCAACTAACTTAAAATCATTCTGAATTGCTAGCTGCTATCAAGATGATATACAAGGTTGTGGTAATAAGTTTAACGTCTTTCAGAGACAGGTATAAATTTCCAATTCTATCAATTGCATATTGAGCTAACGACGGAACCAACCATACATTAGACGAATACAAAACGACGGTGACTCTCATATCAAATTGTTAGCAGATAATGGCAACCTAATTAATCAAGCAAACATCAAATTCGAGAATGGCGATCTAGTGCTAGAAGCAATATGTCAAAACACGGTATCAAGGTCAGAAGTAGGATCAGAGCTATCTAATGCAGACATTAAGAAATATCTGAAAAGCTTGCGCGCTAAGCTTCTGAATGAAAAGACGGAAGATAAAATTGTAAGTGCTATAATTTCAGAGGCAATTCACGCAGCTATTAGCAGCAGCGGCATTGTTTTGAGGTTCCTTGTACATTTGCTACTCCAATCCACAGTACCAGGATCAACATCAATTGATCCTCCAACAGGCTTTACTAACGTCTAGGAGAAAACCTAAACATAAGCAAAATCAGAGAGTTGTCCCTAGTGTCCCTAGTATCTTGCTAACAAATACCTGTAAAAATGTGAAATAAGTGAATACAGTGTGAGGCAGTAAATAAGTAGATAATATAGAATAGTTGTTAATGATCTACTAGGCTCTGTCAGACATAGTTATTAGATATGTGTAAATATCCAAGTTATAGATTTTCTAATATGGTTTTACGATACGTTTTATGTTGAATTAGGGTGAATCTGTGAATGTGAATCTGTGAATGTCACAGGATTAGTCAATATGCACGTTCTCTTCTTTTGTGCTTTGGTTTCTCAGAGGACGTAAACGATTTTCTACATCTCGAACATGTCCTAAGTTGAAGTCTCATAGTGTTAGTAACCTTTTCATCGTCCCAGTCTCAACCACCAAGTCGTTGTGGGATTGTCATCTATGCTTCCACCCATGAATGCACAACATAAGACCTACGCTTTTGTAGACGTGATTTTTAGTAGCGGGTATAATTTTAAAATCAGAAAAATTATGATGCCGTTCCTACTATGTCCGTATATTTCCATAGTAGTGACAGTGACACCTGATCCATTAGATCTCGGCTTCAACAGCTACATCATGTTTCGGATAATACTTTCTTACGTCACCATCACCATACTTGGAACTAAATTTACTCACAACATCCCTAACTTTACTATTGTCTGTGATTGGTTTGCCTTTTATAGATATTTCTTCGCCATTTACGGAGACTTTCAACATTTGATTTGCTTGGAAGTTCTTGTACCAGTTGGTGTCAGTGCCCTGAACGGGAAGCAAATACAGAGTGCTACTTTCATGTACAAACCATACTGGCCGAGGAATATCCTTTCCTGAGTTTCTTCCTTTAACGCTTAGCGTTATCTCGTACGCTTTACTCAGTCTCTCATGAAGATTGGCTTTGGACATGACACTCTATGCTACACACATGCTAGATATAGGTTTCAAATGTTTTGCTTCTCTTTGTAAGATAGTTAAGTCAACTATACCATTGGAAATCATTATCGACCATGTAGCTTATTACAAACCTGCCTGTTGTTCTAAGGATGGCTTTAGTTGACTATTTTGTAATGGGAGAAGCAGTTGGAATAGTTGCCACATTGTTTGTGTCATTCTATTATTCAAGAAAGCAGATGAAAAAGCTTTCAATCGATATAGAAACCAAAATCCTTAACGACATGGATGAAAAAATACATGAGCTTACACGAATAGGTGTTGAAAGGCCGGAATTAATAAAGGTCATAAACAAAGTCGAAGGATATCAGTCTGCAGATGTAGCATACGCTTATCATATATTGTATACCTTTGCGCATTTTTATCACATGCGTCAAAGGGGAGTGGTAAGTGATAATGAATGGACTGGATGGGTGCGTTGGATAAAAAATGCCTTCATACACGCGGTACTCTAAAGGAAATATGGGAAAAGAACGTAGAGGTAGAGAAGTGGTTTGATCCTGCATTTCAAGTCTTTATTAACACGGAAGTCGAGATTGGAAGTAAAAAGTAAAAGAAAAAAAAGTAAAAAAGTAAACAACACGACCCATAATATCTTAAGAGATTTACTCAGCTTACGCGAGCACATATCATAGAAAATAATGATGAGATTGTCATTATCCTTCCATATTACGAGACTACAGACACAGTTAGAGGTTTCTTATCAGAAAACAGTGCGAACCAGAGTGGTATAACATGAGAACGCCCTTCCTTTCTAACGGTAGCAAGTTTTCCTGTACAAGCACCTTTCATGAGAAATTTGCGAATTTCTGTCATTGATGTTAATCATAACGTTGTTACTATTGTGAATGATATGA
>Ga0207663_10001105_pt1 | contig 12404 bp, 9 predicted proteins | sample LARL53metaG_FD_184346 | JGI IMG/M metagenome (GOLD analysis project Ga0207663, IMG submission 184346) | Corn, switchgrass and miscanthus rhizosphere microbial communities from Kellogg Biological Station, Michigan, USA - LAR L5-3 metaG... | ecosystem: Host-associated > Plants > Roots >...
GTAGCGGAGATGGCGGTCGCGGCCGAGCTGGTCGGCATTCCGGCCGCGCTGGTCCCGCTGGACCTGGCCGGCCTGCGACGGTACCTGTCATCGGTGCGGCCCGAGCTGCGCTGCACGCCGGCCGCCGCCGACGCGGCCGCCTTCCTGCTCGACCCGCCGGGCCTCGACCCCGACATCGCGGAGATCTGGCAGGACATCCGCGATGGCGCGGCCGCCACGATGCCGGAGTGGGCGCTGCAGATGTACGGCTATCGCGCGCCCGGAGCCCTGACCCCGGCCCGCCGGGCCGAGATCCGGCAGGCGCTCGGCGTCCTCGACGTGGTGTTCCTGGGCGAGCCCGGCGTGCTGGAGGCGCGGCAGCGGATCGCCCTCCGGATGCGCGCCGCGCAGCACGCATGAGGAAGGCCCTCGCCGCGGCGGCGGCCGCCGGCGCGCTCGCGGCCGTGGGCCTGATCGTGGCGCGGCGGGGGCGGCTGCGGCTGCGGCGGGGACTGGCGGCCCTGCAACTCGCCGCGCGCGGCGGGGCGCGCTACACCCGCAGCGCGCCACGGCTGTTCGCGTCCGCCGGCCGCGGCCGGGAACAGCTGCGTAACGACCTGGCGCTGCAGACCGCCGAAGACGTCGCCAACACGCTCGGGGCGATGAAGGGCGTCCTGATGAAGATCGGCCAGATGGCCAGCTACGTCGACGACGGACTGTCCCCCGCCGCCCGCCGTGCCCTGTCCCGGCTGCAGGACAGCGTCCCGCCCATGAGCGCCGAGCTGGCGGCGGGCGTGGTGGAATCCGAGCTGGGCCTGCCCCCGGAACGGGCGTTCGCCCGCTGGGACCCGCAGCCGATCGCCGCCGCGTCGATCGGGCAGGTGCACCGGGCGATCACCCACGACGGCCGGGCGGTGGCGGTGAAGGTGCAGTATCCGGGCATCGCCGAGACCATGGCGGCCGACCTCGACAACGTTGCCCTGCTGCGCCGGCTGCTCCGGATAACCGCGCCCAGCCAGGACGTGGACGCGCTCATCACCGAGCTCAGGGACCGCGTGCTGGAGGAGCTCGACTACCGCCGGGAGGCCGCCAACCAGCGGCTGCTGGCCGCCTACTACGACGGCCACCCGACGATCCACATCCCGCAGATCATCGGCGAGCTGTCGAGCAGGCGGGTGGTGACGAGCGAGCTGTCCGACGGGGCCCGCTTCGCCGAGCTGGCCGGCTGGCCTCAGGAGGAACGCGACCTGGCCGCGGAAACGATCTACCGGTTCGTGTTCCGGAGCCTGTACGAGGCCCACGCGTTCAACGGCGACCCGCATCCGGGCAACTACCTGTTCCACGGCGGCGGCCGGGTCACCTTCCTCGATTTCGGCCTGGTCAAGCACTTCACGCTGGCGGAGCTGCAGCCGCTCATGCAGATGGCCCGCAGCCTGTGCGTGGACAACCAGCCCGAGGCCTTCCGCCGCGCCATGGAGGACGCCGGGTTCCTGGTACCGCACGCGCCGCTGAGCACCGAGATGATCGTGGACCACCTGGGCGTCTTCTACGCCACCATACGCACGCCGGGCCGCCTGACCATCACCCCGGACTACGCCTCGGCCGTGGTGCGCCGCTTCTTCGACCTGCGCAGCCCGGTGGCCGGGTACGTGAGCATCCCGCGGTCGTATGTGATTCTGCAGCGCATCAACCTCGGCCTGTTCGCGCTGCTCGGCGAGCTGTCCGCCACCGCCGACTGGCGGGCCATCGCCGAGGAGATCTGGCCGTTCGTGCAGGCCCCGCCGTCCACCCCGATGGGGGAAGCCGAGGCGCCATGGCGGGCGCGGCGGCTGGCCGCCGCGCGGGGCTGAGCCGTGACCCGCTGGGTGCTGCACGTGGACCTCGACCAGTTCATCGCGGCCGTCGAGGTGCTGCGCCACCCGGAGCTGCGAGGCCGGCCGGTGGTGGTCGGCGGTGACGGCGACCCGGCCAAACGCGGCGTGGTGAGCACCGCATCGTATGAGGCACGCGCCTTCGGCGTTCATTCGGGCCTCGCCCTGCGCACCGCGCGCCGGCGCTGCCCGGACGCGGTGTTCCTGCCCGTGGACGCCGGGGCGTACGAGGCCGTCTCGGCGGAGGTGATGGCGGCCCTGGCCGGGTTCGACGCGGTGCTGGAGGTGGCCGGCTGGGACGAGGCGTTCCTCGCCGCGGACACCGAGGACCCGGAGGCGCTGGCCCGCCGGATCCAGGACCGCATCCGCGTCGTGACCAGCCTTGACTGCACGGTCGGCATCGGCGAGAACAAGCTCCAGGCCAAACTGGCCGCCGGGTTCGGCAAGCCGGCCGGGATCTTCCGGCTCACCCACGAGTCCTGGTACACGGTGCTCGGCGACCGCCCGACCGACGCGCTGTGGGGGGTCGGGACCAAGACGGCCAGGCGGCTCGCCGCCCTGGGCATCCGCACCGTCGCCGACCTGGCCGACACCGACCCGCGCCACCTGGCGGCGCACCTCGGCCCGGTGACCGGTCCGTGGCTGGTCCAGACCGCCCGCGGCCTCAGTCCCGCCCCGGTGGATGCCGCGCCCTACGTGCCACGCTCGCACGGCCAGGAGATCACGTTCCAGCACGACCTCGCCGACTGGGAGCAGGTGCGCAACGAGGTAACGCGGCTGGCCCGCCGGGTGGCCGCCGGCATCGCCGACGGGCAGCGGCCAGCGCGGCGGGTCGTCGTCAAGGTCAGGTACGCACCGTTCATCACCCAGACCCACGGCCATCCGCTGCCCGCCGCCACATCGGACGCCGCCGCGATCGAGCGGGCGGCCCTCGCCGCGCTGGCCCAGTTCAGGCCGGGCCGCCCGGTCCGGCTGCTGGGCGTCCGCGCCGAATTCACCCGCTGACCCGGCACCTGCCGGCCGGGCCGCCGTCAATCGTCCCCGGACGACTCCTGGTCGTGCAGGCGGCGCACTTCCAGGACCTGGGCGCCGAGCGCCTCGAGCCTGGTCAGCAGCCCATACAGCGCGGCCTGATCGGGCAGGACCCCGTGAACCATCGTCCCGACCGGTACCACGCTGGCGTTGAGCTGCTCGAAGTCGAGCAAGGCCTCAGGTGGGAGCGTCCCCGCCACGCGGATCTCGTAATGATGCGGGGAAGTCAACGCAGGCCCCCATCGTGCTCGGAAGGCGGACTTTCTGGTGCCTACCATGCCGCGTATCGGCCGACCGGGGGCCACCCATGGTGGGTGATTCGTCACCCGGGTGAGATTCGGCCGGGGTGATGACGGCTCACCCGCTCATCGGCGAGGTTGAGGGCACGGATCTCAGTTCAGGCATGGCCGCGGGCCGCGGCCGGGACCTCCCTGGCGTGCGGCGCGGGGCGTTTGGCATGCTGGGACAGGGGGGTGCCGATGGCGGCGCGCGCGGCGGCAGGATTAATGGGGCGTGCCCGGACGTCGATGGACGCTGACATATCGATCCTGAGATCCAAGATCACAATGCCCGCGGTGCCGGACTGGGCCGTCCCGCGGCCGAGGCTCGACCAGCTCATCGCCGGTGGCGTACAGGGGCCGCTGACGGCGCTCATGGGCCCGCCGGGCATCGGTAAGACCCTGGCCATGGCCTCATGGATCGCGGGGAACCGGTCCTCGTCGCCGGTGGCATGGGTCACCTTGGATGAGTTCGACAACAGGCCGCGGGTGCTGTGGAGCTACGTCATGAGCGCCTTGCGCGGGGCGGGCGTCGCGGTGCCCCACGTTTCCTGGTCGGCGGCGTGTGTGGACACCATGGACCACGAGTTCCTCGTCCGGCTCGCCGCGGCGCTCGCGGCGGCGGAGCCGCCGGTCATCCTGGTCCTGGACGATCTCCACCTGCTGACCGAGCGCCCTGCCCTGCAGGGGCTCACCTACCTCATGCGGAACGCGCCGCAGGGCCTGCGCGTGATGGTGGCCTCGCGGATCGATCCGCTCCTGCCGCTGCACCGGTTCCGGCTGACCGGCGAGCTGACGGAGATCCGGGTCGACCAGCTCGCGTTCAGCGTCCCCGAGGCCGGGCTGCTCATGGCGCAGCACGACGTGGCCCTGCCGCAGGACGCCCTCGAGTGCCTCACCGAGCGGGCGGAGGGCTGGGCCGCCGGGCTGCGCCTGGCGGCGATCTCGATGCATGAGCATCCCGACCCGGAGCAGTTCGTCAAGGAGTTCGTGGCCGAGGACAGCCCGGTGGTCGGCTATCTCGTGGAAGAGGTGCTGAACGCCCAGCCGCCCAGGATCCGCGACCTGCTGCTGAGAACGAGCATTCTGGACAGCTTTGACACCGGCGTCGCCAGTGAGCTGGGCGATGAGCAGGCCGCCAGTGACGTGGCGGACCTCGTGCGGGCGAATGCGTTCGTGCTGCCGGCCGGCGCCGGCTGGTATCGCTACCACGCGCTGTTCGCGGACGTGCTGCGCTTGAAGCTGCGCCACGAGTCACCCGACCTGGTGCCCGAACTGCACCGGCGGGCGGCCGGCTGGTACCAGCGGAACGGCCTGCTCACCCAGGCGGTCCGGCACGCGGCGGCGGCGGGCGACTGGCAGCTGGCGGCCCGGGTCGTGGTCGGTGAGCTGGCGGTGGGCCAGCTCACCCAGACCGGCGGGAACCAGTCGCTGGCCGATGAGTTCACGCGGATGCGCCCGGCCCAGGCCTGGACCAGGCCGGAGCCGCTCCTGGTCGCGGCGGCACTGGCGCTGGCCGAGGACCGGCCCGCCGGCACCTGGCTGGCGGCGGCGGAGAGCATGCTCGGCGCGCTGCCGCCCGCGGAGGCCACCGCGGCGCGCCTGGCGGCCGCACAGGTCCGGCTGGCCATGTCCCGCCGCACCGGGGACCTGGGGTCCATGGCCGCCGCGGTGGCCGAGGCCCAGGCCATGCTGGCGGCGGTGCCAACGGGGGTGGTGGCACGGTGCTCCTGGATCGGCGCACAGGTGCTCGCGGGCCGCGGCGCCGTGGAACTGTGGTCCGGGCACCTGGGCGAGGCGGCCGCCACGTTCGAGGCGGCCATCGCCGCCGTCCCGGCGCCGGACAGCACCCATGAGCGGGCCGGCTGCCTGGGGTATCTTGCGCTGGCCGACGCGCTGCGGGGCCGCCTGAACCGGGCAACGAGCACGGCGGGCGATGCCGAGCGGCTCTCGGCACCGATCAGCCCCGCCGCTCATGTCGCGCTGGCGACCGTTTACGTGGAGCGCAACGAGCTGCGCCAGGCACACGGCGAGCTGAAACGGGCGGAAGGCGCCCTGCGGCTGTACCCGGACCGGCTGACCGGGACCGTCGCCTGCCTCATGGCGGCCCGGAAGGCCCTGGCCGAAGGCCACCCGGACAGTGCGGTGGAGATCGCCCGCAAGGCCCGGCACGGGGGGCCGCTACCGTACTGGCTCGAGCGCCGGCTGGCCATGCTCGAATCGCGTGCGTGCGCCGCGGCCGGTGACGCCACGGCCGCGCTCGACGCGGCGGGGCGGGCCGACCCGGCCTCGCTCGAGGCGGCGGTCACCCAGGCCCACGCCTGGCTGGCCGCGGGAGATCCGAAGGCGGCCAGGAAATCACTCGCGGGTCACCGGGAACGGGCCGAGGCGGTGCCTGATCATGTCCGGCTGGAGGCATGGCTGGTCACGGCCCGGATCAGCTACGCCGCTGGCGAGCGTGCCGAGGGCCGCCGGTCGCTGCAGCGTGCGCTGCGGCTCGCGGAGCCGGAGCGGCTCCGGCTCCCGTTCGCCCTGGAGCGGACGTGGCTCCGGCGGGTGCTGCGGGCCGATCCTGACCTGGCGCACGTCTACCGGGATCTTTTAGAGCCGGACCTGGTGGGCCCGGCCCGGGAACCGGCCCCGAAGCCAGGTACGCGCGCGGCACCGGTCATGCTCGAGCCGCTCAGCGGCCGCGAGCTTGAGGTGCTCCAGTACGCGGCCGAGATGCTCGACACCACCGAGATCGCCGCCGTGCTGTTCATCTCGGTCAACACGGTCAAGAGCCATCTCAAGAGCATCTACCGGAAGCTGGCGGTGACCCACCGCGGCGAGGCCGTCCGCCGCGCCCGCGAGCTCCGGATCCTGTAACCGGGGGCGCCAGGGGTCTCCTAGCTGGCGATGCCGAGCTCGTTGAGGCTGACGATGTGCAGGGCGAATTCGTGGAGGCGGTCAAGCAGCCCGTAGAGCTCGGACTCGTCCCGCACCGAGGCCACAATGGACGTCCGGCCCCCGCCCGACTCGATCGTGAGCCCTTCGACCAGGCTCGCCAGCAGATCCCCGCAATCCTCCCGGATCACGATCCGGTAGCGGAGGACGGCGCTGTGCGTGCTCATCGTGTGGCCTCCAGACACCTGCTCGGCCATCGGCGGTCCCCCAGCTCCTCTTACCGGAGTCTGGCAAAATATTCATCTCAGGCAACGGGGTGAACCGGCATCACCCGCCACGGGTCACACCGGGGTGAACTTTAGGCGGCGGCCGGTGGGTCAGCAGATGCCCGCCCGGCGGCCCTGCTCGACCGCCTGGCGCCGGGTGCTCACACCGAGCTTGCGGTAGATCACCCGGGTGTGGGTCTTGATCGTGTTCGGCGAAAGGTGCAGCTCCTGCCCGATCTCGCGCAGTGACAGCGTTCCGCGAAGCAGCCGGAGCACCATAGCTTCGCGTTCGGTCAGCGGCTCCACGACGCTCGCCTGGGAGAGCCCGCCGAGCTCCTGCCTGAGCCGCCTCACCCGGGCGAGCTGGGCGTCGGCGCCGCCCGGCAGCGCGGCCAGCAGTTCCTGCGCCTCATCCAGCAGGTCCGCGGCGGCGGGGTCCCCCAGTTCGATCAGGACCCCCGCCAGCAGCAGGAGCACCTCCAGGGTGGGCCAGGGGCTGATTCCGGGCACCCGGCGGCGGCGCCGCAGCGCGTGCTCGAGCTCGGTCCTGGCCTGGTCGGGCTGGCCATGCGCGGCATGGAGCGCGCCAGCGGCCATGTAGGCGACCGCGACCTGTGGCGTCTCGCTGAGATCCCCCCGGCTGGTGAGGTCGCTGGCCGCGCGCACCAGCTCGTCCGCCCGCAGCAGCCTGCCCTGCCCGACCGCCACCAGGCCGAGCGCGGACAGGGCCATCATCTGGATCAGCAGCAGGGGCGATTCGCAGATGACCGCCTCCTCCAGGGCGGCTGCCGCGGCGGCCGGCTCACCGCACAGGTAGAGGCCGAAGCCCAGCCCGGTCCGCGCCAGGGCGTACCACGGCGACCCGGGGTCCCTCTCCAGCTCGACGGCCAGGCTGGCCGACCGCCGCATCTCAGACAGTCCCCCGAACCCGTGGACCCCCCGCAGCAGCGCCGCCGATGACGCCAGCGAGGCCATCCCGTCGGGCAGCGGCCCGGGATGATCGGCCGTCTCGATGACCGGGAGCCAGCGCTCCACCGACGGCCGGTCGCCGGCCAGCGCCGCCGCCCACGCCGCACAGTGCGCCGCGAGCGGGTGGGCGGCGACCTGGTCGTCGCCAAGGGCCCGCAGCCATCCGCGGATCGTTTCCACCCGGCCCAGGCCGGCGTAGGCGGACCAGCAGCAGGCGATCAGATCCACCGCCCGGGCGACGTCGCCCCCGGCCAGCGCGTGGCTGATGGCCTCGAGCGGCGATCCCGCCTCCTGATACCACGCACTGGCGCGCAGGTGGAGGGAGGGGACGATGCCGGGCTCGGCCCGGGTGAGCTGGCTCCGGAGGAGCTGCGCGAACAGGCGGTGGTAGCGGTACCAGCCCCGGTTCTCGTCGATCGGCACCACGAAAAGGTTCTCGCGTTCGAGCGTCCCGATGATCTCCGCGGCGTCGGCGGAGCCCAGCACCGCATCAGCCAGCGGGGCGCTGAACTCGCCGAGGATGGCGGTCCGGGCGAGGAAATGGCGGATGTGGTCTGGCTGGCGGCTCAGCACCTCCTCGATCAGCAGGTCAGCAACGTACCGGCTGTCGCCGCTGAACTGGCGCACGAAGGTAGCAGGGGACGGGTGGCCGCGCAGCGACAGCGCGGCGAGATAGACCCCGGCGGGCCAGCCCTCGGTCCGCCCCACCAGGTCCGCGAGGGCGGAGTCGGCCAGGGCGACCCCGGCGGTGCGGTCGATCAGCGCCGCCGCCTCGGCGGGGGTGAACCGCAGCTCGCTCATCCGGAGCTCGACCATGTCCCCGGTTGACCGCAGCCGCGCGAGCGGCAGCGGCGGGTCGGCCCGCGTGGTCAGCACCAGCTGGACCCCGGGCGGCAGGTGGCTGAGCAGGTAGTCGACCTGGCCATGGCAGCTGCGTTCCTTGACCCGGTGATAGTCGTCAAGCACCAGGATGACCGGCCCGGGGAGCGCGTTGAGCTCGTTCACCAGCAGCGGGAGCATGACTCCGGCGATGTCGGCCGGCCGCGCCCGCAGGGCCTCCAGCAGGGGCTGGGCGCACAGTTCCGGGCGGGCCCGGTGCAGCGCGTGCACGACGTGCGACCACAGGCTGACCGGGTCATTGTCGTCCGGATCGAGAGAGACCCACGCGAAGGGGCGGTCCTCGGCGGCGCTGCAGCGCCATTGGGCTATCAGTGTGGTCTTGCCATAGCCCGCCGGGGCATCGACGAGCACGAGCTTGGCCCGGGCCTGGGCGAGCCGCGCCACGAGCGCGGGCCGCTCCACCCACCCGTCGCGCGGCTCAGGCGCGTGGAGCTTGCTCTCCAGCGGGACGTCGAGAGCGGTGGCCGCGTACGCAGATGAATGAACGGACCCCCGTCGTTGAGGCGACCGTCCACTCCCGTACGGCTCGTCCCGCTCCAGCACTCTGCCCAGGCGCGCATAGTAACACTCGCCGGCAAGCAGTACAGCGGCGGATTTAACCCTCCGTGGGTGGGGCGGGCAGCCGTCCGGGCTGGTGTCGTGGGGTGAGGCATGACACGAGGAAGGAAACACTATGGCTGATCTGATCGCCATCGGATACCCGGACCAGGCCACCGCGGAAGCCGCCGCCGAGGAAGCGCGCCGGCTGGCCCAGGACCTGATCATCCAGCCGGACGCGATCGCGGTGATCGTGCGGGACGAGGAGGGCGGCTACCACGTCCACACCAACCATCACCTGGTCGGTGGCGGGGCGACCTGGGGGATGTTCTGGGGGCTGCTGTTCGGGCTGCTGTTCTTCATCCCGGTCTTCGGCATGGCCATCGGCGCCGGGATGGGCGCCCTCATGGGCAAGCTCACCAAGAGCAGCATCGACAAGCAGTTCCAGGACCAGGTCCGCGACATGCTCAAGCCGGGTACCTCGGCGCTGTTCCTGATGCTGGAGAAGGTCACCCCGGACAAGGCCGTCGATGCGATGAGCAAGTACGGCGGCACGGTGCTGAAGACCTCCCTGTCCAAGGAGGACGAGAAGGAGCTCCAGGAAGCCCTGCACGGAAGCGGCGAAGCCGCCCAGTAACTCCCCAATCGCAGCCGGGCTCCCGGGCCGTGGGACCGGACCAGTTCGGCGCCTGATCGACCCCCGGCGGGGCATCATTACCCGTGGAGAAGCACGGGCCCGGTGCCGCCTGGGGGTGCACGGGTGCCCGGCTGCGATGACAGTGGACGGGTGATATCCACTCCAGCGACGGAGGTGGCAGGAGATGACCATTCCCGACGCGAACGCGGGGCGCGGGCGAGGCGCCGCGCCAGGGGCGGGCAAGCCTGCCGAGGGTGACGGCGCCAGCCCGGGCGCGGCCGAGGCCAAGCCCGGCGCGGAGACCGATCCTGGCGCCGGCGAGGCCAAACCGGGCGCGCAAACTCAGCCCGGCGCCGCCGATGCTCCGGCGGCTGCGGGCCAGGCGAAGGCAGCCGCGGGCGGCGCCAAAGCGGACGCAGCCCAGGCGAACATGGCCGCGGGCGAGGCCAGGCTCGCTGCCGCCGAGACCAAGCTCGCTGCCGCCGAGACCAAGGGTGCGGGAGGCAGTGAGCTGACCGATGACGAACACGCCGAACTGCAGCGCCTGCGCGAGGAGGTCGCGCAGCTCCGCAGCCAGCCGGGCGGCCCGGCCGGCCCGGCGGCGCCTGGCCGCCGCCGCCACCTCGGCTGGCGGGGCCCGGTGGCGACGGTGCTCATCGTCGTGGGATGCCTGCTCGCGCCGCTCTCGGTATTCGCCGTGTGGACTGCCAACCAGGTGTCCAACACCGACCGCTACGTCGCCAACGTCGAGCCGCTCATCCACGACCCGTCTGTCCAGCGCGCGATTACGGACGACATCACCCGCCAGATCACCACCCGGCTCAACGTGAAGGGGCTTGCCGAACAGGCGGCGGGCGCGCTGACGCAGCGCGGGCTGACCCGGGTCGGCGCGCTGCTGAACAACTTCTCGTCACAGCTCGCCAGCGCGACCTACGGGTTCATCCACACCCAGGTGGCCAAGATCGTCGCCAGTCCCCAGGTCGCCCGATTGTGGGTGCAGGTCAACCGGCAGGTGCACGCCCAGCTGGTGAAGGCGCTGTCCGGGCAGGGCAACGGCGCGGTCACGATCAGCAACAACCAGGTGGTGCTGAATCTCGGCCCGTTCATCAACGTCGTCAAGCGCGACCTGGCCAACCGGGGGCTGACGATCGTCACCAGGCTCCCCAACATCAACCCGACGCTGGCCCTGTTCTCCGCCAAGTACCTGGTCAAGGCGCAGGCCGGGTACCGGCTGCTGAACACGCTCAAGTGGGCGCTGCCGTTTATCAGCCTGGCGCTGCTGGGCCTCGGGGTGTACGTGGCGCGAAGCCACCGGCGGGCCCTGATCGGCGCCGGGCTCGGCCTGGCCGCGTCCATGGTGGTCCTGGGCCTGGGGCTGACGATATTCCGCGGCGTCTACCTCAACAGCGTGCCGCCAAGGGTCCTGCCCGCCGACGCGGCCGCGGTCCTGTACGACACGCTGATCAGGTTCATCCGGGACGGGCTGCGGATCATACTGGTGGTCGGGCTGATCATCGCGATCGCCGCCTTCTTCTCCGGCCCCTCGGTCACCGCGGTCCGCACCCGCGGCGCGTTCAAGTCCGGATTTGACTGGCTTCGACGCAGCGGCGAGCACGCCGGCGTCAGCACCGGGCCGGCCGGCCGGTGGACCTACACCCACCGCCGGGCCCTTCGGATAACAGCGGTCATCATCGCGTCGCTGGTGTTCGTCTTCTGGGGCCTGTCGAGCTGGGTCACGGCGGTGGTCATCGCCGTCGTTCTGCTGATCGTGCTGGGTCTCATCGAACTGATCGGCAGGCCCCCGGCCCAGCCGCAGGTGGCGGCGCAGCCCAGCGGCTGAATCGCATGCTCCTGCAGGCGGCGGGCTTCGCCGTCCTGGCCGCGCTGTCTCCGACCGCGCTCCTCATCACGGCGATCTACCTCGGGTCGGCCCGGCCCCGCACGACCGCGTTGTGCTACCTGGCCGGGGCGGTGCTCATCAGCACCCTCATGGGCATCGCGGTGCTCCTGCTGCTGCGCTACGGGCACTTCCAACTGCCCGGCCACCGCACGCCGCGCTACGGCCTGCGGCTCGGCCTCGGGCTCCTCATCCTGGCCGCCATCGCGGTGGTGGCACGCCGCAAGCCCCGCCTGCTGGGGCTCTCGGGCCAGGCGCGCGGCCCGGGACAGCCGGGCCGGCCACCCATCCCTGGGCCACCGGGCCAGCCGCCCGATCCCGGCCACCCCGGGCAGCCGGGAGGGGGGAAGGGGATCGTGTCGCGGCTGGTGTCCAGCCCGGCGCCGGTGACCGCGTTCGTGGCCGGGGTGCTGGTGTTCCTGCCCGCGCTGACCTTCATCGCCGCCATCCAGGTGATCGCCACCGCCCGGGCCGGTCTCCCGCTGTCCGCGCTGGGCCTGGCGATTGTCATCGTCATCAACGTGGGGTTCGTCTGGCTGCCGTTCCTGGCCTACCTGGCCATGCCCGACCTGACCACGCGCAAGCTGACCGCCTTCAACGCCTGGCTGCGCGCACACGGGCGGATCCTGCTGGTGCTGGCGCTGCTGGTGGCCGGCGCGGTCCTCACCGTGGACGGGCTGCTCGGGCTCATCCGCCGTACCTGACCATCGGCTCGCTCCGCCTGCCGCCCGCCCGTCCTGCCGTTTTCCCTGCTTACGGCGCCCCCGGGAGCATCGCCGAACTATCCTGAAGGTCAACCAATGACCAACCGCAGCTCGCGAATTCGGCAAGTGGTGAGAATGTCCGCCGGTGACCTCAGGGTGCTCTACGTGATGGGCATCTACCACAGCGGCACGACGGTGCTGAGCAACCTCGTCGGCCAGCTTGACGGGTACTTCGCCGTCGGGGAGCTGCGGACCCTGTGGCCGAAGCTGACCCGCGACCATTACCGGTGCGGCTGCGGCGAGCTTCTCCTCGAGTGCCCGGTCTGGAGCCGGATCATCAAGTCCACCTTCGGGGAGGGGGAGGACCGGGTAACGCTGGCGCGGGACATGTGGCGGTGCCAGCGCGAGGCACTGCACGAGTACCACACCTGGCTCCGGGTCGGTGGCG
>Ga0207663_10001108_pt1 | contig 12386 bp, 18 predicted proteins | sample LARL53metaG_FD_184346 | JGI IMG/M metagenome (GOLD analysis project Ga0207663, IMG submission 184346) | Corn, switchgrass and miscanthus rhizosphere microbial communities from Kellogg Biological Station, Michigan, USA - LAR L5-3 metaG... | ecosystem: Host-associated > Plants > Roots >...
ACCCCGACCACACCGACCTAGAGATCGACCTCCTCTCCGCCGACCGCGCGCTCGTCATCGGCAACGGCAACGTCGCCCTCGACGTCGCCCGCATGCTCGTGCTCGCGCCCTCAGAGCTGGCCCCCACCGACACCGCCGACCACGCCCTCGCCGTGCTTGCCCGCTCCCGCGTCAGCGAGGTCGTCGTCGTCGGCCGCCGCGGGCCCGCGCAAGCAGCCTTCACCAACCCCGAGCTCAGGGAGCTCGGCGAGCTTGCCGACGCCGACATCGTCGTCGATCCCGCCGAGCTCGAGCTGGCGCTCGCCGTCTCCGACCCCGACGCCGAGGCCAACGCCACCTCGCGGCGCAACGTCGAGATCCTGCGCTCCTACGCCTCCCGTCCCCCCCCTTCCGGCGCGGCGAAGCGCATCGTCCTGCGCTTCCTGCTCTCGCCCACTTCGCTGCTACCCGGCGACGACGGTCGGCTCGGCGCCGTCGAGCTGGTCCGCAACGAGCTCGTCTCCACCCCCGGCGGCGGCCTGCGCGCCCAGGCGACCGACGAGCGCGAGACCGTCCCCGCCGGCCTCCTTTTCCGCGCGATCGGCTACCGCGGCATCCCCCTCCCCGGCGTCCCCTACGACGAGCGCGCCGGCACCATCCCCAACGACTGTGGTCGCGTCCTCGACCCGGCCTCCGGCGCCCCCCTTCCCGGCGAGTACGTCGTCGGCTGGATCAAGCGCGGCCCCTCCGGCGTGATCGGCACCAACAAGCGCGACGCCCAGGAGACGGTCGACGCGATCTTCGCCGACCTCGCCTCCCCCAACGGCGCCGGGCCATCCGCCGGCTCGGCGCGGGTTGCCCATGTTCCCGACTCCCCCGACCCCACCGCCGTCGAGACGCTGCTGCGCGCCCGCCAGCCCGCCCTCGTCACCTACGCCGGCTGGGAATCCATCGACCGCCACGAGCGCGCGCTCGGAGAGTCCGCCGGCCGCCCGCGCGTCAAGCTCACGCGGATCGAGGATCTCCTGCGCGTCGCGGCCTCTGAAAATCCATAGGCCTTCTGCCAGACTGTCGATCCGCTGGCCCCGTTAGCTCATCTGGTAGAGCGCCGGACTTTTAATCCGGTGGGGCGGGTTCGAGTCCCGCACGGGGCACTAGGCGCGAAATGCCCGGGAAACCGGGCCTTTTCGTTGCCGGGGCGGCGCCGCAAGATCGCTCGCATCGAGCCGTGGGTCACACCCGTGGGTCACAAGCTGGTAGGATGGCTGGCATGATCGAAAGTGCGCCCGCACGGTTGCAGCCGCCGGGCGCTCGGACACCGCCGAAAGGACCGACGATGCCAGTTCCCAGCCTACCCACGCACAGCCTCAAAGTCCGCGAGCACCGCGGGCGACCCTTCTACGAGATCGCCTTCCGGCACGGGGGCAAGCAGATCAAACGCCGCATCGGGCCGGCGTGGCTCAAGCGCAGCCGTGCGCCGGAGGGTTACTTCGACGAGGGCGCAGCGCACGCCAGCGCGCGGGAGATCGTGGCCGAGCACGTCGCCAGCACCCCCGCGCCGAGCAGCTCCGGCCCGACGTTCCGCGAGATCGCGCACGCCTACCTGGAGCACTGCGAGACGGTAAAGGGCAGCCGGCCGAGCACGCTCGCCGACTACCGCTGGATGCTGGGCGAGCCCGACGTGCAGGCCAAGCGCGGCTCGCGCACTAGCAACGGACACGTCATGCGCGCGCTCGGCGACCGGCCGGCGGCCGAGGTCACGACGCGCGAGGTCGAGGACATGCTCGCCGCCGTCGCCGACTCCGGCGGCTCCGCGCGCACGTGTAACAAGTACCGCGCCGTGGCCGGCGCCGTGTTCAACTTCGGCGTGCGGCGCTACGGACTCCCGGCCAACCCGGCCAAGCACGCCGACCGGCGCCGGCAGCCGCAGGTCGAGGCGCTCGACTTCTACAGCGCGGCCGAGATCGAGGCCATCGCCGCAGCGGCCGGCGGCCAGGACGGCGAGCTGATCCGGGTCGCCGGCTTCACGGGGCTGCGGCGCGGCGAGCTGCTCGCGCTGCGCTGGTCGGACGTGGGCTCCGAGGTGATCACCGTCTCCCGCGCGCTGAGCGCCGGCATCGAGTCGGGCACGAAGTCCGGTCGCGTCCGGCACGTGCCGCTGATCCCGCAGGCGAGGGCTGCGCTCGACCGGCTGCGCTCGCGCGGGGACTTCACAGCCGACGGCGAGCTGGTGTTCGTCAACGTGTGGGGCCGCGCGCTCGATCCAAGCTCGCTGCTCGTGCGCTACCGGGCCGCCCAGCGCGCGGCGGGCGTGCGCGAGCTGCGCCTGCACGACCTGCGGCACTCGTTCGGGTCGCTGCTCGCGGCCGGCGGCGTGGACCCCGTGTCGATCCAATCTGCGATGGGTCACAGCGACCTCGCCACGACGCAGCGCTACCTGCACGCGCGCCAGGCGTCGCAGCAGGTCGATCGCTTCGCGCGGGCGTTCGAGTAGCCGCGGCGACGTGGTAAGCGTTACCACGCGCCTTGGATTCGGCGGCGCGAACGGGTAGGCTGGGGATCAACGAAACCGGAAGCGCGGCGCCGGGGCCGCGATTGAACTTCGCCCGGCAGGCACCGCAAGGAGCTGGTTTCGTTGAGTACCCCAGCAGCGCCGCCAACGTGGCGCGACCACATCGAAGTGCACCCCGCGGCGGAGCAGTTTCCGCTGCTCGTGGGCGACGAGCTGCAGGCGCTCGTCGCCGACGTGCGGGCTAACGGCCTGCGCGAGAAGATCACCCTCCACGCGGACGGCCGTCTGCTCGACGGCCGCAACCGCCTAACCGCGCTCCAGCTCGCGGGCTTCGACGTGCTCGGGAGCCTCGACGAGTACGCCAAGCCGGAGCGGTTCGTAGGCGACGACGAGGCGGCGGCCGCCGAGGTCGTCTCGCTCAACATTCGGCGCCGGCACCTCCGTCGGACGCAACGGCTCCAGCTCCTCGAAAAGCTGATCCGGGCGAATCCGGAGAAGTCCGACCGCCAGCACGCGAAGGCGGCCGGCGTCAGCCACCCGACGGCGGGCAAGGTGCGCGCCAAGGTCGAGGCGAACGGCGACGTGGCAAGCGCTGCCACGCGCCAGGACACGAAGGGCCGCCGGCAGCCGGCGCGCAAAGCCGCGCCGGTGAAGGTCACCAAGCGCGACGGCAGCTCGCGCACGGCATCGCAGTCGAGCGTGCGCAGGATCACCAAGGATCAGTACCCCGGCAAGTGCGCCGCGGTGTTCGACACGTTCAACCGGCTCGGCTACGAGAGCACCGTCAAGCGCGTCGTGGCCTTCTACGAGGACGGCAGCGAGCACGAGGTCACGCGGAAGGACCTGCAATGAGCCTGCAGGTGATCACCGAGCAGCCGGCGACGGCCTCCGACGTTCTGACCGCGCGCGAGGTCGCGGCGTGGCTGCAGATACCCGTGCGCAGCGTGCACGAGTACGCGGCGCGCGGCGAGCTGCCCAGCGTGCAGATCGGGCGTCACCGCCGCTTCTCGCGCGCGGCGCTCGCGGCGCTCATCTCAACCCCACAGGAGAACCAATGACTGAGTCTCTAATTACCCGCGGCTCGGCCGTCGCGCGCGCGCTGCACGGCATCGGCGCGCACAGGTTCGCGTTCGTCGTCGAGGAGCTGGTGCGCGAGGTGCAGCCGCGCCCCACCGTGCCCGTGCACGGTTCCGAGACCAAACCGCCACCGCCGCCGCCGGCGCGAAGCTCGGCACCCGACCTCACGATCGCGACCGGCTGGGCGACGCTGCCCGACGGCGAGCTGCGCAAGCTCGTCGCCGGTCCGGCCCTCGGGGCGTCGGCCAGCGACCTACGCCGGCAGGCGAAGCGTCTCGGCGCCGCCGAGGTCACGCAGATCAGGCGCCGCGTCCTGCTCAAGCGCACCGAGTACGACCACAAGCTGGCCGCGGGCGAGTCCCGCGAGCAGATCATCGAGTCAGTCCAACACAAGGAGTCAACATGAGAGTAAGGGCAGAGGTAGAGCGGCAGCCGGGCATGACCGCGTACTGGGTGATGTTCACCCGCGACGGGTGCGAGGAACGGTTCCAGTACGTCGAGGGCGTCGGCGTGCCGTCCGAGTGGAAGGGTGCGGGAGCCGATCCGGACACGATCGAGGAGGGCCGCCAGCTCGGCACCGTTCCGCAGGTGCGCGCCCGATCTCCGCGGGAGTGGATCGAGGACACGCTCGCGTCGACCTACTGGGACGAGGACCGGCCGGAGCAGCACGAAATCGACCGCGCCGTCGAAGCGATCGAGGGCGACCTCAGCAGCGAGCAGACGCTGCTCGACGAAGCCGACGAGTCGCACGAGGAGGCGCAGGGGCTCCGGCGGCAGGTAATCGCCCGCAGCGAGGAGCCGGACTACGACATCGACATCGTGATGCGAACGCTGCGCGAGGTCGCGCTGGTGCTCGGGGACTTCGACGAGAACGTCGCCGACCCCGCCGAACTATCCGTCGAGCTGTCGTTCGGCCTCGACGTGATCGAAGAACACCTCGGTAAACGGCCACCGGGCAGCGTCAAGGCCGAGATCGAGGAGCAGCTCACGAGGTTGAACTCGTGAGCGCGCCGCGCCGGGATAACGCCCTCGCGCTCATCGGCGGCAACCGCGCCCGGCAGCTCTGGAAGCTGCGCAACCTGCGGCACGCGACCAGCGGCGACCTGCAGCGCCTCCGCGCGCTAGTTCCTGCGCCCGGCGGAGCCCACGCCGTGAGCGCGCTCGAACGCGCCCTCGACGGCGCGATCCTGCGGCTCGTCGCCTGCGGCCTCGCCGAGCAGGTCGGAGTAGACGAGACGGGCGAGCCGCTCTACCAGCTCACCCCGCTCGGCGCGGACCGGGAAGCGGCCGAGCAGGTGCTCGCCCGTGCGGAAGGGCGGCTGCAGTGAGCGAGCCCACGCCCGACGAGATCGCGCAGGAACGGGCGCGCCTGGACGCGCTCGGCCCGCCCACCGACGAGCAGCGCCGGGATCTAGGCGACGCGCTGCGCCACATGGAGCGCGACGGCACCACCGAGCCGGCGATGATCCACAGAGACCAGTGGGGCCACTCGCTGCGGGAGTGGTGGTTCGATGGCCCGAACCGGAGGCACTTCGACCGCGTGGTCGCGCAGGCGCAGCAGCGGCGCAGGCGCGGGATCGTACCCGGTGGCTGGCTGCTCGAAACGCCGGACGAGCTGCCCGTCGTGTGGGGCGAGCAGAGGGCGCCGCTCGCGATCGAGGGCGAGGGGCTGATGATCGCCGGCCCTCCCGGCGTGGGAAAGACCACCATCCTGCAGCAGCTCGTGCTGGCGCTCGCCGGCCTGCGCGAGACGTGCCTCGGCCTGCCGGTGAAGCGCGAGCGCGGCAAGGTGCTGTACCTCGCGATGGACCGGCCCGAGCAGATCCGCCGCTCGTGGGCGCGCATGGTGGCTGCGGGGGACCGCGAGCTGCTCGACGAGCGCGTGGTGCTCCACCTCGGACCCCTGCCGTGGCAGCTCGTGGACGAGCCCGAGCGACTGGCGGCGATGGCCCGCGAGCACGGCGCCAGCCACGTGGCCTGCGACTCGTACAAGGACCTGCACCCCGCGCTGGACAAGCCCGAAATCGCGGCGAAGATCAACAGCGCCGTGCAGCACGTGATCGCCGAGGGGTTCGGCTGGTCGGGCGCGCACCACAACCGCAAGGCCACCTCCGACAATCGCCATCCCAAGAGGCTCGACGACGTGTTCGGGGGCGTCTGGCTGACGGCCGGGCTCGGCTCGGTGATCAGCGTCTACGGTGAGTCCGGCGACGAGCTGGTCGAGGCGCGCCACCTCAAGCAGCCGGCCGAATCGTTCGGCACGTTCGGCATCCGGCACGACCACGCCGCCGGCCGCAGCTCGCTCGTCGACGCGCCGGACGGCGACCCGCGCAAGGTCGCAGCGGCTGTGCGCCGCGGGGGGATCGTCGAGCTGCTGCACTCCGAGCCGGAGCGCACGTTCGCGACCACCGAGCTGGCGAGCAAGTTCGATGTCGGTGCGAGCACGATCAAGCGGGACATGGCGGCCCTCGATCGTCAGGTAGTTGTGGTCGATGGTGGGGGCTGGCGGGCCAAGTGAGCCCAGCCCACTACTTGTGCCCCCCAAGTATGGGAGAAGTGGGCTGGTTTACGAGCGAGCCCACTACTTGTGCCCCTGCGGGTAGTCGAGAAGTGGCCTCGATCGCGCGGCTGCACGAGGCGGCGTCACCCGGTGACGCGCTGATGGACGAGTTCGAGTGCTGGGCGTTCGAGCACGCGGTGTCGAAGCCCGACCCAGCGCTCGCCGGGGTTTGGGTGACCGACGCCGCCCGCGAGCTGCTCAGCACGCCGGAGCGCGACTTCGCGACGGTCTACGAGGTCGCGCGCTCGCTCGACCCTGACGTGCCGGCGCTGGATCGGCTGGAGGTTCGCATCGACGCGTGGAGCGAGGGCAATCCGTCCGGGCAGTGCTGCGGAGATCGCTCCCGCGGCTTCGTCGTCTCGGTCTGGTGCCACGAGCGCGAGTGCTGGACGAGCTTCGCGAGCACGATCGCCCACGAGCTGCGCCACTGCGCGCAGGACGTGCGCGGCGAGGAGCACGGGACGAGCCCCGACTGGAGGACCGACCTCGACGCGTACCTGGACCAGCCGCACGAGCGCGACGCGCGCGAGTTCGCCGATCGCGTGCTGGAGCGGCTATGACGCGGTCGGCCGCGGCCGTGTGGCTGGACGCCGAGGAGCGCCGCCGCGCGCGGGAGGGGTTGCCCGGCGCGCCGAGGCGCCGGCGACCGCCCGCGGAGCGCCTGCTGGCAGCGCAGGATGAGGCGCTTGAGCGGGCAGCACGGGAGCACGTCCGGCACGAGCTGCTGGAGGCCGCAGTGCGCGACGCGCTGCTCGGCCTCGACCGCGCCGACCTATTCGCGCCCGGGAGGCCGACCGCGCTCCGCAGGCAGCGCCGCTCGCTGGCGCGGGATCGGCTGCGCCGCATCTACGCGACCGAGGAGCACGCCGCGCTCGCCGACGTGCTCGGCTGCTCGCGCGTGGCGCTGGCACAGCTCATGCGGGGCTGAAACCTTTACGCGTTCCGGCGATAGCGCACCTAAGAGTGGAGGGACCGTGACGGGCGCCGCTGACCGTCAGGGAGGAAACCCTTTGGCGGTCGCCGTGCGAGCGCGCTGCCGCCCGAAAACTGTGCGTACGGGACCCCGAATCGGACGGGCGCCAGGTCCCAGAATCGGCCCGTTTGCGGGAGTTCGGCCCTCCGGGGCCGCGTCAAGAAACGTCAAGCACGGAGAGGAGCCTAATGGAGACCATCCCACCCCACCGAACGCCGCCGAGCGAAGCGCGGAGGCGCCCGCGCCACGACCCGGCCCCGTCGGGCGAATGACCGAGCCGCCCCTGGTCAAGGTCACGGTGCAGCGCCCGCGCAGGGACGCGAAGGGCCGCTGGACGCTCGGCGACCTCTACGCGACCGACGCCGAGTCGATGTCGCGCGAGGACCTCTACGCGGCGATAGACCACGTGCTCGCCATGCCGGAGGAATGCCTGCGGCGCGTGAAGGGCGCCCACAAGCGATGAGCAGCGAGTTTCCGCCGGGCTTCGCGCGCGCGCCTGCGGCCGTGCGCAACTGGATCGCGGCGCTCATCGAATCCGACCGCTGGCCCGAGCTGGACTCGCTGGCACGGCTGCAGTGCGCGCAGATCGCGCGCATGCGGTGGGACCTGCAGGCGGCCGACCTGACGCCGTCCAAACGAATCACCCTCGCGCGGGAGATCAAGCGCGCCGAGGAGCAGTTGCTCCTCTGGGACCACACCGACCGGCGCCGACGCTACCGCGTCAAACGCACACCTGGCGACGTAAGACACTGACCGCGCCGACCGGCGCAGGAGGAGAGGACATGCCCGTAGAGACGTACGAACAGCGGCGAGCCCGCGAACAGGCCGAAGCGACGGCCCGCGAGCTGGAGCGCAACAGCGCCGAGGGCCGGCAGCGGCGTTCCGAAGCGAACGCCGCTGCAAACGAGTTCCTCCGGCGAGGGGTGCGGCGCGAACCGATCGCGCCAGAGCCCACAGAGGACGAGCAGCCAACCGGCCTCGGCCTGGACGGAGGCAGCCGCGGCCCGACGCCGCCGCTGGAGATGACCGAGGAGCAGGCCGGCCGCGAGCTGGACCGCCGCATGCGGGCCTCGCTCGGAATCGGAGGTGGAGAGTGACCATCAGCAGTGCATTCACGGGCGACCTCAAGGACGCCATCGCGAAGTACGACCACTGCGCGAAGCTCGCAGCCGAGGCCCGCGAGGACGAGCAGTCTGCGTCCGAGGGGGTGCGCGACGCCAAGGACGCCGACATCGACGCCGACGTGCAGGCGATCCTGGCTGGCGGCGACGGCTCGGACGAGCGGTCCGAGCCCGAGGCGAACCGAGCGCTGGAGTGGGCCGTCCGCCACGCGATGGCCTGCGAGCGAGCCCGGCTCGTGGCCCTCGGCAAAGTGGCCGACGAGTGCCGCGACCCGAAGCACGCGGAGCGGATCGCCAAGCAGGAGGCCGACCTCACCAAGACGGCGCTCAAGTTCCTGGAGAACTTGGAGCGCGTGCTGGTGGAAATCGCCGAGAAGCGCGCGCTGGCGAAATGGCTCGCCGACCCCAGCGACGGCGAGCGGCTGCGCGAGCCCCGCCAGTTCGACGTGTGGGTGGGCGCCCAGCGGCTGCGCGCGCCGAACGGCGACGCGGCTAGGTCGAAGGACCTCACGGTCGGGCTGCGCGAAGCGCTGCTCGGCAACGACCGAGCGCCCGAGAACCCGGCGGCGAGCTACGGCGTGCCGGTCGGCACGCGGCTGTCCGGGCCGTGGGGCGTGGTGCCTACGATCCAAGACGAACGGGCGGGCATCACCTTCACCGAGGGTCAAGCCCGCGCCTTCGAGGAAGCGCTAACGGGTGGGGACGAGTGACCTGTGCCGGCGGGCGTCCAGTGCGGGGCGGCGCGGCGGTAGGTAACGCCGCGCCGCTCTTACTTGCCCGCGCTCGCTGCGGCAGCGGGGCAGCGGCGGCTCGCCAGCGCCGCCGAGACTTGCGGCTCGAACTTGTCCGGGTCGCGGGCCGCGACGGCGCTTGACCTCGACAAGCGACGCGCGGCGGGGCGCCGGTCCGGACTCACCCGGGACGCGGGCCGGTGCCCAATCTTCGACGCTGGACGGCCGCGATCGTGGCGTTCGTACGCTAGTAGTCGTCGACAGGCTGGCTGTCGACCCATTCCGAGACGATCTCGCGGTCCAGAAGTTTCGCGATTCCGAGAGGCACGAACGCGAGCGCCGCTGCGATCCAGAAGACCACCGTCCCGATCACCGGCACACCGACGACGCCAATCGCGATCGCGGCGCCGACGCTGATCGTCCCGTTCACCGCGAGCACGATGACCGCGACCGTCAGGCCGAGGCCGCTGACGACCGCGAGCACGCTGACGATCGCCTTGCTCAGGTAGCACAGAAGCAGCGCGGCGGTCTGTCGCTTCGTCGCTTCCATGGTCCTACGGATGCTCCCGGTTGCGCGCGTAGGCCAGCAGACCGACCGCGACCGAGAGGAGCGCTCCCGCTCCGGCACCCCACGCGATGATCTTTGCCGGACCGTACGCGTACGGGTGGTTCGACGCGTAGGTTGCCTCTTCGATCACGACGACGATGAAAATGATGCACGCCACGGACGCGAGCGCGATGACGGCGCCGATTAGGGTTCCGCTCTTCATCGAGGCCGGATGACGTCGTTGATCACGCCGGTCGGGTACTCGCGCTCCACATCAGCCACGAAGCGCGCCACTGCTGGATGGTCGCGGTCGACGGCTTTCGAGTACAGCGCGTTGGTGGCGGCCTTCTCTCGTTCCTGGAGTCCGCCTTCCTGGTTCTGCGCTTCGGTAACGGGTGCAAGTTCCTGGAGGCCGGTCTTGACGAGCGCCAGCATGCGGGCGTGCGCGCCCGGTTGGTGGGCAACGATCGCGCGGGTAGCGGCCCGCACGTCGCGGTCGAGGCGGACGCCGAGTTCGAGGGCCTTGGTGCTCAGCGCATTTTCATGCTGGGCGATCTGCGTGATTCGGTTCAGCCCGTCCACGAAGCCCCGGACCGCGGCCGTCGCCCCTTCGGGCCGGCTGACGATGTCGCCACGCAGCTCGGCAGCGGTCGCGCGCAGCTGCTTGAGGTCGCGGGACGCCTGCGCGATCGCGCGCTGATCGACCGCATCGAGGCTGTGCAGGTCGCTCTCGCTGATGGTCGAGCTGCCGTTTAGGAGCCGGGCGTACGTGGCCTTCTGGGCCGCGGAGAACTGCGGCGCTTCGGGCGGTATCAGGTGGCCGGACGCGAAGACTTGGGCAAGGTCCGTGCTGGCCTGCCCGACCCGCGCGACGAGCGCGTGATCGTAGCCGCCGGAGGTTTCCGATTCACCGCAGGCGCCCAGCCCGGCCGACGTCAGGACCAGCAGCAGAGCGAGAAGGCTCGCGGCTCCGCTTCGGACACGCGCGATGACCGGGCCACTTGAGAAGGGTAGAGGCGCCGCCCCAAGCAGGCGGGGCGGGGACGCGAGGGTGTCGAGCCGGTGACCCACGCCGGCACACCGTACTCCCCGTGGCCGACGTGCTCACGTCACGGGAGGTAGAGCGTTGTCCGTGCTCCCTGCAACCGTACGTCCATGGGAGAAGCGGTGGCGATCGTCTCCGTGGCTGCGTCGGCGGTCGTCGGTGTAGGTGGCCTCGCTGCAGCGGCGTTGGGAGCCTCACGCCAGAGGGTTTGGCGATCTCGCGAGGAGCGCGCCATCGAGCTTCGCGCCGTTCTTGAGGGTGCAGCCGAGCGCTTGTCTGACCTGCGGTTCGCTATAGGCAAAGCCCACTTTCAAGTCAAAACGACGGGAGCCATCGACGCTGCTCTGGAGGAAGGCTTCGTTCCCGCACAGGAACGTCTCGTGATGGCTCTGAGCCGAATAGGGGTGCGGCGTGGCTCATCGTCCGCTGATTACACGCGCTGCGACGAGGCTGCCGAAGCCCTGTCGAAGCTGCTGACCATCCTGTACGAGACACGAGACGAGGGTCTCGACCGCGAGCGCGCAAAAGCCTACTCAGCCGCCTGGGAAGCCGCCGAGGTCGCCGAAAAAGCGTTTCTCGATGCAGCGGCTAGGACCCTAGCTTGGCGCAGTCCAAAACGTACGCGCGCGCGTGGGTCACACGATGGGTCACAAACCAACCCGCAGCAGCCGCACGAACGCGCTCCTACCGCACGAGGCGGCCCGTAACCGCGCACACCGCGCGCCTGGAGCAGGACTTTTAATCCGGTGGGGCGGGTTCGAGTCCCGCACGGGGCATCACGGAGGGCCTGCAAACAGGCGGGTTTGGACGCTGCCCTGGGGGGCCTGAGGCACGATTTGGTCCGCATTTAGTCCGAGATCGCTGCAGGAACATCCCCCTACGGGCGAGATCAGCGGACTCGCTCGCTGGGACGGACGCCGGCGACTACAATCCGGTAGCAAGGATCAGATGATGTCGAGCGTTCTCTCCCCCATCGTCGTCGATGCTAAGCGGCTCCCACGAGAGCTGCTGGAGCGTGCTGGTCTTGAGCATGAGCCCATCGTGATCGTGGAGAGCACCGCGCGCGGTGAGCTGGTGCGGAAGCTCACGCCGGCCGAGAAGAATGAGCACCAGGAGCACACAGGCGAGAGCGTGTTCTTCGCCTCCGAGCAGGAGTTCGACGAAGCAATGCTCGCTGCCCCCTACGAGGGCGAACACCAGGATCAGTAGGCCCGCCGGGTGTCGCCCACCTACGAGCGCTCAGCGCGCTTTGAGCGCGACATGCGCAAACTGACCCGCGAGCAGCGCGCGCTTTCCTGGCCGCCCGTGACGAGCTGGTGGCCGGCCTGCGCGCACAGCCGCCGCAGTTCGTCCCGCGTCTCCGGGTCAAGCGTGTCCAAGCCACTGAGGGCATCTGGGAGATGACCTGGGCAGCGGATGGGCGGGCGACCTTCAGCTACGGCCAGGAGGTTCTACCCGGCGAACCGCACATCGTGTGGCTACGGATCGGCAAGCACGCCATCCTTGACGATCCCCAAGGCTGATGAGGGCTCTGACAGAGCGTGGCTGGGACCAACTCTCATAGCTGGGGACCAACCCCGAAAATCCGGCGGGTAGCGAGAGCAAATCCGGTCGGTCGCTCGTGCGAATGAACCCCAGCCTCGACCATCACCGCATCGCGATCGTCGGCTCGGGCTTCGCCGGGCTCGGCGCCGCGATCAGGCTCAAGCAGGCAGGCGTCGAGGACTTCGTCGTGCTCGAGCGCACCGGCGAGGTCGGCGGCACCTGGAACGTAAATACCTACCCGGGCTGTCAGTGCGACATCCCATCGCACCTGTACTCGTTCTCGTTCGCCCCCAACC
>Ga0207663_10001113_pt1 | contig 12352 bp, 10 predicted proteins | sample LARL53metaG_FD_184346 | JGI IMG/M metagenome (GOLD analysis project Ga0207663, IMG submission 184346) | Corn, switchgrass and miscanthus rhizosphere microbial communities from Kellogg Biological Station, Michigan, USA - LAR L5-3 metaG... | ecosystem: Host-associated > Plants > Roots >...
AGGAACACTGGGCGGCGAGGAGGTGATCGTGGGGATGACCGGCATCGGCATGGTCAACGCGACCGAGACCACCGAAGCCGCACTCGACTACTTCACGCCCGAGTCCGGAGTCTCCATCGGCGCAGTGGTTTTCTCCGGTGTTGCCGGCGGATCCGGACGCACTGAGATCGGCGACGTGGCCGTACCGGCCCAATGGACCTCCGACGGCGGCGAAACCTGGCATGCGGTCGATGCCGACATGCTCGCCGCAGCCAGCACCCTCGACGTCGACCTGCTGAGCACCGACAGCATCGGGGATCCCGCCTGTAGTTGCGGCCTCTTTTCACGCGTGCGGGTCGACCTCGAGCGCGAACCGCAACTTTTCGTCGGCGGCGACGGCTCCAGCGCCGACAACAACAACGGTACGGCCTTCCCCACCATCCCCCTGGGCGGAGCGATTTTCGGCACCCAACCCTGCGCCGCTCCGGACCGCTCACCTCTGTTCACCGGCAATTTCTTCCAGGCGGTGGGGCCGTTCTTGGCCCACGGACTGCTCAGCAACATCACCGGGCTGTTTACGGACAAGCCGCTGGCTGTGGACGCGGTCGACATGGAAACCGCTGCGGCGCAACAGGTCGCCGATGCGCACGGCATCCCGTTCCTCGGCATCCGCGGCATGTCCGACGGGCCAGGTGACCCGCTCAACCTCCCGGGCTACCCCTTCACGTTCGTCCTCTACAAGCAGATCGCAGCGGACAACGCCGCCATCGTGACGGAAGCATTCCTGGAGAACTGGGACGGCAGCTGACGGCAAGTCACGCGGCCGTTTCTTCGGCGAGTGCAATCAGCCTCGCCCGCACCAGATCCGGACGCTCGTCGATGATGAAGTGGGTGGCATCGACCTTTTCCAGGGTGTAGTCGTCGGCGTTCGCCGTCTCGGGCGCGACGAGTGAACGATGAACGGCCTTGTCGTGGACACCAAAAAGCGCGCGAATCGGCACCGTCGCCCGGCGCTTCTCGGGATGCCTTGCGCCCGCTGGTATCTCGCGCAGCAAGAACGTTCGGTAGGTGTCGGTACCGGCACGCGCCACTACTGGATCGCGAAAGCGATCGGCGTAGACCTGAGCCGTCGCCGCATCCACGTCGGATCCGATACCGAAGATCACGCGTTCGACGTACCGGGTGTACCGCTGCACCGGAACTCCGGCGGTTGCGAGCGGCAGCTGATACGCGAAGCGCCACACGTGCGGCAGCAGCATCCGCGCGGTGACCCATGGATACCCCATGTTCAACGCGAGATAGCCGTCGAATCGCTCCGGGGCGCGCAAGACCATCAGGTAGCCGACGTAACCGCCCCAGTCGTGCGCGACGAGCAGCACGCGGCCGAGTCCGAGCGCGTCCAATAGGGCCAGCACGTCGCTGGCGACGTCCTCCTTGGCCCATTTGTGCGGGGCCGGACCGGACCACCCGTAGCCGGGCAGGTCGGGCGCGATGATCCGCAGGCCGGGCGGCGGGTCGGCCAGCAGCTCCTTATACGCCCAGTGGTGCTGGGGCCAGCCATGCAGTGCAAGGACGGGGCGGCCGTCGGCCGGGCCCGCTTCGGTGACGTGAAGACGCACTCCGCGGGCCTCGACGAAGGACCGGCGCACACCAGGGATCGGCGGTGGCTCGGACGTCATGAATCGGACTATAGAGAACGGCTCCCGCGCTACCGTGCGGGTATGGCCCGATATCGCGATATGTTCAACGCCAGCATCGCCGATCCCACATCCTTCTGGGCCGACGCCGCGCGGGCGGTGACGTGGACCCGCGAACCGCAGCGCGTCCTCGATGACTCCAACCCGCCGTTCTACCGCTGGTTTCCCGACGGCGAGCTGAACACCTGCGCGAACGCCCTGGACCGCCACGTCGACGGCGGACGCGCCGATCAGCCCGCGCTGATCTACGACTCCCCCGTGACCGGGTCACAACGCACGTACACCTACCGCGAACTGCTGGACGAAACCGCTCGCTTCGCCGGAGTGCTGCGCAGCTTAGGCGTCGGCAAGGGCGACCGCGTCGTCATCTATATGCCGATGGTCCCCGAGGCGGTGATCGCGATGCTCGCGTGCGCACGGCTCGGCGCGGTGCATTCGGTGGTATTCGGCGGGTTCGCCGCACACGAACTCGCGGCGCGCATCGACGACGCGCGACCGGCCGTCATCGTCTCGGCCTCGTGCGGCATCGAGCCGACGCGGACCATCGACTACAAGCCGATGCTGGACACCGCACTCGAGATCGCCGAGCACGCACCGCCCGCGTGTGTGATCCTGCAGCGCGAGCAGCGCCCCTGCGAGCCGCTCGCGGGCCGCGACCACGACTGGCGCGAGCTGATGGCCGATGCGCAACCCATCGACGCGGTGCCTGTCGCCGCGACCGACCCGCTGTACGTGCTGTACACCTCCGGCACCACCGGCAAGCCCAAGGGCATCGTCCGCGACAACGGCGGCCATGCGGTGGCACTGCTGTGGAGCATGCGCAACATCTACGACACCCAACCCGGCGAAGTCTATTGGGCCGCATCGGATGTCGGCTGGGTCGTCGGCCATTCCTACATCGTGTACGCGCCGCTGTTGTTGGGTGCGACGACCGTGCTGTACGAAGGCAAACCGGTCGCCACCCCCGACGCGGGCGCGTTCTGGCGCGTCGCGTCCGAGCACGGAGTCAAGGCGTTGTTCACCGCGCCGACGGCGATCCGCGCGATCAAGAAGGAAGATCCCGAGGCACTGCACCTCGGCAAGTACGATCTGTCGGCGCTGAAGTATCTGTTCCAGGCGGGCGAACGCCTCGACCCCGGCACCTACGGCTGGGCTTCGGACGTGCTCGGCATCCCGGTCGTCGACCACTGGTGGCAGCCCGAAACGGGCTGGGCGATCGCCGCCAACCCGATGGGCGTCGAACCGCTGCCGATCAAGCCCGGCTCCGCGACGGTGCCGATGCCCGGATACGACGTGCGGATCCTGCGGCCGGACGGCTCGGAGTGCGACCCGAACGAGGAGGGCGCGATCTGTGTGCGGCTACCGCTGCCGCCCGGTACGTTGCCGACGGTGTTCGGCGACGACGACCGCTACATTTCGTCGTATCTGTCGGCGTTCCCGGGCTACTACCTCACCGGTGACGGTGGGTACTTCGACGAGGACGGCTACTTGTTCGTGATGGGCCGCACCGACGACGTGATAAACGTTGCGGGACACCGGATGTCGACGGGATCCATCGAGGCCGTGCTGGCCGGGCATCCGGCCGTCGCCGAGTGTGCGGTGATCGGTGTCGCCGACGAGATCAAGGGCCAGGTGCCGCGCGGTCTCGTCGTGCTCAAGGCCGGTGCGACGGCCGAGCGGCTGGCCGAGGAACTGATCGAGGCGGTGCGCGACAACATCGGCGCGGTGGCGTCCTTCAGGCTCGTCGACGTCGTTGCCGCGCTGCCGAAGACCCGGTCGGGCAAGATCCTGCGCAAGACCATGCGGGGCATCGCCGACGGCCGCGACGAGCCGCTGCCGTCGACCATCGAGGACCCGGCGGTGCTCGAAGCGCTCAAGCCGATCCTCGAGCGTTAGGTATCGTCGAACCAGACTGCCGAAGTGACGACAAAGGGAGCAATGAGTAGCGCCTCGCGCGCACCCCGAAGACCTGGCCCACCCCGGGCGCACCGCAACCATGAACTGCGGCCGGAGGTGGGAGCGTGCTGACCGCCCTGGTCAACATTGGCCTCGGTGTCGCGGTCGTCATCCTGATCACCGCCTTTACCGCCTATTTTGTTGCGCAGGAGTTCGCGTACACGGCGGTCAACCGCGCCGGGTTGACCGCGCGCGCCGAGGCGGGTGATGCGGGGTCGGCACGGGCCCTGGCGGTGACCCGGCGGACGTCGTTCATGCTGTCGGGCGCGCAGCTGGGCATCACGGTGACCGGCCTGCTGGCCGGCTATCTTGCCGAGCCCCTCATCGGCAGCGGGTTCGCCGAGTTGATCGGCGGGGGCGTTTCGAGCACGGCCGGTGTCGCGGTCGGCGCGGCGGTGTCCCTGCTCTTCTGCACCCTGGTGCAGATGCTGTTCGGCGAGCTGGTGCCGAAGAATCTCGCGATCGCGATGCCGGAGTCCGTCGCCCGCGCACTGGCGACTTCGACACACTGGTATCTGCGGCTGTTCGGCTGGCTGATCTCGCTGTTCGATCGGTCGTCGAACATGTTGTTGCGTGCGCTGCGGATGGAACCCGTGCACGACGTCGAACAGTCGGCCACCGCGCGCGATCTCGCGCACATCGTCGCCAGTTCCCGCTCCGCCGGCCAACTGCCGCGCGAGCTGTCCACGCTGCTCGACCGGATACTGGACTTCCCCACCAGCACGGCCGAGCACGCGATGATGCCTCGCACACGTGTCGACACGGTCCAGGCCGACGAGTCGATCGGCGCCGTGCTGACCCGTATGGCGACCGCACACACCCGCTACCCGGTGGTCGGTGAATCCACCGATGATCTTCTGGGTGTCATCGACCTGCACGCTGTACTCGACGCGGACCCGCAGGCCATGGTCAAGACACGAAGCCGACCTGCGGTGCGCGTGCCTGCGTCGCTGCCGCTTCCGGAGGTACTCGCACAGTTGCGGACCGTCGGCGACGAAATGGCGTTGGTGATCGACGAATACGGCGGCTTCGCCGGAATCGTGACGGTCGAGGACATCGCCGAGGAGCTTGTCGGTGAGATCGCCGACGAGCATGACGCGAGCGAGAGTGAAGTCGTCCGGGGCCAGGACGGCTGGCTGCTGCCCGGTGATATGCATGTCGACGAGGCGCAGCGGGTGCTCGATCATCGCCTGCCGGACGGGGACTACGAGACCCTGGCCGGCCTGCTGATGCAGCATTTCGGTCGGCTGCCTGCCGTCGGCGACACCATCGAGATCGCGCTGCCGCTCGACATCACCGTTGACCGGGTGAAACCAAAACTGTTGGCGGCCACCGTCAAGACGCTTGACCGACGGGTGCCCGCCTCTGTCTTCGTAACTGTCGAGGCCGGCCATGAGTAACCCTTGGGTCGTCTTCGTCGTCACGTTCGGCCTCATCGCGGTCAGCGCGTTCTTCGTGGCGGTCGAGTTCGCACTCCTGGCGGCCCGTCGCCATCGTCTGGAGGAAGCGGCCGAGAGGAGCACCCCGGCGCGCTATGCACTTCGCAGCACAAGGGAGCTGTCGGTCCTGCTAGCCGGCTCGCAACTCGGGATCACGGCCTGCACGTTAGCGTTGGGCGCGACGACCAAACCCGCTGTGCATTACTGGCTTACGCCGGTAATCCATGCGTGGGGCGCACCGCTGTGGGTCGCCGATGCTGCAGGGTTTGTGCTCGCGCTGATCGTAGTCACGTTCCTGCACCTGGTGATCGGTGAAATGGCGCCCAAGTCATGGGCGATCGCACATCCGGAGCGGGCGGCGACGCTGCTCGCAATTCCGATGCGCGCCTTCATGACTGTGACCCGACCACTGCTCGTCGGGCTGAACCACGCGGCGAACTGGTGCCTGCGCCGCGTCGGTGTCACCCCCGTCGGCGACCTCGACAGCGGCCAGGATCCCGACGCGCTGCGCCACCTTGTCGAACACTCAGCGACGGTCGGAACACTCGACCAACGCCATTACCGGAACCTGACCAGCGCGCTGGAGCTCGAACGGCTCACCGTTGGCGATATCGTGTCGCGCACTGTGGAATTGAGCGCGGTGCCGGCGGCGGAGCACGCGGCGGGCATTCAGGCCCAATCGCAGGCGACTCGTCACCAACGGATACTCGTGTGTGGTGACGACCACGCGATCGTCGGGGTGGTGCACGTGCGCGACAGCCTGCGCGCCCGCCCGGGAGCGACGGCCGGTGACCTCATGCGACCGGTATTGAATCTGTCGGTCGACGTGAAGGTCTACCGGGCATTGCAGGTGATGCGCCAGACGCGAAATCACCTCGCGCTGGTCATCGAGGACGGCACCACGATCGGACTGATCACCCTTACCGACGTACTGCAGCGGCTGCTGCCGGACGCTGCCTGATTCTGACGAGCAGACGGAGAAACGTACATTTTGACCGCGATTTGCACGTTTTTGCGTCTGCTCGCGCGGCTAGCGGAACGCAGTGTTCAGCCGCTGCTGGAACATTTGATTGAAGGGACGATAGGCGGTGCGCAGATCGTCGCCCGGCCATTCCGGTGGGATGAGTTCGGCGGGTAGAAGCGGATCGAGCTGCAGGTGCCGGACCACCGTGACGGACAGCCCGAACCAATAGGCGAAGTCGTCGACTCCGACCGCCTCGGCGTCTGCCTCGTCATGCAGAGCGGCCGTGAGCCTCCGTGCGACGGCGGCCCAATCATCAAGGCCAAAAAGGGATCTGACAGTCTCCGCGGGTATGTTTGTCGCGGCGTCGTGAAAGTGAACGCATTGCAGGTCGAGGACGGTGCGCAGTGTCGGCAGGCGGTCCGGGTCGAGGTTGTCCGGGCGGATCCAGACGCCTTCCCGGAGTTCGGCGAGATGCAGTGCAGTTGCGGCTTTGCGCAGCGCAAGTCGGTCGGCCGCCGACCGACGGTCCAGCGAGACGACCGCCAACTCCCACGTGCCATCCCACGGCCGAGTCGCGGCTGTCCTCGATGCCTCGTCGACTCGCTGACGCCGTTCGAGCAGACCCCCCGCGAGTGCGTAGGTGCCCTCACCGCTGGTGAGTTCCCCGTTGGACACCATGCGCCACAAGCACGTACGTGCGGCGCCGTCGCTGATGCCAAACAGCGAGGCCATCGCGACGAGTTCCCCGACCGTGAGGTGGGGTTGGGGAGCGCCCAGCAATGCCGTCGCGAGGACGGATCGTGCGCTCAGCGTGCGGTCGCCGACCAAGTCGGCGACGTCACTGCGGGACGCTGTCGGCACTTACGACTCCAGCCAGGGTTCGCGCCATTTGGGATGTCCGGAAAGAAGTTTGGCCGCAACGGGCGGTCCCCACGATCCAACCTCATAGTGCTGCACCGGTGGCGGCGCGTCGAGCAGTGGCTGCACGATGCGCCACGTCTCCTCGACGCCGTCCTCCCTGGCGAACTGAGCGGAGTCACCGCGCATCGCGTCGCTGAGCAGCCGCTCGTAGGGTTCCGGCGCCTCACCGAGCTCCTTGGCGAAGGTCAGCGAGAGGTCGACACATCGGGTGCTGTTCGCGCCGGGCTCCTTGGCCTGGATGATCATGTCGGTGCCTGGGTTGGGATCGATGCGCAGCACGAGTTCGTTGGGGTCGGGCTTAAGCTCGGTGATCGCGAGCTTGGGCGGCCGCTTGAAGATGACCCGAATCTCTGTGGCCCGCACCGGAAGTGCCTTACCGGCCCTCAAGAAGAACGGCACCCCAGACCAGCGCCAGTTGTCGATCTCCAGCCGAAGCGCGGCGAACGTTTCGGTTTGCGAATCCGGCTGCACTCCCTTGATGGAGCGGTATCCGTCGTACTGACCTCGCACGTAGTGGGCGGGGTCGATCGAAGGGATCGCTCGAAAAACCTCTGCGCGCTTGTCACGCAGCCCGTCGGCGTCGGCAACACTGGGCGGCTCGGCGGCGAACAACCCGATCAGCTGGAGCAGATGGTTCTGCACCACATCACGCAGCGCCCCGACGGGGTCGTAGAAGCTGCCGCGGTCCTCGACGCCGAAGTTCTCGGCCATGGTGATCTGCACGCACTGGATCCGGTCGCGGTTCCACAGCGGCTCGAAAACCGAGTTGGCGAACCGCAGGAACATGATGTCCATCGCCGGTTCCTTGCCGAGGAAGTGGTCGATGCGGAAGATCTGCCACTCCTCCAGCACGCTGCGCAGTTGCTCGTTGAGCGCCCGCGCCGAGGCCAGGTCGTGGCCGAACGGCTTTTCCACCACGACCCGCGCGTGCGCGGTCAGGTTGGCGTGCGCGAGACGTTCGACGACGCGGCCGAACAACGACGGCGGTATCTCGAGATAGAACACTGGCGTGTGCTTGCCCTCGATCGCGCGCGCCACTCTCTCATAGGTTTTCGCGTCGCCGAAGTCCCCCGACACCATTGACAGGCGCTGCGCGAATCGGTCGAAGACCTCCTCATCAATGGTTTCGCCTGCGGTCTCGATCGCGCTGCGCGCGTGGTCGTGCAGCGCGGCTTCCGACCATTCGTCGCGGGCGACTCCGACGATCGGGCAGTCAAGCAACTTGCGGCGCTCGAGCCGGTACAGCGATCGGAACGTCATCTTTCTGGCCAGATCGCCTGTGATGCCGAAGATCACGAGCACATCAGCGGGAGTGGTTGCCGGCGCGGTCACGATGGCTACTTCTTCTCGGCGTGGCCGCCGAATTCGCTGCGCATGGCCGAGAGGACCTTGGCAGTGAACTCGCCCAGATCCCGCGACTCGAACCGCTCGAACAGCGACGTGGTGATCACCGGCGCAGGGACGCCCTCGTCGACCGCGGCCAGCACCGTCCAGCGGCCCTCACCGGAGTCGGACACCCGCCCGGTGAAATCGTCGAGCTCCGGGGAGCGCACCAGCGCGGCGGCGATCAGGTCGACCAACCACGACGACACCACTGATCCGCGCCGCCAGACTTCAGCGACTTCCCCGACGTCGATCGTGTATTCATATGCCCAGGGATCGCGCAGCGGAGTGGTTTCGGCGTCGACCGTGCGCGTCACCAGACCCGCATCGGCGTGCTTGATGATGCTCAGGCCTTCGCCGATCGCGGCCATCATCCCGTACTCCACCCCGTTGTGCACCATCTTCACGAAATGCCCTGCGCCGCTTGGTCCGCAGTGCAAATAGCCTTCCTGTGCCGTGCTGTCGGTTCGGGTGCGGCCGGGGGTGGGCTCCTCGCAAATGTGCCCCGGGGCAATCGACTTGAAGATCGGGTCAAGGCGCGTCACGATCTCGGTCTCCCCACCGATCATCAGGCAGTAGCCGCGCTCGAGCCCCCACACGCCGCCGCTAGTTCCGACGTCGACGTAGTGGATGTTCTTGGCCACCAGCTTCTTGGCCCGGGTGATGTCGTCGCGGTAGTAAGAGTTACCACCGTCGATCACCGTGTCACCGGGCTCCAGCAGGTCCACCAGCTGATCCAGCGTCGAGTCCACCACGGCCGCAGGCAGCATCAGCCAGACCGCCCGCGGCTTGTCCAGCTTCTGCACGAACTCTGTCAAGGACGCCGCGCCCGTCGCGCCCTCGTCCACGAGGCCGGCCACTGCTTCGGCGTTCATGTCGTAGACCACGCAGCGATGTCCGTCGCGCATCAGCCGCCGGACCAGGTTGGCGCCCATCCGGCCAAGTCCCACCATTCCCAGTTGCATGGGTGTATCAGTTGCCATAGCCCCAGCTTTCCACGAACTCGCTGGTCTCAATCCAGTTCCCAGGTACCTGAGAGCATCTCACAGAATCGTTGACACGCGATCAGTACAGTGTGATACTTCCACGATATGAGCACTCCGACAAAGGCGTCGTTCGCTGACGATGTGGAGATCGTTCGCCGCATCTTCGCGCACATCGACGCGGGCACGACCGATGAAGGTGACGCGTGGCGCGAGCCGGTCCAGAACTATTTGGACCCAATCCGATTCACCGCAGAGCTCGAGACGCTGCGCTCGTATCCAAGCGTCTACCTGCCGTCGGCGGCGATACCCAACCCTGGCGACCATGCCGAACGCGTCACCTTCGGGGTGCCGTTGTTCGCGGTCCGCGGCCGCGACGGCCGGGCGCGGGTCTTCCGCAACTCATGCAGGCACCGCGGGATGGCCCTCGTCGAAGGCCCGGGCTGTGCGCACGCGCTGGTGTGCCGCTATCACGGCTGGACTTATCGCCTTGATGGCTCGCTGTCGCACGTTCCCCACGCCGAAGCGTTCCCCGACCTCGACGAGTCCACCCGCGGATTGGTTGAGGTCGACAGCCGTGAGGTGGACGGCCTCATCATCATCGGCCCACTGCAGTCGCCGTCGACGGATTCACAACGGCAGAAAGCCGATGCCGCGATGGCAGCCCTGGCCGACGACAGCCCGTGGCGCGACAAACTGCTGCCTGCCGAGCGGCTGTTTGCCGTGAGACCCGCTCTGCGCCAGATGAACTGGAAAGTTCTCGTCGAGCAGTTCCTTGAGGGCTACCACATCCGCACGACGCACAAAGACACCTTCTACCCGATCCAGTACGACGACCTCAACGTCGTCGAAGCATTCGGACCGAACACTCGAATCACGTTCCCGTTCCGCAACATTGAACGACTTCGTGACCGCCCGGAGTCCACGTGGATCGTGGACCACCGCGTGACCTTCGTGTACCACTTGTTCCCGAACGTGATGTTCGCGACGTTCCCCAACCAGGTGCTGGTGATCACGATCGATCCGGTCGACATCGATCACACCACCGTCACGATCTACGCCATGGTCACGCCGCGTGTCGCCGAACATGTATCGGCCAACCCCGACGCCGCCGCGGGCGCGCGCAACCTGCTCAACGACGGCGGCGTGGAGGACAACGAGATGTCCGAAGGCGTGCAGCGGGGTCTGCACGCCGGGGCGAACACGTTCGTCGAGTTCGGCACGCACGAAAGCGCGATCGGGCGCTTCCACGCCAACCTCGATCAGCGGCTGGCGTGCGCAAGATGACCGACTACGAGCACCTGATCTATCAGCAGCGCGGGCCGGTCACGATCATCACCATCAACCGGCCGGAGCGGATGAATGCGATTGGGCCGCAGACACATCGCGAGCTGATTGATGCCTGGGACCGGTTCCGCTGCGACGACAACGCCTTGGTCGGCGTCCTCACCGGCGCGGGCGACACGGCGTTCTGCGCGGGCGGCGACCTGAAGGCGGCATTCGCGGGCGAGTTGGACATCGATGGCAGCCCGGGCGACGGCGTGCTCGGCCCGTCGCGGTGGACGGACATCTACAAACCCACCATCGCCGCCGTCAACGGGGTCGCCTATGCCGGCGGACTGGAGTGGGCGTGCTGGACCGACATGGCGGTCGCCGACGAGCACGCCACGTTCGGGGTCACCTGCCGACGCTGGAACATCGGGCTGGCCGACGGTGGCACCCAACGGCTCACCCGCATCCTCGGGTACCGCCGCGCGATCGAACTGATCATCACCGGGCGCGTCATCGACGCCCGCGAAGCCGAACGCATCGGCCTCGTCAACGAAGTCGTGCCGAAAGGAACCTGTCTGCAGCGGGCAATCGAGCTGGCCGAGTCCATCGCCGCGCTCCCCCAGCCGGCGCTGCGTACCGACCTCGAGGCGGCCCGCACCGGGCAGGGCCGCCCACTCGAGGACGGCCTGCGGATCGAGGCTCAGTGCTTCAGCCGGTCGATCGTCGACGCCGAGACCGTCGAGGGTTTACGGAGATTCAACGAGCGGGATCACCCAGACCTCGCACGGTCGCTGTAAGGAGATTCCCAGCTAATCCGCGTAACGCGATGGTCGCACGGCGTTAGTCTTCTGATCGGGCGGCGGATACCGTCGCTGCCCACGCTTGACCCCAACGGAAGGGTCGGCCATGAGTGACAACTCGCGTGCTTACAACAGCGTATGGCAGCTCCGCGGAGATTCCTGGTGCCGCTTGGAGGAGGCATCCGACCGGCTCACCAAGCCGGCGGCGAGCGGCGAGCTCAAAGAGGAGTACGTCGCGATCTGCAGGGACTTGCTGACCACCCTGACCCCGCTCGAACCCTACTGGGCCTACCCGGGCATGCCGCAGTTCTCCCGTGTGTCACGCCTGTTTTCGGCGGGCAGCTACGACAAGTTCGCCCACGCGGTATCGCAGATCAATTGGGCACTGACGACGGAGTCGTACCGGTCGGGCGACGTCGAGCACGCGGGTCTCGACGAGCACGGACCGCGATGACGGCGGCCCGAAACCTGCGGGACAAGCTGTGCGACGAGAACTACAAGCGTCAGTTCGAGGCGACGCTGGAGGCCGATGCGAAGCGCCCGCTGACCGACGACGAGCTGATGAACCGCCGGCTCATGCCGGATCCGGCCAAAGCCAGGGTGCGCGTCTACGCCACACAGTCAACCCACAAGACGCTGACGTCGCTGCGGCAGGGCTCGATGATCCACATCTTCGACCAGGACTTCACGCAGAAGGTCGCCGAGCCGTTCCACGAGGCCTACATGGCCCACACGTCGACGTCGCCGAACTACCAGATCCTGGCATCGCTTGACCTCGGGCGCCGTCAGGTCGCCCTGGAAGGCGTCGAGCTCGTCCAGCGCCAGATCGAGAACGCCATGCAACTGCGGGACGCGATCGACAACCACCCGCTGCTGAGCAAGTACATGGCCTGCCTGCGGACGTCGGACCTGATCCCCGACGAGTTCCGCCCGTCGCACATCGCCCAGCCGTTGCGTT
>Ga0207663_10001116_pt1 | contig 12331 bp, 7 predicted proteins | sample LARL53metaG_FD_184346 | JGI IMG/M metagenome (GOLD analysis project Ga0207663, IMG submission 184346) | Corn, switchgrass and miscanthus rhizosphere microbial communities from Kellogg Biological Station, Michigan, USA - LAR L5-3 metaG... | ecosystem: Host-associated > Plants > Roots >...
TAGCTCCTGTATAGTTACCTAAGCTATTAAGAGCATTACCTTTGTTATCTAGTGCAGTTGTATATTTTGGATCTATATCTAACACTTTATCATAGTACTTTATAGCTCCTGTAAAGTTACCTAAGCTATTAAGAGCATTACCTTTGTTAGTTAATGCATTAAGAGATAAAGCCTGTAAAGATGATATGTAAGCATTATTGCGATAGATGCTTAATGCTTTATCAAAGTACTTTATGGCCTCTAAATAATTGCCTTGCTTAGAAAGCGTTTGTCCTTTGGTACCTAACGCATAAACAAAATTTGGATCTATGTTTAATGCTTTATCAAAGTATTTTATAGCTTCTGAATAATTACCAACCCTATCAAGTGCCAACCCTTTGTTAGCTAACACATATTTGTACTTTGGATCGATTGCCAATGCTTTATCAAAGTATATTATCGCCTGCTTGTAGTATCCTAGTCGATTAAGAGCTCTACCTTTGATAGATAATAGATCTACATTATTTGGATCTATCGCCAAAGCCTTATCTGAGAGGACAATTGCTTTATTGATAAATGGAATAGCTTCACTAGATTTTCCCAAACTAGCCAGAGCTGCTCCTTTAAAAAATATAGCATCAACATTATTAGGATCTATAGCGAGAATTTTATCAAAGTATTTTATCGCCCCAGTGTAATTACCTTGATTGTAAATGAGATCAATTCCTTTATCAATGGCAACAGAAAATGCATTTTTTATTGTTTTTGAATTCTGCTGTTGTTGTTGCTGAGCAGTTGCTTCATAAGGAATATGAATACAAACAAATAATATCAATGCAAATACAAAAGTCGCAATTCCTATATCATAATATTTTAGAACTAACCACAAATTGGCAACCTCACAAGCTAAATAAGATAATGGGCTTGTTCTTAAATGATCTTCATAATGCTATTCTAGAAACAGCAATAAAATAAACAAAAATGAAGGCTGCCATTATACTCCTCTCTCTGTCAGAAGATGTTTGGGTTTGTGTCAGGTAGATCATGTTGGAGATAAGAAGAAAATTAATTTTATCTTAGCTCTAGCAATCACTTTCATTGTGTTGTCTTTACACCCACTCACAACTACTATTGTTGTTCAAAACAGTTCAATTTATCTAAGGTCAATAAGATGATGCAAAGCTACAGTGAGCTACGCAGGACACTGTCCGCTCAAACCGCCGTATGTGTGGACAGTGGCTGAACAGACGAACGAACGAAAGACTCCTTTCAAAAAATGCAGCAGGAACAACTTGTCGCTGAGCGAAGGCATTGGATGGTTTATACAAAATGAGTTAGAGGAAAATGTCGCGTTTGATTAGATATGAAAGCCTAAAGAAAGCTTGGGCAGGATATGCTATTGGAGAGAATGGAGATAAGGATAGACTGATTTAGTACGCATTCGTAATCGAGAAATTATGGAGGGCTTAATTATTTATCCAGAATGCAATTGGAAATTGTTGATTATTATAAAAACCTTAGGTTAACTCAGTATATTTATATAAATGCTGTAACATCATGGTAATGGAATGTGAAAAGACTAGTCTCCTACGTATTGATTATATGCTTTTTACTTAGCGTTATAACAGTTCCTTTTTCTTATGTTAGCGCATCTACATTAACAAGTACTCTACCTAAACAGTCAGATTATACAATCATGATTTATATGGTTGGTTCAGATTTATCTGAACAATCAAGCCCAGATGGTCATACTGCGGCTGAAAAAAACATAGAAGAGATGGAACGAGGGGTAACGTCTTCGCCGAATGTTAAAGTACTTTTGGAGACAGGCGGTGGAAGTGGACTTGTTCCTGTGGACAGCGGTAGTACATCAATTGATTTTAGAAACGTACAAAGACACCAAATTGTAAATCACAGGTTACAAACCTTAGATTATCTCGGATTGCAGAATATGGGTGATTCCAAGACTCTTTCAGATTTTATAGTGTGGGGTATGTCTCAATATCCAGCCAAAAAGTACGCATTAATATTTTGGGATCATGGCAGTGGAATAAATGGATTTGGAAATGATGTAGTTTTTCACGATATATTAAATTTAGACAAATTACATAAGGCCCTATTAGATGCAAATCAAATTACAGGTAAAAGTTTCGAAATAATTGGCTTTGATGCTTGTCTTATGGCGTCAATAGAGGTAGCAGACAAGATCATGCCATTTGGGAAATACATGGTGGCATCAGAAGATATTACACCAGCTGACGGTTGGAATTACTCTGCTGTTTTATCAAATTTGACAAAATATCCTAATCAGGATGGTTTATCTGCTAGTAAGACAATTGCAAATTCTTTTGCAAAGCATTCTACTAATCCTATTGATATCCAAGGTATTACAATATCTGTAATTAGCTTAGAGAAAATCGCCCAAGCAATAAAGGATGTTAATAATCTTTCTAGCCATCTTCTCACAACTATAACTGATGTTCCCTCGTCTCTTCTGATGGCAACTGCTGCAGATTCTACTTCAAAGTTTGGAGTAGTTGGCACGAACAGATCTGGCCAGGTTGATCTATCTGGCCTGCTCTTTCATATCCGAGAAAAGTTTCCTGTTTTAGGCAATCTAGTAGACAATACTCAAAAATCATTAAAAAATGCATTATTATATAATATAAAAGGAGATTCGAAGCCCAATGCGACTGGTTTATCCATTTATATGCCCACCATCAGCGATCAATTTAATAGCTATTCATCAAATTATGCTTTAAATGGATGGCAGAATGTTATCAATAACCAAGAAATCCTGTTAAAACAAAATAATGAATATCCTTCTATCGATGCGTACATTGATCGCGGAAAAATAAAAGGGCATATCAATGGAGGTGGCGTCTCAGGCCTGTATTTAATGTATGCCAATTCTTCTTCCATTATTCCCAATTATAAATCGTTGTTCTACGTCGAAGCAATTATTGGTCCGAATATCGTTAGGCCCGACGGATCATTTGAGCATAAATGGAGTAAACAGATAATGTCTTTATGCAATGAAGAAAAATGTGATCCAACATCTGTAATCTTTAGAAGTGACGAGAAAAAGGAGTTTGCTTATTTCCAAGTAGGAGTTGCAGAGGGCATGTTCTCCCCTCTCAGGGACAAATCACTGATTTACGAGGTAAACGAAAATAAAGGCATACAAGAATTTAGGCTTTCTGCAATTCGGTCTCCATTTGACATTGAGGGAACTGTAGCAAAACAGCAACAACAGCTCTTAAAGACTGGGTACCTTGTTTATCCATTTGCATCTCTGTTCAATCAACATGAAAAACAGCATTTTGTACCAAAAATAAGTCAATCTGCAATACAAATCCACAATCAACAAGATTTTATGCCAAAATATTCGAGCTACAAAAACTTTCACTTTAGTTTTTTTATTGTCGCTTGTAATTACTCTAGTAGATGTTCATTCTCGCTCCTAAGCAATAGTACTGCATTAACTCCATTATTACAGCATCATGCTACATCGTCATGTATTATAGGAAATAATAGCATTAGATCAACAGAACACTTCTTAACCTATCTGAATCCTGTTTATGGGCTAAAGATGGATTATCCCTCAGGTTGGAATATATATAGAACTAAGTATACTAATAGTACATATCTTACCTTACGTGACTTAAGGCCTACCAATGAAAATGTTGAGGTCGGGCGTAACCCACAAGTAGTGCTGAGATTAACCTCACTAAACACCACAACAAACGAATTTGGTCTCAAAATGGGCCAAGGCCAAATTAATATTCATGCGATTCGTGGAGTGATTGAAAATTATAAAAAGATATACCATGATTTTAATCTTACAGAGTTTTCTGCTACAACTCTATCTGGAATTCCTGCGTTTAGAATAGTATACTCCTTTATTGATACAGCTGGTCAGAGTCGAAATCGTATGGAAGTATATATGACAAAAGATGACATTCTATATTACATACAATATGATACTGCTCCAACCTTATATTGTAAATATCTTGCAGTTGTATTGAAAATGATGAGTTCTCTTCAGATCAATAAACCTAGCACATTGAAAATGACATATTGTCTCAAACTTAATATGATGGATGAGGGGTTTTCTATAGATAACGTCACACACAGTAAATATGTCGGGTGTGATTTTAACAAAACATTCAAACAAGAAGTAAATACAAATGGCATTCCAAATCACCCATTATTCCTAGGGGACATTTTTTATAACAAAGGTATAAATCTACAGAATTTAGGTAACTATACAGGAGCTATAAAGTATTATGATAAAGCTTTAGCTATAGATCCAAAGCATGTTAATGCATTAACTAACAAAGGTTTAGCTCTTTATTACTTGGGTAACTTTACAGGAGCTATAAAGTATTATGATAAAGTGTTAGATATAGATCCAAAAAATAAATACGCATTAACTAACAAAGGTAATGCTCTTTATAGCTTAGGTAACTTTACAGGAGCTATAAAGTATTATGATAAAGTGTTAGATATAGATCCAAAAAATGTTAATTCGTTCTATAATAAAGGTTTAGCTCTTTATTACTTGGGTAACTATACAGGAGCTATAAAGTACTATGATAAAGCTTTAGCTATAGATCCAAAGCATGTTAATGCATTAACTAACAAAGGTAATGCTCTTAATAGCTTAGGTAACTATACACAAGCTATAAAGTACTATGATAAAGTGTTAGATATAGATCCAAAATATACAACTGCACTAGATAACAAAGGTAATGCTCTTAATAGCTTAGGTAACTATACAGGAGCTATATCATACATTGACAAAGCTTTAGCTATAGATCCAAAGGATACATATGCTCTATCTAAAAAAGGTGATATACTTGGCAATATGGGTAATCATACAGAAGCTATACAATACTATGATAAAGCTTTAGCTATAGATCCAAAAAATAAATACGCATTAACTAACAAAGGTAATGCTCTTTATAGCTTAGGTAACTTTACAGGAGCTATAAAGTATTATGATAAAGTGTTAGATATAGATCCAAAAAATGTTATTGCACTAGATAACAAAGGTTTAGCTCTACAGAGTTTAGGTAACTTTACAGGAGCTATAAAGTATTATGATAAAGTGTTAGATATAGATCCAAAAAATGTTATTGCATTGAAAGGCAAGCACTTTATTGAATGCTGCATAAAGGTACCAAGGACAATAAAAGTATAGGTCCATACGTGAATGCACAGAATATTATGGTTAGAAGGTTAACTATATTATCATAATCAAAAACATTTGTCTTAGAAGTGAGGCCACGATAGTGCCGACTAAATAATGTTAAAAGATGAGATCTACCAAAGTTTGATTATACCGATATGTCAGCGACTCACAAAATAATGAAACGAGATGTTGGAATAGCATACATTGCTATGAAAAAAGAGAATGATAAGAAGCAGCAGTTAGAACAATTCTCTACATGAAGGATACTTTGCCCTTTGCTCATTGTCGCTGTATGAGGAGCGCTACGAGTTTGGTGGATGGGCATATTGTATACTTGAAATCTTGAACCATGCAATTCACAAATTGTATCTCATATAGGTCAGCGCTCCCACACTTGTTGTTGTCAAAGCAAATTGAGATCTAGAGTAGTCAACCATCGTAAAGACTATAAAGCGTAAATGGTAACATTTTGCTGCTGGTTACTATTGAGTCAGATACTTTTAACAAAGGCCAAGAACAGATTTGCCAAGGTAATTGAAATCATAGAACAAGAGAAACAAAATTATAAATTTAGGACGGGAACCCTAGGTCAGGATAACTTTAGATGTACCATTGGTCTTATTTTGAGTCACTATGGCTGGACTGGTTATAGTTGTTCCTCAACTGACTATGAAGAAGCAGATTACAAACTACATGAATTAATTTCCACAGAAGAACAGCGCATTATTGCAAGCATAAATGACAGTAGCGAAAATTATGACGTAGTAATAGAAAGACTAGAGAGATCTGGACGAAACCATTCATTAAACTCTGACTCGAAATAAATATTCTCTATATCACGATGGTTTATTATTTCACAAAATGAATTAATGGAGACTATTATTATTATTAGTGTGTAAATAAACTGCAAATAAAGACGATTGTGAATTATATACGATAGTTATGAAAGTGTGCCAACAAAATTTCTTTTCGATCATAGGTACCCAGAGCCATCGTATAGTAAAGGTCTTGCTCTGGAAAGCCTAGATAAAGACCGAAGTAAAACCTTCCGCAGATTAAGAACGGACAGTAAAGCAAGAGAACTGGGCTTACAATTTTAATGCACCTAGAAAATCTTTTGAGAATCATCTCTTTATGCATCTATACTAACAGACGTTCATCGTTACCACGAACATAAACGATGTGTCTCCTGTGTATGCATAGATACATCAAGACCAAATCATTCAACGATATCTGTACTGAAAAACAGATAACAAGCATGAAGCAACCATTAAGATGTAATAGGATACGGAGTTTGAAGAATGGAATTTGCCTATGTTATGGTTGTCATAAGAATATAGAGAAACTAAGAATGAAGATAAGAAACATGTTTGTGGTATAGAGGATTGTTAACGAAATGAATGATGTAAATATCCAAACTCATGAACCCATTTGCTAGCAACGTCTAACATTTACATCCTGATATTTTGAGAGATAAGATCTTACCCAAATGGTTCATGACCTTCCTTCTTTTTTCGGCTCCAAATTGAATAGTGAAATTCATTAAGGAATTTTTTTAGCGAAAACAGACGTTGAGGATTCAATGGGGTTCGGTCACCGAGTAAAATAGTTCATGAATATTTCTGTTGAATATTTCAATCATCACTGTATTACTTGATATTATCAAATTCAATCTTAAAGCAATGAAGAGTTTCATTGTCAATTAAACAAAACTCTACAGTTTCAATGGAGGCAGTATTTCTATTCATAAGAAAACCAATTGATTCATTTACCAATATCTTGGCACATTTATCCTTAGGAAAACCAAATATTCCAGAGCTTATTGCAGGCATTGAAATACTTTTGAATCCATTCTCTGCTGCAAGAGTCAGACTACTTTGAACCGCTTTTCTTAACTTATTGTTTTCATCACCTTCACCCATCTTTGGACCTACTGCATGTATAACGCTCTTGCATGACAATTTTCCTGCTGTGGTAATTACTGCAGAACCAACTTGAACAAAGCCTATTTTATCGCTCTCTTGTTGTATTACTTGACCACCTTTTCTAACAATAGCGGCTGCAACTCCGCCACCATGCTTTAAATAAGAATTTGCAGCATTTACTATAACATCCACACTTCTTTCTGTAATATCACCTTTTACAAGGTTGATCGTTTTTCCATGGTTTAGTTTTATTTGATCTAATATTTCTGCGCTCATGTCTATATTCAAGCTTAAAGATAACTTTTACTATTCATCATAAACCACTTTCGAATCCATAAAGGAGAATCACTTGAGCCATCAAGTATAAGACTTTTCTTCAATGATAACATCATGAAGAGAGTTTGCGATGTGCGTGTGTCACAATCACGCAATGATTTTGTCACTAGCATCTCAACACAAACGACAACGATCAAAGCTTATTACCTTTTAGAATATTTAGTTAGTCAACTTTCCCATATTCGAAAGAAGAGTATCTATGGAAAAGTCGAATGACCTGTCATCCTTGATCATATTTTGATTACATATCCAAACCTGGGACTTGAATTTTACTCATCATCTCATTGGCAAACAGAACATGGTCCAACACCATCATATGTACTAGCTGATCTTTATGCATGTCTTGAAGGTCATTCTGGATTTACACATGTTAGGTCTAATACCTAAAAAACTGCAGTTGTAGTTATCGCTACTTCTCCCGTTTCCTCTTCTTCTTGCTCTTCTTGTAACTGATCTCTGTCTTCATCATAACCCAGTTGTTTCTTATCTTCACCAGATGATTTATTCCTCTGTTTGCTTTTTGTTCTATCGATTTTCTATCAAGGAGTACATCGAAAATAAATCCTTATGTAGAACCAGACTCTGAAAATGTCAAGACGTTATGGTATGAGCATTTACAAGGTTTAGCTAAGGGAGAACAAGAAGAGTCATTAATGGTAATTGTGATTTCAGTTATAGCTCGCCTTGGTTGCACATATTTTCTCATTATCCGCTTTGCAAAACCAATTAACAGTGCATGAAATCTATCTTTAACACTATCATCAAAATTATCAGGGATTTTTCTTCCTTCTCTTCTGATCCATTCTTTTTTATTAGATATTGCTTCCTCTACAATGCTTGCTGAATCTCTTTCTATGGTTCTAGCTATGTTTTCGTATTCATTGCTCCTACCATAATGCCAATGAGGCTTTAGGTCCTGCGAGTATTTCTCCTTAGGTATCTATTTCTTTCTCAAGCTCGTCTTCTCTTGTATATTCACTGGTCAAATGTACAGGAAGAGAACATTAGTGCAAAAGTTCATACTAGGACTTATGGTTTCTGCACATCTCTTACAATGTACTGGTTTTATTTTATAATCATCTTTTACCTTTACTTGTCCGCCTTCATTTAGTGCAATAAGCGCATTATCAACATCTCTTCCAGATAGATGGATGTTTCGTCGTACTTCTTTATCGAGAGTTTATTATTATGAAGTAAGAAGGAGCCTGATGATGTTTTTCCTTGATTGTCAGGCAAATTGCTTCATATGCCTTTATGTTCTGTAGGAACTGATATTAGTCTGAATTCATAAAACTTCCTTTCTATTTTGTGACAATCGCTCATCAATACATCGTCTTTTTTAAAACCATGTCTGTAAGATCCAACCCTCGGATACATCCAATACTTGTGTTTCAAGCAATAATCAGATATTTTCTTTAATAATCAATTATATTTACTTCTGGGATTATTAGACGATAATAAAAAAACATGGGTTTTAGATGGCGATTGTTTAATTCTTGGTCAGGACATCGAAGATTATGAGGTAAATGCCTGCTGCCTTAGCTGCAGACTAGACACAATGTATCTTTGGGTTGTATGATACTACAACGGATCTCTTCAGCGATTACTTTCCTTTCTTCTTATCGCTATAGTCCCATGTAGAATAGTAGATTGGCGTAATCTCCAAGATAACTGAATCTCCGTTTTTAACGCTATTCATAAGAGATGTTGCCATTGGATGCGCTAGACTTCCAAGGTACCTGACCATTATCTTTTCAGCTATAGGCATATTGTGATTGATGTCATTATGGATCCCGACTTTGCCCTTTCCTCTAACTCCTTTGTATGGTGGATTGGGATCATCAACACAGTAGTAAATCATCTTGTTCCTATTCAAATTCTCTGTCTTCTGCGAATTCTTGGATGTTTCAATGTAAAACTTATTGTTAGTGGTATCGAAGTAATACCATGTCGGATGAATATTTGGATCTCCTTTATTGTCAATCGTAGCAATATGGATATTGAGTTTGCTGTTGCTCAAAAAGTTCCTTATTTCATCCTCAGTTAATTGTGTCCCAAATCCTGGACTAGCATTCAAGATTTTCATAGTATTGTAGCAAATCAAATGGAGAACATCATATATTTGAGATGAGGCCATTTACGCTAAAGTGTTGTTTTGACAGTAAGAATTGTGTTCAATCATATTCATTATTATTCATCACTCCTATTACCAAAACCAGAACGGTAGAACTCCATTGCCATGAGACGTGTGTAGATATGTGTGTTGTACCACTAGGAGGAAAGCCATTAACAATACAGCATCATCAAAGGCGTATCAACAAGGCTATCAAATGGTTGCAGCGATGGACCAAACTAGGAGAACTTTATTAGAACTGGCGGAATAAAGCATCAGCCTATATATTTTAGCAACATCCAATTCTATACCTAATACCCGCAGTCCGTTCTGTGGTTGTATTTAATAGTGCTTTGTTGTATAACTCTCTTTTCAATCAGTAACAGCATGAATATTATGCCTTCATAGTGACATATCAAGTATAATTATGGATAAGCTGTATTGAAGTAGTCAATATTTGGCGATTTATTTAGTTATGCAAAAAACACCTCACACCAATGACCTTTGCTTGCTGTTGTGATTGTCTACTTTTAGCCACAGTACTTCCCTAAAAGATATTGCCTATCTTTGAAATTATTTGTCCATAAGACATTATCTTTGTTGATGGATAGCATTCTATATACCTACACAAGAATCATTATAGATTTTCTGACAATAATAAAACATAGAAAAAAGGATATAAATCATATTTTAGGCTCACTTTGGAATTAGGTTCGTGGGATCCAGCAGCCAGAGCATATGATGGCTTATGATAAATGATTAAAAAGACTTTACAACGATGTACCATAAGGGAGCAACTATTTAGGAGGGGGTATGAGGAAGTACTTCCTCATGGTTATATTTAAAGTATGAATCCCAATCCAGTCTGCATTTTCGGACATGAGACAAACGAAAAGCAGCCTATAGGATGGTATGAGTATTGGAAATACAAAAAAGATTCCTATTCATCCAAAGCAAGCCTATGCGTTGAGTTATATTTTATGTTCTTTCTTCCTTCCTTGGCCGTACTATCGTTAACATCAATTAGGTGACCATCGGGAAACAATTTTTATACAAAGGCATATGCAACGTCTTGGTCATGATATTCCTGGGGTTCTACTGAGAGTTTTTTTGTTATCCTGTGTTCTCTCAGTGCATATTCTAATTAGATCTATCCTGCCTTCTTCAACGGAATATCACCTGAAAGGACCCTTATTGCAGCTGAAGCATGTTTGAATATGTAGCATACATAGTGCACATTTGATAAGAGCGTAACTCAAAAGTGACGCATCTATGTCAGAATTAGAATTATTTCAGGATCTCACCATAGTAAGCAGGATGAATTTCGTTCCAATGGGGATGACTAGATGACATGACATGTCAGTGTCAAGGCTGCATTCTCAGTATTAACAAATAGCATTAACTTACTCAAGTCAAATATATAGATAACATTGTATTTAGGATATAAATGAACAACACAAATAAAACAACTACTCAAGCAACCGCTACTCAAGCAACCACTTGCGAACAATGTTTCACAAATACGCTTACACAAGAACAGACAAGTAACCTTCTAGGGCAACTTGGTGCGACATCAATTGCAGATTTATGCACAAAGTTGGTACAAGGTGAAACCTCAGCGACTTTTTTCATCAACGCTGTGAGAGTTGCACAAATATCTGACAGAGTAAACTCTGATCTATATGCGTGCCTCGTATATGCTGGAATATACTTTACGAGCTGATGACAGCGAATGTAGTCTGTTAGCCATATAGCAGCAAAGTGCAGATAAGAAGAGTCAATATAGCTGGAAGACCAAAGAATAGCAAAAATCTGTACGAATCCTACTTCCTTTGATGATACCTTAAACAGAATTAAATAGATAATTGAGCAGGTCTTCATATTCACAAGAGCCACTTAAGGAAATGTCCCCAATGAGATGTTCTTTTGGTATCTTTACTTGTCGTTCAGTCTATTCTCGTCCAAATTCCTTACGAGAACCATCTTGAAGTGCAAGTGGGGGGTGTTGTTCAGATGAACACAACAAAACATCCCCATGTTAAACTTTGGTATTGGTTCAAAAGTAATCATTCTATTTTTGAATTGTTTGTTCATGTTAACAGTGCTTTGGATATAATGCTATTGTAGGGTCATGCGTAAACTAGATGTACAATCACATGTGTAGGTGAGATGTATGTGGACGCAGCCTCCTAGACTGGCTAGCCTCAATGGTGCAAAGTGGACGTGCGAGGGAGAGAGCAATATCAGAAAGCGACGTACGGTGATCTATGTTGACTTTAACGAGAGCGAGTAGATAGAATATGTTAGCAAAATGAAAGAAAAATGTTGAGTCATCCTTTCTCTTTTTTTGGTAGGATGTAAGTATTTGTTTGTTTAGAGTTGTGACATGAGAATCCATGTAAAGGCGTGTTTCTTTGCGGATCAGAAACAATACGTTATGATCATACTTGAACTATTGAGCATAGTGCCAGTAAAGACAGATTAGTATACAGGTCAGACTGGCCATATCAAAGAACAATGATATACATACATACGTTCATTGTAATGACACTAATTGTTTAGCTTTTGTCCAAGAACACAATTCTTGTTTTGGCCTATCTACATGAGATAAAACCCATTGCAGCGTTTCTATTTCAATCATTAAACTCTCATTATATACATACTAACATAAATTCGCAGACTCTCTCATCAAGTATTTGACTATATTCAAGTTGAAGCGTTTTGTCCTATAGTAGTTTGTAATAGCTGTTTTTAGGTTTGTAAATCTGGGATAATATTTTG
>Ga0207663_10001117_pt1 | contig 12328 bp, 10 predicted proteins | sample LARL53metaG_FD_184346 | JGI IMG/M metagenome (GOLD analysis project Ga0207663, IMG submission 184346) | Corn, switchgrass and miscanthus rhizosphere microbial communities from Kellogg Biological Station, Michigan, USA - LAR L5-3 metaG... | ecosystem: Host-associated > Plants > Roots >...
GCCGTCGCGACGATGCCCTCCATCTCGGTGATCAGCAGGCAGAGCACCTCGACCGCCGCTACGGCGACCGGGCGCCCTGGCACGACGTGCAGGCGATGGTCGCCGGCCCCGCGGTGGCGCAGTTGCTCGAGACGTTCCGGGAACGGTGGAACGATCCGACACCGCTCGAACGGCGGAGCTCACCGCTCGGACGTATCCGCATGCATGTCGAGCGCGAACAGACGGTTCCCGACCCGATCCCGCCTCCCGGCCGGGCGTCGGTCGCTCGCGGCGACCACGCGGTGCAGGTGCTACGAACGTATCCGGCGCGGCGGCCCGGCTATCCGTTCGCTCCGGAAGGCGAGCGGACGATCGCTGCCTTCTACCGGAAGGCGTTCGCCCGGGCGACGTCGCTGCTTTACATCGAAGATCAGTACTTCTGGTCGCGAGAGGTCGGCGAGGCGCTCGCTGTCGCGCTTCGTCGGAACCGCGATCTTCATGTCATCGTCGTGGTGCCGAGGCTCCCCGATCGCGACGGCGTGATCACCGGCCCCGCGCATCGGATCGGCCAGCACCGGACCGTCACGATGGTCCGTGAGGCCGGCGGAGAACGGGTCGCGGTCTACGACATCGAGAATGAGCGCGGCACGCCGATCTATGTGCACGCGAAGGTCGTCGTGATCGACGACGAGGTCGCGTTACTCGGCTCGGACAATCTGAACCGCCGCTCATGGACGCATGATTCCGAGCTGTCGATCGCGGTGTTCGACGAAGCACGCGACGGTCGGGCGCCGTCAGACCCGGGCGGCCGAGGCACCGGGGCACGACGCTTCGCTCGTTCGCTGCGTCTCGATCTTGAGCGGGAGCACCTGGGTGGGGCCGGGGATGTCGATCCGGCGCCCCTCGCGACGTTCGAGCGATGGCGTGAGCGCGCGAGATCGCTCGACGGGTGGTACGCCGGCGGTCGGTTGGGTGCACGCCCGCCCGGTCGTGTCCGTCCGCACCGGCTGGAGCCCGTCGCGTGGTGGCAGTGGCCGTACGCCGTCCCTCTCTACCGGCTGTTGATCGATCCCGACGGACGTCCCCGCGCGGCGCGCAAGAGCACTCGCTCGGTTCCCGCGATCGGGTCGTAGAGCACGGTCGCATTTGCGCCGTGCTCCCTCCGGGCGTAGCGTCAGGACGCAACGCAGCCGGACCAAGAGGGGGAGCAACATGTCGCGCAACGGAGAACTGCATCTCACGAAGGAGTGCTCGCAGTACACGGGCGCTGCCGGCGACTTCTGCACGATCGCCGCGTCCAACATCGAGGAGATCACCGTGGGGACGAAGGTGATCTACGCGGACGCGGCCGGCGAGGGGACGCTCGACACCGACATCACGCTCGACGACGGGTCGGGTGAGATCGCGAACGGTCATGTGGTCCTGGACCTGGCGGCGGACAAAGGCGTCGTCACGTTCGCCGGCGGCACCGGTCGGTTCGTCGGGTTCCAGGCGCATGCCGACGTCACGACCGACGCCGACGAGATGTGGCACTGGGAAGGGACCTACAGCTTCGAGTAGGGCAGCGGAGCGCCTGGAGCCGCCCGCGATGTTCGCGGACGGCTCCAAGTTCGTCTCTGCGCTCACCGGCTTGCTCCGGCAGGCGATCGCCCTCAGTTCGTCGACGGCGTTAAGCGCGGGCGTTATGCGCGCCGCATAAGCCACAGCACGACAGCCACGATGCCGATGACGGCGAGGATCGCGATAACGATACCCATGGGGCTCTCTCCCTTCCTCCGGTAGGCGCTGCAGCTGAAGGTGTACCCAGTTCGGGTCCCTCGTATGCAGGGCGCGCGTGCGCCGGCGAGGTGCTATTTCGTGATCTTGCGGGTGGCCTTGCCGGCCTTCTCTTGAACCGAACCCTTGGCCTTCTGTGTCGCACCCTTGGCTTCGAGCGACCGGTTCTTCGTGACGCGGCCGGTCTCCTTCTTCACGCCACCGACCACCTTGTTCTTCTTGCCCTTCGCTTCGGTCTTCGTGCCAGCCATCACGTGCTCCTTCCATCGAGGTTTCAGCGGACAGGAGATGGATTCCCAGTCGGCGCGTGACGCAAACCCCGTCCGGTGGGGCGCTAGGGTCCGAGGTCATGGCAGGCGGGCGCCACGTATCCATGGTTCTGTGCGAGAGGACCGGAGCCGTCCTCGGTTCGTTGCCGCGCTTCGAGGTCGACGACCCCTGGTGGCCCGAGGTGCATCCCGTGATCGTGGCCGTCCGAGAGCGGTTCGGCGTCGACGTCCTCGTGCTCCGAATGCTGAACGTTGTCTCCGACTCCTTCAATGGAGGTGACGTCACCTACCTCGCTGAGTTGGTGGGTGAGGCGCCGGCCGATCTGCCGCTCACTCCTTCGCCGGGGATCGACGTCGGCGGGGAGCCGCTGCGCGCGGCGTGGGCGCGTCCCGGCGGCGTGACCGCCGCGATCGCCTGGGCGGACGGCGAGCTCGCGATGATCGGCCGGCCACGCGTCGGACCTGCTGATCAGATCAAGACGTGGAACCTCTCCTCGGTGCTGCGTTTGCCAACCGCTGCCGGCTATGTCTGGTGCAAGAGCGTCCCGCCGTTCCTCACACACGAAGGCACGATCATCGCCTTGGTCGGTGCGGACGAACCCGCGCTCGTCCCGCCGCTGCTGGCATCGGAGCCCACGTCGAACACCGTGCTCCTGGCCGACGTCCCCGGCGAGGACGACTGGGACGCGACCGAAGAACGGCTCCTGACGATGGTCAAGACGTTGGTGCGGCTCCAGGCTCGATGGGCGACCCGGATCGACGAGCTAATCGACGCCGGCTTGCCCGACTGGCGCGCTGCGTCCCTGATGCGTTTCGTCGACGCGCTGGTTTCGCGCGCAGGCGTTCGCGCGCAGCTCACGAGCGACGAGCTTCGCGACCTCGACGCGGTCGTCGGCGACCTGCCGGACCGTTTTGCCGCGTTGGACGCGTGTGGCATTCCCGAGTCGCTCGTGCACGGCGACTTCCACCCGGGCAACTGGCGTTCCGACGGACGCTCGCTCGTGCTCCTTGATTGGGGCGACGTCGGCGTCGGGCATCCGATGCTCGACATGTCTTCGTTCGAGAAGTACGTGCCGGACGAGATCCAGCCTCGCATCAGGCAAGCGTGGATCGATGCATGGCGAAGAGAACGGCCCGGAGCCGATCCTGCGCGCGCGGACGCGTTGATCGAACCCATCGCTGCGTTGCGCCGAGCGGTGATCTATCAGAGATTCCTCGATCACATCGAGCCGAGCGAGCGCCCATATCACGCAGTCGACCCACGAGATTGGTTGCGATCGGCCATCAGTCTCGCCGTCAGCAAAGCGAGAACCGGCGACCTGCGCTGGGACTCCCGACGAAACAGGGTGCGGAGTGCTGGGGCGGGGGAGGGACGCAGATGAACACTCGCCGCGTCACCTGCGGCACATCCGCTTCGGCCGTTGTACCGGCGGCGACGCTTGCGGCACTTCTTTGGAGCCCAGCCCTTCCGGCTAAGGCGCGCGTGACCGATCGACAACGATGTTCGGACACCGACAAAGCTCACGGCGGGATATGTCGCCGCCGCTTCTCTATCGAGACGACCATGACCGGGACCTCCATGATCAAGTCTTCGCTCGGGTCGCTGCCGTACAACACCAACGACAACTACAACATCCACGAAGTCCTCATCGACGGTACCGGCGAGGGATTCATCGTCCACCAAGCCGGTCTGTACAACGACCTGTGCGTGCGGCACGCTCGCGGAACCCTCTATCGCTTCACCGGGATCAACGCCGGCCAGGCGTTCACGATCCGGGCGCTGGAAGGAACGGCCGTGGAACGGAACCGCGGTGTCTTCCAGATCACGTACCTCGTCGACACTCTGGGGGACTTGGGTCCTGCAACGACGTGTGCCTCGAGGAGACCACAGGGCTCGTGAGGGACGCGGGCCGGCATCCGATGTGATCCAAATCGACGCCGAGTACTTTGCCGTCGTCCAGAGGGCTATCGACGGCTCGCGGGCGCTGAGTGGGTCCGCCCGCTTGATCTGAAGAGCGGGTTCTGCGTGGCCCGATCCCCTTCGGTCAACCAGTGCCGTTCGCTGCCGAAGCTCCTCCGGAGGACGCAGTGGGCACAGGCCGGCCGCGATGCCGGAGACCTCCCGCCCTGAGCGGGACCTCCGGCAGAGTCTCCAAGCCGAGATCGTGCAGGATCTGGGCGCTCTCCTCGGCCAGCACGACGTCGACCCGCTCCCCGGTCATCAAGAACAGGTCGATGAGCGCGTGCTCGGTGAGCGCGACGTCGAGGGGCTGCTCGCGCTCTCGCGCGATCGCGAGGCTCTTCTCGAACGCCTGCCGCGCCCCCGTGATGTCCTCGAGCTGCAGGTGCGCGTAGCCGCGCACGCGCTCCAGCAGCGGCGTCTGCACGGCCTCGCCCGTGATGATCTCGGGCTCGCAGAACCGCAGGATCACTTCCAGCGCCTCGTCGGGACGACCGGCGAACACGAGTCCCTCCGCCACGCGCGTCTGCGCCTCGATCGCTTCGGCGCTCGCCCCCAGCGAGCGCATCCGGCGGTGCGCGTCGCGGAGCATCGCGATGCCGTCGTCCGGGTGTCCGTCACGACAGAGCGTCCGCCCGAGGTTCAGCGTGACGTACGCGACGCCCCACTCGAAGCCAGCGGCCCGCCAGATCCGGAGCGCCTGACGGAAGAGCCGTTCCGCGTCCTCGAGGTGGCCCTGATCGCCCTTGACCTCGCCGACGTTCACGAGGCCGTAGGCGGCACCGACCATGTCGCCGAGCTGCTCGCGCATCGCCGCGCCTCTGCGCCACAGGTCCACGGCCTCGGTCCAGCGACCGGCGTAGTACGCGGTCACGCCCATGTTGTTGAGCATCTGGGCTTGTCCGCTCAGGTCCCCCGACTCCTCGTAGGAACGGAGGGCACGCTCGTAGTACACGTCCGCGTCGGACCGGCCCAGGTTCAGGTGCGCGAACCCGATCACGAGGTTGGCCTGTGCGACCGTCTCGGGATCGTCGGTGCCCTCCGCCTCCTGGAGCGCGCGCTCCGACCAGCGGATCGCCTGGGTGTGCCTGCCCTGGGTCTGCAGCGTGGTCGCGTACTCGACCGAGAGGCGCGCGCGTTGGCGCATCGCGGCCTCGTCGACGAGCCCGTCGAGGAGCCTGCGCGCCCGCGTCGTCGACCGCAGCGCCTGGGGGTAGCGCCCGAGCCGTTCGTTCACCGCCGCCTCGCGCATCAGCATCTCGGCGACGTCGATCGGACGGTCGGCCACGAGCTGACGGACCGACCGGAACGCGCCCGCCGCGTCGTCGAACCGCCCGAGCCGCCAGTAGGCCTCCCCGAGCGCGCGATGCACCGCGGCTTGCTCCTGCGGCGGAAGCGAGCCGATCCGTCGTGCCGCCTCGAGCGCCCGGCCGTAGAACTCCGCGGCCTCCACGACGGCGGCCTTCTCCCACGCGCGATCGGCCGCGATCCGTGAGAACCGCCACGCCTCGTCGAAACGCCCCGCCTGCAAGAAGTGGAAGGACAGGCGCGGCGCCTCCTCGTTCGGGTTCTCGCCGGAGCGAGCGAGGATCAGGCCCCCCGCGCGGGCGTGGAGGTCGCGCCGGAGCTTGAACGACAGGCCCTCGTACGCGGCATCGCGCATCAACGCGTGCCGGAACCGCCGGGTCCCGTTCCCGTCCTGGATCAGGAACTCGCCCAGCCGGTGCCACGCCCGTGGGTCGAACGAGCCCTCGACGGAGACGACGAGATCGGCCGCGACGTCGTCGGCGAAGCTCGTGCCGAGCACCGACGCGTACCGCAGCAGCTCGCGGTCTCGCGGCGGGAGCCGATCGATCTGCGCCGTGACCATCGCTTCCACCGACGTCGGCAGGTCGTCGACGCTGCACTTCGCCCGGACGCCGGCGAGCATCTCGCGGAGGAACAGCGGGTTCCCGGCGGACCGCTTCGCGATCTCCGTCAGCTCGAACGGACGGAGCGGCGCATCCTCGCTCGCGGAGATCAACAGCTGCTCGGCGTCCGCGGGCTCGAGCGGCTGCAGCGCGAGCGAGATGCTGGTCGGTCCCTCCGGCACGACGAACCCGTCGGTCTCGTCGCGCCGCGTCACGAGGATCAACCAGGGGCGGTCGACGGCCGCGTGCGCGAGCGTCGTCAGGAGGTCGCGCGACGCGTCGTCCATCCAGTGGACGTCCTCGAGTGACATCATCGTGGGGCGGCTGAGGAACGCGCCCAGGAACTCGCTCACGACCTCCTCGAGCTTCGTCTTGCGGAACTCGTCGCCCAGTCGGTCGACCTCGGGCGTCGACGGCATCAGCACGTCGAGCGGGATCGCGAGCAGCGGCAGCCACGGTTCGAGCTGGGGGGCGACCTCGCGCACGCGCCCGCGCAGGCGCTCCTCGACGGCGCGGTCGTCCTCGTCCTCGTCGCCGAGCCCGAGCGCGGCACGGAGAAGCGGGCGGAACGGCGCGTACGCCGTCGAACGCTCGTACAGCTCGCATGCGCCGGTCAGATGGGCGAAGTCGCCCGCGCCCACACGGATCTCGGACAGCAAGCGCGTCTTCCCGATCCCTGGGTTCCCCACTAGCTCGACCGCGCGTCCGGCGCCGTCCCGGGCCTCGTCGAGCGCCGCGAACAGTGTGATCAGCTCCTCTCCCCGCCCGACGAGCGGGAGCTCCTCGGGGTCCTCGCGCCGTTTCGCGCCCGCGACCGGTCCTACCTCGAACGCCAGAACGGGCGCCTTCTTGCCCTTGACCATGAACGGCTCGAGCGGGACCGTCTGGAACCCGACCGACGACGCGTCGAGCACGGAGGCGGTTGCGAGCATCTGTCCCGGCTTCGCCTTCGCCATCACGCGCGCGGCGAGGTTCACGGCGTCGCCCATCACGGTGTAGGTGCGGCGGTACGGCGGCCCAACGTCGCCGACGAACACCGGCCCGTGGTTCACGCCGACCCGGATCGGGATCCGACGCTCCTCCTGGATCACCGCGCGCAGCGTGAGGAGCATCCGTTCCTCGTCGTCGCCGAGCGCGCGCGGCGCGCCGGCCACGAGGATGATCTTCCCGCCGTTGTGATCGACGTCCGAGCCGAGGAACGTCACGCCGTTGGCGTTCGCGGCCCGCTGGACGTCGGCAACCAGCTGCTCGAGGACGGCCCCGGCGGTCTCGGCGCCATGCTCGCGGATCAGCTCGTCGGTCTCGTCGAAGTGGATGAAGGCGACCGTCACACGGCGATGCTCGGGGTGGGCGCCACCGGCGAGGACGTGCTCCGTGATCGGCGGCGAGAGCGCCTCGCCCAGGCCCGAGCACGCGCGCTCCGCCTCGGCGCCGCTCGTGGCGACGTGCTCCCCGCCGGGCGCGCTCCGCAGCAGGATCCCCGGCGGCTTGGCGGCGCCGAGGATCGCGTGAGGCAGCCGCTCTGCGGTCTCGGGGCTGAGGAGGATCTCGCCTGCGGTCGCCATCCATTCCATCTCGACGACCCGGCTGGCGGCGGGCCCCGCCACGAGGAACTCGCGGTGCGAGCCGCCGACCAGGAAGAGGTGGTAAGTGCCGGTGTGCACGCCCACGGACATGCGCAGGACGACCTTGCCGGCGGTCGTCGCGATCGTCCCGATGTGGCGGAGCACCGTGCGCATCCCGAACGCCGCTCGCGCCGCCCGGGTCGGGTGATCCTCGCCTTCGAACAGCAGGAGGAGGGAGTCGCCACCGAACTTCAGGAGGCCGCCGTCCTCGGCGTAGGCGACGGAGAGCATCCGCGTGAAGATCGAACCGAGGTTCTCGGTGACCTCTTCGACGCCGACCTTCCCCTTGCGAGCCAAGCGTTCCGACATCTTCGTGAAGCCGGAGATGTCCACGAACACGACCGTGCCGTCGACCTCCCGCACCCGGCGGTTCGGCTCGTCCTCGAGCCATCCGAGCAGCAACCGCGGCACGTACGGCCGCAGCGCGAGCATCGGGTCGGTCGTCGGCTGGAACATGGGCTCTCCGGTGAGCGACGCCCTTTCCGGAACGGGGACGCACCAGTGTAGGACGAGGGGTTCGCGGCGGAGAAGTGGCGATCGACCGTACCGAGGCGGGAGAAGCGGGTCAGCCAAGGCCCGATTGACCACCGCATCGTGTTGCTATAGGAAGGAACCACGTTCGATAGGGAGGTGTCGAGATGCTGCGGAGAACCGTCGGCGTGGTCTCTTTCACCCTGGCTGCCTGCTTGCTCGCGCCGGGAACCGCCGCACGAGCGTCGGGTTCGAGCGACCTCCAGCTCGTCCGGATCCGTGCCTCGGACACGGCCGTCGCGCCGGGCGGCAGGATCCGCTTCGTCGCGGTCGCCCGCAACGCCGGGCCCGACGACCTCGTGAACGACTCGCTCGATATCACCTACAGCCGGGTGCGTCACCTGGACATCACCTCCGTCCACTGCTCGGACGGCGTGAGCCCCGATACGCCGTCGTGCGAGTTCGGCGCCGTCCCGGCCGGTGATAGCGTCCGGATGATCGTGGTCGGTCACGCGCGAACGGCAACCTACGGCACCAACGTCCGGATCCGCTTCTGCGTCTCGAACGAGGCCGCGACCGCGCCTGACCCGAACCACGCGAACGACTGTCTCGCGGCGGCCGTCCCGATCAGCGCCGACTCGTGACGGCGCTCACTTCCGGAGCGCCGTCGCCGGATCGATCACGTCGCTGCGGACGCTCACGGTCAGCCGGACGTTCCCGGTCGTGCTCGACGTTCCGAGCTTCACGATGCACGCGACGATGTCGCTCGTGTCGCTGAGGTCCGACGGGCACTTCTGCAGGATGATCGAGTCGCCCGGCGTGTCGGGGCTGGCGTCGAAGTACACGTCGTCACGGTCGACGTTCGAGGGCGCGACGCTCGCGTCGAACTGCATCGAGACCAGGTACCGGCCGATCGGGTCCTGCGAGAGCGTGTTCACGAGGACCTCGCCGTTCACGCACCCCGCGGGCCCGCAGAAGGTCACCGGATCCACGTTCCCGGTGCTGCTCGCCGCGCGGGCGGGAGCGGCGTCCGTGGTCTGCTGGAACACTTCGTTCAGCGTTCCCTGGGTGCCGTCCTGGAACGTCCCCGACTGGCCGCCCACGACGGGGTCCGTCCCGGTCGGGGTGCCCGTTCCGGTCGTCATCGAGTCTTGGCCGCTCAAGATCGCGACGGAGAGGTCCTGATCGGGCACGACTGTATTCGAAGGATCGCTCGGCGCGCTCTTGCCGAAGTCGTTCACAGCGTAGACGACGAAGAAGTACGAGAAGCCGTTCGTCAGGCCCTTGATCACGACCTGCGTGTCGGTGATCCCCGACTTCGGACGGGGGATCGCCGCGCCCTGGGCCTTGTCGGGCGACTTCGTGACGACGCGGTAGTAGCGCACCGACTGTCCTTCGGACGGCGCCGACCAGGTCACGAGCGCGCTGGCATCTCCCGGCGTTGCCTGGACGTTCGTCGGTGGGTTCGGCGGCGCGCCCGTGACGCCGGAAGCCGGCGACGCGAGCACCGATACGAAAGCGGTGAGCACGAGCCCGAGCGTGACGACCTGCAGACGGCGTGAGTGGCGCATCATCCCTCCCCGGTGAGCGGACCCACACCGCATCACGTGACCGGGGGTTGCGTCAAGTGGAGCCTGCGAACTGCAGGAACGCTGCCGTGCGGGATCGGATTTGCCCTTCTGGTTCACGCCCGGGGTGCCGGTGCTACAGCAACGACCGACGGCACCGACGTGTCGCGCCTGGGGAGGTGCCTCGATGAAGCGGATGGCGGAGGCGTGTCTTCCAGGTGAACCGTGCCCGCATCGCTCGGGATGTACGGTCAGGCGATGACCACGAGGTTGATCGTCGTCGACCACGTGCTCTTCGTCGTCGAGGACTTGGCGGCATCGCGACGGCTCTACACGGCGGCGTTGGCCCCGGTGGGGTTCGAGGAGCTGTATGTCCAGGAGGACGGCGTTGGCTACGGCGCTGACGGACTGGACGACTTCACAATCGCGGAGGGTTCGCCCGTGACCGTCGCGGCGCATGTGGCCTTCGACGCATCCGCTCGTGACGCGGTCGATGCTTTCTTCGAGGCGGCGATCGCCAACGGTGCGACCGTCCGCGGAGAGCCGGGCGTCTGGACGCAGTACTCGGACCAGTACTACGCGGCCTTCGTGAACGATCTTCACGGCAACAACGTCGAAGCGGTGTGGCACGCGCCGGGGCCGATCGCCGACGCTCCGCGACGATCGGGCGTCCCGCAGCGCAGCCACAGCGTTAGGACGTGAGCACCGTGGTGATCACGCCTTGCGGGTCGACCATCCGTACATCGCTGTTGCCCGAGTCACCGATGTACAGGTCGCCGGACGCGTCGACCGCCAGCGAGGACGGTTGGCTGAGCTGTGCTTGGGTCGCCGGCCCACCGTCGCCGGAGTAGCCGGGCACGCCGGTGCCCGCAACCGTCGTGATCGTGCCGTCACGAGCGATCTCGCGAACCCGAGCACCCTTGCTATCCGCCACGTACAGGTTGCCGGCGGCGTCGATCGCGAGGCCGTATGGGGAGTTCAGCGTTGCCTCGTTCGCGGGGCCACCGTCGCCTGTGTCTCCCGCAACGCTGGTTCCAGCGACCGTCGTGATCGTGCCGTCGACGCCGATCATGCGGACGCGTTCGTTGATCTGGTCCGTGAAGAAGACCCGCCCATGCGGATCGACAACGATGTTCTCTGGGTCAGAGAGCTTGGCGTTAGTGGCGACCCCACCATCTCCTGAGTATCCGATGACCCCCGTTCCTGCCACTGTGGTGATGATGCCGTTGGGAGTTACACGGCGAACCACCGCGTTGTCGCGGTCCGCGATGTACAAAGACCCGTCCGAGCCGACCGCGACGCCGACAGGCTCGGAAAGCTGCGCGTGGGTCGCGAGACCTCCATTGCCCGTGTAGCCGCCCTGGTTGACGCCTGCCGGCCCGCTGCCGGCGACGGTCGTCACGGTGCCCGACGGGTCGATCTTGCGGATCCGGTTGTTGCCATGGTCGGACACGTAGATGTCGCCACGGCCGTCGAGCGCGACGCCGAGCGGGCAGGAATAGCGTGCCTTTTGCGCCGGCCCACCGTCTCCGGCGAACCCATTGTCGATCCCGCCCGATCCAATGCCGTAGGCGGTCACCGGCGCAGCTGGATCCACGAGATAGATGCGATGGTCGTCGCAGTCGGTGACGACGAGCGTTCCGTCCGACTCGACCGCGAGCGCATCCGGCGACAAGAAGTCGATGGACGGGATCGCCGCGGATGGGCTCGCTGGGATCGACGCGCCGGTCGTTGCGTTCGAGTCGCCCGAGCAGGCGACCAAGACGAGCGCACTTCCAACGGCCAGGATCGCAAGCCGGACGCTACGTGTCGACCACATGCGCGCTGTCCTTCTATCAGTCGATCGAACAGCGGGCGAACCGGTCTTCGGCCCGGACGCAGGTCAGCGTGCCGTTCGGTCGCTGAGGTCGGTGAGGCCTAGCATCCATGTCGCACCGAGCGGCCAGATCGGATCTGAGGGGAGTGGATTCCGTTGGAACGCATCAGTCACTGGATCGGTGGCAAGATCGTGCCAGGGGAGTCCGGCCGCAGCGGGCCGGTCTTCAACCCGGCGACCGGCGAGCAGACCCACGAGGTCGACTTCGCGTCGGTTGAAGAGCTAGATGCGGCCGCCGGCGCGGCGCGAGAGGCGTTCCCTGGCTGGCGTGCCACGTCGCTGTCGAAGCGCGCCGACGTCCTCTTCCGCTTGCGGGAACTGCTCGACCAGCGCAAGCCGGAGCTCGCGCGGATCGTCTCGTCGCAGCACGGCAAGGTCGTGTCCGACGCGATGGGTGAGGTCCAGCGCGGCATCGAGAACGTCGAATACGCCACCTCGATCCCGAACCTTCTCAAAGGCGGCTTCTCCGAGCAGGTCTCGACCGGTGTCGACGTGTTCTCGATCCGGCAACCGCTGGGCGTGGTGGCCGGCATCACGCCGTTCAACTTCCCGGCGATGGTCCCGATGTGGATGTTCGCCAACGCCATCGCGTGCGGGAACACGTTCGTCCTGAAGCCGTCGGAGAAGGACCCGAGCGCGTCGCTGTTCGTGGCGGAGGTGCTGCAGGACGCGGGCGTGCCCGACGGTGTCTTCAACGTCGTCCAAGGCGACAAGGTCGCCGTCGACGCGATCCTCGAACACCCGGAAATCAAGGCCGTGTCGTTCGTCGGCTCGACGCCGATCGCCAGATACATCTACGAGACCGGCACGAAGAACGGGAAGCGCGTCCAGGCACTCGGCGGCGCGAAGAACCACATGATCGTGCTGCCGGACGCGGACCTCGATATGGCTGCG
>Ga0207663_10001120_pt1 | contig 12326 bp, 10 predicted proteins | sample LARL53metaG_FD_184346 | JGI IMG/M metagenome (GOLD analysis project Ga0207663, IMG submission 184346) | Corn, switchgrass and miscanthus rhizosphere microbial communities from Kellogg Biological Station, Michigan, USA - LAR L5-3 metaG... | ecosystem: Host-associated > Plants > Roots >...
TCCATTGGATGTTCGACGTTCGATGTTGGATGTTGGATGTTTCATTTAATGTATGTCCAGAGGCAGACGAACCGCGACCGTTGTTGGTTTCATCGTTGCCGATTCGATTTTGATGGTTCCGTCATGCGCGGAAACAATCCATTGTGCAATGCTCAAGCCAAGACCGCAACCCTCCACTGTCTGGCTGTGCGCCGGGTCGCCGCGGAAAAACCGGTCGAACACGCGCGGCAAAATCTCCGCCGGAATGCCCTGCCTTGTGTTGGTGATTTTGAATTCGGCAAAATTCCAGTCGCGGCGCAGGCACATCGTCACGCTGCCTTGCGGCTGGTTGTATTTGACGGCGTTGTCGGCAAGGTTTAGCAACAATTGCCGCAGGCGATGCCGGTCGCCGTTTACGGAAATTTCTTCGCAGCACTCCAGCTTGACTTGGATGCCGTGCGGCTCGGCGAGAATTTGCACGTCGGCGAAATTGTCGCGGACGAGTTCATCCAGCCTCACCGACTCCATGGCCAGCGTGATTTGTCCCGCGTCGGCCTTGGCCAGCAGCGTCAGCCCGTCCACGATCCGGGCGAGGCGGCGCAATTCGTCAAGCTGACTGGCGGCGCGCTCGCGCTCGGCGGCGGAAAGCGATTCGTCGCGCAGCGCGGTTTCCGTTTCGCCGGACAACACGGTGAGCGGCGTCTTCAACTCATGCGAGGCATGCAGCGTGAATTCGCGGATGCGCTTGAACGAATCGTCGAGGCGCGCGAGCATGCCGTTGAAAACCTCCGTGAGCCGGTCCAGTTCGTCGCCGTTGCCGGTGCGCGGAAGGCGCTGGTTCAAATTTTGAGCGCCGATTTTTTCCGCGGCTTGAGTGAGGCCGGCGACCGGCGCGAGGGATTTTTTCATCAACCACCAGCCGCCGCCCAAGGCGAGCAACCCGGCCGGCACACCGCACCAGAAAAGAATCCGCAGGATTTCGCGAAAATCGCTGGCGTCCTCGGCGATTTGCTGCGCGGTGTCAATGTTGGGTTCCGGCGCGAATTCGCGATACGTCAGCACGCCCGTTGCGAGCAGCGAAACAAACATGATCGCCGCATACCAGAACGTGAGCCGCGCCCGGATGGTCATGGCGTTTCCTTCAGCATGTAGCCCGCGCCGCGAACGGTCTGGAGCAGCTTGGGTTCGAATTCCTCGTCAATTTTTTCGCGCAGCCGGCGGATGTAAACGTCCACAAGATTCGTGCCGGGGTCGAAATCGTAATCCCAGACTTTTTCCAAAATCATCATGCGCCCGCACAACCGGCCCGCCGAGCGCATGAGAAATTCCAGCAACCGGTATTCGCGCGCGGTCAGCTCGATTTTCTTTTCGCCGCGCTGCGCCTGGCGGGTCAGCGTGTCCAACGCCAAATCCGCGACGCGCAGCACGGTGGATTTCGTTTCGCCGCCGCGGCGGGTCAGGGCGCGGACGCGGGCGACGAGTTCGACGAGTTCAAACGGCTTGGGCAGGTAATCGTCCGCGCCGGCGTTCAATCCCTCGACGCGTTCATTGACCTCGCCGCGCGCGGACAGGAGAAGGACGGGTGTGGTGTTTTTGCGCTCGCGCAACTGGCGCAGCACGCTCAAGCCGTCGCGGCCCGGCAGCATGATGTCGAGCACGATGCCATCGAAAGGCGTGGCGCGCGCCGCCGCAAGCGCGTCATCGCCATTGTGGCAGACATCCACGGCGAAGCCTTCGGCCTGGAGCGCCTTGCGGACAAACGACGCCGTTTTCTTTTCGTCTTCAACGACCAGGATGCGCATGAGCGAAAGGTTAAACCACGATTATGAGGCGGAGAAATCTTTTCGCTACTGCACCGGCTGGCCGGCCAGCATGTTTCGAAGGTCTTTGTCCGCCTCCCAAAGATGTTCCAGCATGAAATCATCGGCATAAGGCGCGATTTCCTCGATGATTCGGATGCGATTCACAATCAGCGGCAAATCCTGCGGGCCGGGATGTTGCGGGTCGGACAACCCATCCTCGTTCAAATCTTCCATCAGGTCCTCTCGTTCCGAGTCGGGCAGGGTTGGATCAAAAATGGCCGCCGTCCAATACTTCTCCGCGTCGGGATCGGCGCCGACCAGACTCAAGGCTTCGCGCGCCACCGGATCTTGAAGCGGTCCTTTCGCGGTCTGCGCGGTTTGGGCGGCCAGATTTTGCGGCTTCACAATCGGCTGGACGTTCGTCGTCGCCGGCTGAATTTGCGGTTTGGTTTCGACCGCCGGAATTTTCGCGGGTGGAGTTGATTCGGAAATGGCCGGCGTCGTTGCCGGTTGAGTGAACCGGGACAATTCAGTTGGGGGCACAGCTTTTCGATTGGCAAAAATCACGCTCGCAACGGCGGCCACGAAAGCGATTGCCAGAACCGGAACAAGGACTTTTTTTGCATTCATGCCAGCACGTTCCGATCTATTTTGCTTCGTGTGATTTCAGCGGCAATGGAGATTTGCCTTCGATTTCCTCAACGCAGCCGATGTTCGGCGCGTAGAGCTTGTATTCCGTGTCGCCGTCGGAGGCGATTTCCTTGATCTTCAAACAATTTTGAAAAGTCCCCGCCGGAACCGTCACGGTTTCCGAAAGCGAGACAATCTCATCGGCCTCCCAGGTGATGGGCGGGGCGTCCTCGGATTTGAATTTGTCGCCGACTTTCGGATGCGCCGGCATGAGCAGGCCCAGTTTTCGCGTGTCCCTGCCAAACAACCACGCCCCACTGTGACCGGTGATTTTGCCGTTCTTGTATTCGTCCACGTCCTCGCCCATATAATAAACGTTGCCGTCGTCGTCCTGCGCGAAATAATCGCGCGTCGCCTCGATCAATTCGCCGCCGGCGTTGAACTCGCGGTCCTCCACGGTCAACGCCTCAATTGCTTGTCCGCCGATTTGAATCGTTTTGTGAACATCCGGCCGTGCCGTGCGTTCGACGCGCTGGCTTTGGTTTTCCAGGACGTCCCGCTTCAACGACGCGAGCGGCAGGTAGGGATTGGTGATTTGTTGCGGATGCGAAAACACCGGCAGCGGCGATTGACTGCGGTCGACCGGATTCATGCTGACACAACCTGCCGCCGCCAGAAGCGCGGCCAGCGACATTTTGAAAGCGATTTGTTTTTTCATGGCATGGATTGAATCAAGGCAACCGCCGTCGTCCTACAATTTACGGCGGCGGTTGAGACCAATCCAATTAATCTTTTTCCTTCGCTTCGCTGGCCGCGGATTCCTTGTCCACGGAAATCACCTCGCCGGTCACGGCGTCCACGTTCACCTCGGTGATGTCCTTGGTGCCCGGCGTGTTCAATTCGAAAGACCATTGCAGTTTGCCCTTCTCATTTTCGATTTCCGCCGCCTTGACGGTGCCGTTTGGCACCTTGGCCAGCGCGGTTTGCTGGGCGGTCTCCTTGCTGATTTTGGCTTCCGCCGCGAGTTTGGCTTGTGATTCTTTTTCCGTGGCGCAGCCAATTAACACCGCCGCCGCGATGGCGGAACAGACTATCATTTTGATTTTCATAATGGTTCGATCTTGTTGTTTTGTATTTGCAGACGCGCCATTTAACGATATTGAAATGAACTTCCGCTGAACGGCGCGTGACAATTCTGTCATTTGTGCAACCGGCGTTTGACTATTCCCAGCCGATTTACTAACGTCGCTTTCCGTTAGATTAACAATCAACTTCAAAATTTATGCCGCCAAAAACCACCGAAAAAATCGCCACTGAAACCAAGGATGCCAAGGTCGCCGCGTCCCACGCACGCGAACTCGAAGCCGCCATCTCCTCCATCACCAAAAGCTACGGCGAGGGCAGCATCATGCGCCTGGGTGACGCCCGGGCGCAGGTGAAGATTGAGGTGATTCCGACCGGCTCGCTCGCGCTGGACCTCGCGCTCGGCGTCGGCGGCATTCCGCGCGGCCGTGTCATCGAGATTTTCGGGCCGGAATCGTCCGGCAAAACCACGCTCATGCTCCACGTCATCGCCAACGCCCAAAAGACCGGCGGGCTGGCGGCGTTCATTGACGCCGAGCACGCGCTCGATCCCGGCTACGCGAAGAAACTCGGCGTGAATCTGGACGACCTGCTCGTGTCGCAGCCGGATTCCGGCGAGGAAGCGCTGACGATTTGCGAAACGCTCGCCCGCTCGAACGCCCTGGATGTCGTCGTGATTGATTCCGTTGCCGCGCTGGTGCCGAAGGCCGAACTGGAAGGCGAAATGGGCATGGCGACGATGGGCATGCAGGCGCGGTTGATGAGCCAGGCACTTCGCAAGCTCACGGCGATTTTGGGCAAGTCCAAGACGACCTGCATTTTCACGAACCAGTTGCGCGAAAAGGTCGGCGTGATGTTCGGCAATCCCGAAACCACGCCCGGCGGCAAAGCCCTGAAATTTTACGCGAGCGTCCGCCTCGACATCCGCCGCAAGGACACGCTCAAGGACGACGCGGGCAACGCCACCGGCAATCACGTCCGCGTCAAGGTGGTAAAAAATAAGGTCGCGCCGCCGTTTGCCGAGGCCGAATTCGACATCATTTACAACCACGGCATCAACAAGGAAGGCTCCATCCTCGAAGTGGGCATCGAAAACGGTGTCGTTGACAAGAAAGGCGCGTGGCTGCAATTCGAGGGCGAACTCATTGGCCAGGGCAAGGACGCCGCGCAAAAGGCGATGGTTGAAAAACCCGCGCTCGCCAAGAAGATCGTGGACGCCATCCTCGCAAAGCGAGCCATCCCGCCGGTCGCCAATTAGAGCATTTACATTTTTCTGTGGCGCAGCCCGTCCCGGCTGCAGGTTCAAGCACCGTCCCGGTGCCTTCGGGCACTTGGCGGCGAGACGCCGCCGCAACTCGCAGGCGTGGACGCCTGCGCCACCTGTTTTCTGGAAACGCTCTGGAATTGCGCGGATACTGCGTTTTTCATAAATGACCTTCGCACTTTCGCGCAACATCATTTCATTTCCGATTCGCTTCGAGTTTTCGCGAGCGCCACAGGTAATAGATGGCGGGATAAATCAGCAGTTCCATTAGGGTGGAGGTGACCATGCCGCCCACCATCGGCGCGGCGATGCGTTTCATCACGTCCGCCCCGGTGCCGTGGCTCCACAAAATCGGCGTCAGGCCGGCGATGATGACGCTCGCGGTCATGATTTTCGGGCGCAGCCGTTTCACCGCGCCGTGATAAATCGCGTCGCGCAAATCGCCAACGTGGCGCATCAGGCCTTTTCCCTGCCATTCGGCGTAGGCGAGTTCGAGGTAGAGCAGCATGATGACGCCCGTCTCGGCGTCCAGCCCCGCAAGCGCGATGATGCCCACCCAGACGGCCACGCTCAAATTGTAGTGTAGCAGGTAAATGGTCCAGAACGCGCCAACGAGCGAGAACGGAACGGCCAGCAGCACGATGGCGGTCTTGAGCAGCGACCGCGTGTTCAGAAACAGGATGAGCGTGATGATGAGCAGCGTGAGCGGCACGACCACCAGCAGGCGGGCCTTGGCGCGCAGCATGTATTCGTATTGGCCGCTCCAGAACAGGTTGTAGCCGGGCGGCAGCTTGATCTGGCCGGCGGCGATGGCGGCGTTCACCGTGTGCATGGCGTTCTGGACGTAGGTGCCCACGTCCACGTCGCGGATGTCCACGTAAACCCAGTCGTTCGGCACAGCGCCCTCGGTTTTGATCTCCATCGGGGCGTCCACCACTTTGATGGCGGCGAGTTCGCCCAGCGGAATCTGCGCGCCAGTCGGCGTGGGCACGACGATGTCGCGCTTGAGCGAATCCAGGTCGGACCGGAAATCGCGGTCGTAGCGGAGATTGATGGTGTAGCGTTGCAAGCCTTCGACGGTGGTCGTCAACGGCGTGCCGCCGAGCGCGACGGACAGCACGTCCTGCACGTCGCCGACGGTCAGGCCGTAGCGCGCGATGGCGTCGCGATCAATTTCAAACTCGATGTAGCGTCCGCCCATGACGCGCTCGGCGAACGCGCTGGCCGTGCCGGGCACTTTGCGGACGACGGCCTCGACCTCTGTGCCGATGCGTTCGAGCGTCGCGAGATCCGGCCCGGCAATCTTGATGCCGACCGGCGTCTTGATGCCGGTGGAGAGCATGTCAATGCGCGTGCGGATGGGCATCGTCCAGGCGTTGTTGAGGCCGGGAATTTGGACGGCGTCGTTCATCGCCGACACCAATTCATCCGGCGTGCGGCGGCGGTGCGCGATGATTTTGCCGTCGTCCTTGATGTCCACGGCGGGCCAGTCGGTTTCCGGCTTGAGGCGGATGGTGGTTTCAATCATGTCCAGCGGCGCAGGGTCGGTGGCGGTCTCGGCGCGGCCAGCCTTGCCGAAAACCGTTTCTACTTCGGGAAACGATTTGATGATGCGGTCGGTTACTTGAATCAGCTCGCGTGCCTTGGTCGGCGAAATGCCCGGAAACGTCGTGGGCATGTAAAGCAAATCGCCCTCGTAAAGCGGCGGCATGAATTCCGAGCCGATGTTTTGATAGGGAAAAAGTTTGCCGAATTTTTTCGAAATGTTCGTGAGTTTGCCGCGCAAAGTCTGAGCGCCGGGCATCGGCTCGGCGTGTTGGTCTCTGTCAACTTTTTCGAGCCGAGCCGGTGCTCGGCGTTCCAAGGCATCGGTCACTAGCGAATTCCATGGAAAGAACACCCAGCCGACGACCAGGCCGCCGCAAATCACCACCAGCCAGCGATACCGGATGGCCAGGTCCACCACCGGCCTGTAAAGCCAGATGAGGAAATGATTAATCGGATTTCTTTCCTCTTTCGGGATTTTGCCGCGGATGAACCAGCCCATCAACACCGGCGCGAGCGTGATGGAAAGCAGCGCCGCCGCCGCCATCGAATACGTCTTGGTGAACGCCAGCGGCTTGAACAACCGGCCTTCCTGTTCCTGCAACGTGAACACCGGCAGGAACGAAACCGTGATGACCAGCAACGAATAAAACAGCGCCGGTCCGACTTCGACGGCGGCATCGCGGATGATTTCCCAATGCGGTTTTTTGCCCTGGTCGCGCTCCAGATGTTTGTGGGCGTTTTCGATCATGATGATGACCGCGTCCACCATGGCGCCGATGGCGATGGCGATGCCGCCGAGCGACATGATGTTCGAGCTGATGCCCTGGCCGAACATCACGAGGAATGAAATCAGCACCGCGACCGGCAGGATGATGATGGCCACCAGCGCGCTCCGCAGGTGCAGCAGAAATGCCAGGCAGACCAGCGCGACGACGATGCTTTCCTCAAGGAGCTTTTCTTCGAGCGTTTTCACCGCGCGATCAATTAACGCGGTGCGGTCGTAAGTGACGGTGACTTTCACGTCCGGCGGCAGAGATTTCATCGCCTGATCCAGCCGCTGTTTCACGTCCCCGATGACCTTGCGGGCATTCGCGCCGTAACGCACCACGACGATGCCGCCAACGGTTTCGCCGTCGCCGTTCAAATCAGAAATACCACGGCGCATGTCGGGACCGAACTGGATGTTTGCCACGTCGCGCAGCAAAACCGGCACGCCGTTCGCGCCCACGCCCACGGCGACGCGTTTCAGGTCGTCGAGATTTTCGATGTAGCCCTTGACGCGCAGGATGAATTCGCGCTCGGACAATTCGAGCGAGCGTCCGCCAACCTCGCCATTGCTCCGTTGGATGGCCTGGCTCACTTCGCTCAACGAAAGGTTGTAGGCGCGCAGTTTCGTCGGATCCACCGTCACCTGGTATTGCTTCACGAAACCGCCGATGGACGCGACCTCCGACACGCCCGGCACGGCGGTCAGTTGATACTTCAAATACCAATCCTGAATCGAGCGCAGGTCGGCGAGATTGCGGTTCGTGGAATTGATGGAATACATAAACGCCCAACCGACGCCGGTGGCGTCCGGGCCGAGTGTGGGCGTGACACCCTTGGGCAATTGGCCGCTGATGCTGCTCAAGTATTCCAGCACCCGGCTGCGCGCCCAGTAAGGATCCGTGCCGTCATCGAAAATGACATACACGAACGAGTAGCCGTAGAACGAGTAACCGCGCACCACTTTCGCGCGCGGCACGGAAAGCATCTTGGTCGTGATGGGATAAGTGACCTGGTCCTCGACAATGTTCGGTGCCTGCCCTTCCCACGGCGTGTAAATGATGACCTGTGTGTCCGAGAGGTCGGGGATGGCGTCGAGCGGGATGTTGCGCACCGCGTAAACGCCGCCGAGCACCAGTATCACCGTCGTCAGCAGGACAATGAACTTGTTCTTGAGCGAAAAATCTATGATGCGCGTGAGCATGATTTTGGGACTTTTGGACTGCGCTGGCATAGCGCAGCGGCGACAGCGCTTTTGAAATAATCATCCAAAGCGGCGTCGCGCTTCGCTTGCTGCCGTAGTCCAAGATTCGTTGGGAATTCTTTAGTCATTCGAATTTGGGATTTATTCATTTTTCCAAAGGCACCAAATCCATTCCGCACTTCGGACATTTGCCGGGTTCGTCCGAAACCACCTCGGGATGCATCGGGCAAAAATATTGTTGCTTCGCCGCTGGGGCGGTGGTCGGAGATTCAGTCTTTGGCGCCACTGAATTGGTCGTCGTTGGCGGAGCCTTCATCAGAACCAGATTCATCCCGCATTTCGGGCATTGGCCCGGTTTATCGGAAATCACGTCGGGATGCATCGGACAAGTGTAAAGCGGTTTCGCCGCCAACTGGGTTGCGGAAATGGAATTGGAGTTTGCCGGCATGGAAATGGAGGCCGTGCCCGGCGCTGCCATCACCGGAATCAGCGTCATGCCGCAAATGGGGCATTTGCCCGGCTTGTCTTCATGGACGTTGGCGTGTTCCGGCATCGGGCAGGTGTAGTAAAGCACCTTGCCGCCGGGTTGAAGCCGTTTGAGCTCGCCGGGCGTCACCGGCACGAGCGCCATGCCGCAAATCGGGCAGTTGCCCGGGTGGTCGTAGGTAATGGAAACGTGCTCCGGCATCGGACAGACATAAACCACCCCTTCCTTGGCGGTGTTGGTGGATAAAGTCGGCGCGGTTTGGTTTGTGGTAAATGAAAGCGACGAAGGCGTCGCCGCCGTGCCGTTCATTTTCTGGATGGCCTCGCGTAATTGGCTTTCCGAATCAAGCATGAACTGGCCGGACGCGACCACGCGCTCGCCCTCCTGCAAACCACTGACGACTTCAACCATGTCGTGCTCCGCCTCCGGACCGAGCGCAATCGTGCGCGGGTCGAATTTCCCGCCGGGCAGTGCGACGAACACGGTGTTCTTCTCGCCACTACGCAAAATGGCCGAATCCGGCACCAGCAACGCGGAGGGTTCCAGTTCAGCCGTGATTTGCGCCGAAACGAACATCCCGGGCTTGAGAAAATAACCCGGGTTTTCAAATTCCAGCCGCACCTTCGCCGTGCGCGTCTTTTCATCCACGTTTGGATAAACATAGGTAACGCGCCCGCGAAACTCGCGGTCGGGCAGCGACGACAGTTTGACGGTCGCCTCCTGGCCAAGCTGAACGTAGGGCAAATCCTGCTCATAAACCTGCGCGAAGACCCAGACGATGCCGAGATCGGCGAGCCGGTAAAGTTTCATGCCAGCATCCACCATCTGGCCCTTCACAACATCTTTCTCGATCACAAACCCATCCGCCGGTGCGAGGATTTCCAGAGTCCTCTTCGGCGTGGGTGATTTTCCCAACTCGGCGATTTGGGCATCGGAAACATCAAAGAATTTCAATTTGTCCAGGGCTGCCTCACGCAGCGTCGTCCCGCCGGAATCGTTCGTGGAATTCAACACGGCCAGATACTCGGCCTCGGCGCTGTAAAGTTCGGGCGAATAAATTCCAAACAGCGGCTCGCCGCGATGCACCAGTTGGCCGGTGGCGTCCACGTCCAGTTTTTCAATCCAGCCCTTGAACTTGGTCGTCACGTCCGCCAGTCCGGTCTCGTTGAAATCAATCGTGCCGACGGTGCGGATGGTCCGGCGCAGCGGGCCGCGCGCGATTTCCGTTGTCTGGATGTTCATCATTTGGATCGTCGCCGGATCAACGGCGATGGCGGATGAAGACGCCTCCCCGGTGCCCGCGGTTTTGTGAACCGGTTCCAGCTTCATCCCGCAAATTGGGCAGTCGCCCGGATGATCCTGGATGATCCACGGGTGCATCCCACAGGTGTAAAGCGTCTTTCCGGACGAGGCAGCGACGGCGTTGGTTGCGTCCGGTTTGCTGGAATTATCGGCGGCAAAAATGTTCAAACCAACCGCTGCAACCAGCAGCGTCCAGATGAAAATCAGTTTCAATTTCGAGTTCATAAAATTTCAAGGTTAATGGGCATTCGACAAAATTGGCGCGTTTGCCGGCGGCACACCGGCAACCATGAGTGACAATTCGGCCAGCGCAATCTCGCGGTCGGTCCGGGCTTGAACGGCTTCAAGCTGCAAATCCAGCAGCATCCGCTCCGCGTCGGTCATGGCGGAAAAATCCATCGAGCCGGTGCGATAACCGGCACGGACGGTTTCAACTGATTGGCGCGCCTTGGGAATCAGTTCTTTCTCGATCAGTGTGAGATTGCGGCTGGCTTCGCGATAGGCAAACGATTTTTCGGCAAAGTTCACAGCCAAGTCAATTTGTCCTGCCTTCAACTTCGATTTAGCCGCCAATTCGTTTGCCTTGGCCTGCGCGACTTCCGCAGCGAGCTTGTCGCGCCAGATCGGCAGCGTCATGCCGGCTTGCGGCCAGTAGAATGGCGGCGCGTAAACGTCGGCGGAGAGGCCCGCGTTGAAATCCGGCACGCGCTCCTTGTATGCCACGGCGATGCCGGCTTCGGTGGCGCGAACGTCGGCTTCCATTGCTTTGAGTTGCGGATTGCGCTCGAACGCCACGCGAAGCAATTCGTCGGTGTCAGGATTTTCCTGGCTCATTTCAAAATTCGTGGGTGCGGGCGGATCAGGTTGCTTTTGCGACAACCCCAGCGCGGCCTTGAAATTTTCCGCCAGTGACCGGCGCGAATCCTCCAGATTGGCGAGGTCGGTGCGGGCGCGGTCGAGTTCACTTTGAATCCGCAGCAAATCCGGCAACGCGGCTGTGCCGGTCGCATTTTGCGCGCGGGCGACGCTCTCTTGATTCTCCATCAACGCCAGCGCCTCCCGTTTGATGCGAAGCTGTTCGTCCAGCAAACCAAGTTGGTAGTAAGCGCGCTTCAGATTGAATGCAGCCTGCAACACGGCGCTTTCGAAGACAAAGTATTTGCCCTGGCTTTCGGCGGCGGCGACCCCGGCGCGCGCCTTGAGCTTGCCGGGGCCTGGAAAATTCCATGCGAGTCCTGGCATTAGCGACGTGAGAGTGTCCGTAATGTAGGCCTGCAACGTCAATTGCGGGTCCGGCAGCGAGCGCGTCACCGTGATGCTCTCGACGGATGCCGACCAGTCGTAGAACGCAGCCTCGACCGACGGCGAATTCAGCAGCGCGAATGCGAGGTAATTGCTCAAACTCGAATCCGTCGTCAGTATGGGCAAAGCCGGGTGGTTGGCGGGCCGGTATTGGCCGGCGACCGTGCCGAGGTCGTGGCGCGCCTGCTTTTCCCCCGATGTCTGGATGCCCCGGCAACCGGCGAGCGCGAGCCCGCCGGTTGCGATCAACCCGGCAAACATCAATGTCTTCGGCCTCATAACATTTCCGTGCCTACTGACAGCATCCGCCGCTGGCCATCGAACAGCAACTGGGCGGCACCGCTGCTGGTTTGTTCGTGTTCACAGCCGCCGGGGGAGTGTTGGTCCCGCCTTTGGCATCATAAACCGGCACGAGATTCATCCCGCAAATCGGGCAGGCGCCGGGCTTCTCCGCCTTCACCGACGGATGCATCGGGCAGGTGTAGTAAAGGACTTTGCGGTCACTCGCCGTCGTGGATTGGAGAGGATGTTGTGCAGACCACATCGCGCCAGCGCCAGACAGGGCGGCCACAGCCAGAATCAAAATAATTTTCGTTTTCATAGTTTTCTTCTTTCGTTTCAGTTGCCGCCGTTTGTGCATGGCGGAAAATTTGGGACAAGGCACGGGCACAAAAATTCCGTGGAGCGGGCGGAATCCGCAGTGTCCGGCTCAAGGCACACTACGGGCGTGGAAGTGGAAAAATCAGATGAGGCGGGCGCAGTCCCGCGAGTAAAGCGGCGCGCCAGCCGTCATCACTGACGGCGTGGAATGGGAAGAAATCGAATCCGCCGGATTGGAGGGCAGCGTCCAAATCAAGGCGCTGGAAGCAAGAAGCGAAAGCTGGTTCTGGTTCCCGGTCTGCGAAGGAACAACCGGCTTGGACTGAGAATCGGGTGTTGATTTCGCCTTGCAGCACGGCA
>Ga0207663_10001123_pt1 | contig 12319 bp, 10 predicted proteins | sample LARL53metaG_FD_184346 | JGI IMG/M metagenome (GOLD analysis project Ga0207663, IMG submission 184346) | Corn, switchgrass and miscanthus rhizosphere microbial communities from Kellogg Biological Station, Michigan, USA - LAR L5-3 metaG... | ecosystem: Host-associated > Plants > Roots >...
TCGCCTCTACCCAGGCCTGTTCGTCGTACTCCACGGAGTAGCAGATCGGCGTGGCGTAGATGGTGCGGTGGCTTGCAGCGAATGCCTCGAAGTCCTGGGTGACGCCGTTGGAGAACATCACGAATGACGGATGGTAGAAGCGGTCGATGGCCGTCGGGTCTTTGTTCTCCACCATCTGCTCGAACATCTGACGCAGCACAGCGATGCTCATGGCCCGCCAGTCTTCATCTGGCGATGGCGCACAGTCAAGTCCTTCCCCCCGGCGGTGTTCATGCGACCTCCGCCAGGCATGACTTGTCAGGTTCGGCACGCCCAGAGACCACCGAACGTGCGGGTCACGAAACACGTCGATGCGATAGCGCCCGGTAGCGGGTTCGCACGACATCCCATTCAAAGCCGGGAAAAGCCGCCACTACTCCACCGAATCGCACGGCTGGTGCGGCGATTCGAGCTCGCCGCGGTCCAACATCACCGCATGAAAGGAGGGCCGCCAATTGGCGGCCCTCCGGTAACTACTGCGGAACAGCAGATCGGCTACCCGGCATCGGCATCCACCGCCTTGCGGCCAGGCGCGGCTTTGCGTGACTTCGTCGGCCACCAGTTCGCCCGCCCGATCAGCGCAGCCAGTGCAGGCACCGTGATGGTGCGCACCACGAACGTGTCGATCAACAGGCCTGCGCCGATGATGAAACCGATCTGCAGCATCGTGGAGACACTGCCGAACATCAGGCCGAACATCGAGGCCGCGAAGATGATGCCGGCCGAGGTGATCACACCGCCCGTCGAATGGACGGCGCGAATGATCCCGGAGCGGATGCCATTGCGGGACTCTTCCCGGATGCGGCTGATCAACAACAGGTTGTAGTCCGCACCGACCGCGACCAACACGATGAAGGCAGTGGCCGGCACATTCCAGTAGATGTGCTGATGGCAGATGAACTGGAAGAAGGCAACCCCCAGTCCCAACGCCGACATGTACGAGACCACCACGGAGGCAATCAGATACAGCGGTGCAACGATCGCGCGGAGCAGGGCGACCAGGATGAGGAAGACAACGACCAGCGTCAAGACGATGATCAATCGAAGGTCATGGTCGTAGTAGCTGCGGATCGCGCTGTACATCGGGGTGGTACCGACCATCGATATCGTCGCATCGGACAGCGTCGTGTTCGGCTGTGCGCCTCGGGCTGTATCGAGGATCGTCTGCACCTGGTCCATGGCGTCAGTGCTGAACGGGTCGAACTTCGTCTCGACCATGTAGCGGGCGGAATGCCCGTCCGGCGAGATGAACACCTTCGCGGCGTTCTTGAAGTCGTTCGTCGTCAGGACCTGCGGCGGAACATACATACCCGCCATCGACGGCGACGAGGCGTCGTGCTTGATCGACAGCAGCAGACCGGCCGCCTGGTTCAGTCCACCACCCATCTTCTTGGTTTGATCGACGAGCAACTGAACGCCTTGGGCCAGCTGCGCGCTGCCATCGGCCAACGCGTTGGCACCCTGTTGCATCTGCGAAATCTTGGCCTGTGCGCCTTGGGGACTGCTGATCCCGGCGGACCGCACGCTGGCACCTGCCGACTGCATCAGCGAGTTCAGGCGCTGCACCGTGGACAGCATGCTCTGCGCGGACGCCCCGGTTTGGCTGTAGCCCGTTGACGCGAGTTGCTCCAGCTTGGCACGGCCGTCGGTGCACACCGGATCGGCGTCGCACTGCGGGTTGTTGTTCAGTGCGTTCAGCATGGCAGACGCGGAGTTCACGACCCCGTTCACCGCGCCCTGATTGTCGCCGACGCTGTTCGCATAGGTACGAATGGCGTTCAGCATTTGGGTCGTTTGAGGTCCGTCCAGCTGATTCTGCACCTGGCTGAGTGTCGCCGTCATCGACGTCATGGACCGGCTGGCGCCGTTGACCTGGTCACGAACGGTGGCGAGGCTGCTGGCCAACTGGTGGGCACCACCGCTGAGCTTATCGAGATCGCTTGACTTGTCCGAGATCTGCGACGACGCATCCTGGAGTTTGGAGCCGACCTCACCAGCTTGATAGCTGACCTTGGTCTGCTCTATCGGCTGGCCCGTCGGGCGCGTGATACCGCGCACCGCCGCGACGTTGGGCAGCTGGGCCACGCGCTGCGCCATCTGCTCCATATCGGCCAACGCCTGCGGATTCCTCAGGTCGTGCGGCGAGTGGATGTAGATGTATTCCGGCAGCAACGCGCTCGTCGAGAAGTGTTCTGCCATTGCGGAATACCCCAGATTGCTCTCTGCGGATCCGGGCAACTGCATGCGGTCGTTGTACGTCGGGTTCATGAACAATGCGCAGGCGCCGAGTGCGACCAGTATGGTCAGGCTGACCACCAGATGCGCCTTGGGCCGCCGGACGATGTGGATCGCCGAGCGCTGCCACAGTCGGTCGGTGAGTGGTCGCCGCGGTGCGATCCACCCTCGCCGGCCCGCCAGCACCAGAACGGCGGGCAATAGCGTCACAGCCGCGACGAATGCCACCGCGATCGAAACCGCCAGCGCCGGGCCCACACTCGTGAACGCGGGGAGTTGGGTGAAGATCATGCCGAGGAACGTGACGGCCACCGTGGCCGCCGACGCGCCGATCACCTTGCCGATGGAGGTGAGAGCTTTTTGCACAGCCGCGTCGGAGTTCATTCCGGACCGGATGTACTCGTGGTAGCGGCTGATCAGGAAGACGGCGTAGTCGGTGCCGGCTCCGACGATCATCGCCGTCATCAACACGATCGTAAGAGCCGAAACGCTCATTCCGACCTCAGTCAGTGCAGACACCAACCCTTGGGCCGACGCGACTGAGATTCCGATGGTGATCAGGGGAAGCAACACGGTAACGGGACGCCGGTAGATCACCAGCAAGATGAGCAGGACCAACGCAGCGGTGGCGATCTCGATCACGTGCATGTCGTGGGCGGTAACGATCGACAGGTCACCGATGACCGCCGCCGCGCCAGTCACGTGGGTGGTGAGGTCGGAGCCGGCGGTGGCTTGCTTGACCATCTGCGTGATCCGTTGATACGCCTGCGAGGACTCGGGCGAGCCGGCCGGCGCCTTCAGAGTCACCGCCATGTAGAAGGCCTTGTTGTCCTTGCTGACCATCAACTGTCGCAACGGGGGCATGCTGTCGAAATCCTGCACAGCGGACACATCACTGGTGTCACTGCGCAGCTTGTCGGCGACCGCGCGGTAGGTGTTGTTGTCGGCGGGCGTCAGGCCATGCTCGTTGGTCATGACCGCGACAAGAATGTTTTGCGCGGACTCGTGGAAATCCTTGGCCATCTGGTCGGTGGCCGCCATCGCCTGCGGCGGTAGCGGTTGAATCGTTTGGTTCTCGACGACCTTGGTCAGGGCGGGAAAGGCCATGAACAGCACGACGACCAAGGCGATCCATGCGGAGATGACCAGCCAGGGAGCGCGTACCACGGCGCGGCCCAACAGCGAGAAGCCGTCGAAGTTCTTCGCGGTCTTGGTGGTGGCTTTCTTTAACACGGCGGGTCCTTCGATTTTGAGTTCGTCCTGCGGGCATCGCTGAAGTTACGGATGCGTCCCAGTCGTGGCTCGCTTGTGCGCACAACCCGCACAAGTGGCGATTCCTCGGCTTTTGCGCGTTGTGCTCACGCATATCAAGCGCATGAATCACCTCGTAAGAGGGTGAGCACAATGCGCACAACCGGTTGAATCGCTCACTTCGCGACTAGTGAGCACAAGCGAGCCATTCCGCCGGCGGCGCCCTACGTTCGGTCGCATCGAGTTAACGAGAACCCACGAACACTCACCGAATAAAAGGAGCTTAGAAATGGTCGCGCTCGGCCCCATCCATTCATGGCAACCGGCACCCGGCACAGTTACTACGTGGACGGCTACGTCGGCCGCACGGGAAAGCGCCAGTAGAGCGAGCCGGAGCTCTCTGCCTCCGAGCTTTCAGCAGGCTCAGCACCTGCGCAGCGCCTTCTACGGCAAAGCGCTCGGCCGGCAGCTACCTCGGCTGATGGTTGTGGCGTGGGATATCCCCGGTGTGTGCGACATCGCGATGATGACCGAAGCGATAAACACGCACCTGCGGCGCCACGACACCTATCACAGCATGTTCGAATTCGAAAATGGCAACATTTTTCGCCGCACAATTGACGACCCCAACGAAATCGAATTCGTGCCGGTCTCGTTCGGCAGTATGGAGCAGGAACAGATTCGCGCACATGCACTGGCGATGACATCGGAGACCCTCGAATGGGACTGCTTCAGCTTCGGCATCATTCAGAGCGAGGACCATTTCACCTTCTACGCTAGCGTCGACCATCTACACATCGACGGCATGTCGGCGGGGTTGATTTTCGTCGACATCCACCTGATGTATCAGAACCTGTCACAGGGGCGGCCTGTCACGCTTCCGGAGGTCGGCGGGTACCGCGACTACACCGCCCGTCAGCGCGAAAAGATCGCCAGCATGACCCTGTCGTCGCCGGAGATCAAGGACTGGATCGACTTCGCCCAGAACACCGGCGGCGACTGGCCGAGCTTTCCGCTGGAGCTGGGCGACACGTGGACCAACAACAAGGGCGACTTCGTCACCGTCGAGTTGTTGAACGAAGCCGACACGGAGGCTTTTGACACCGCTTGTCGCGAGGCGGGCGCTCGGTTCTCCGGCGGTGTCCTGGCGTGCGCGGCGTTGGCCGAGCACCAACTCACCGGCAATACCACCTATCACGGATTCACCCCGTCGGATACGCGTACGGCTGACATCGACACCATGAGCGTCGGCTGGTTCGCCAGCCTGTTCCCCGTCACCGTGCCGATCGGCGATGGCGAGTTCGCTGATATCGCCCGCGCAGCGCAGAAGTCGTTCAACGCGGGCAAGTACCTGGCGAACGTGCCGTTCGAGCGGGTTCTCGAACTGGCGCCGGTGGATCAACTCGGGATCAAGCTGCCCACCCGTCCGGGAATGATGGTGTCCTTCCTCGACTTCCGCAAGATTCCCATCGCCGAATTGTGGGAGCAGACCAATTACGGCATCTACGGCGACAACCTGTCGCACGGTGGGATCAACATGTGGATCAACCGGCACGCCGGACGCACCACCGTGACAATCTCCTTCCCCGACAACCCGGTTGCGCGCAAATCGGTCCACCGCTACATCGCGGCGCTGAGCAAGGCGTTCGCGGACGTCGCCAAGATCACCGCGGACTGGATCGAAGAGCTTGCCCACCATGCAAATTCCAGCGAATCGTGCGCAGTGTGCGTCGGGAGCCGGTGACCGAAATGACGAAAATGAAGGGAACTGAAGAAATGACGAACATTCTCGATCTGGCCGACCAGGCATTGTTCCTTGGCGAGCGGGCAACCGGAGCCACCAGCGTGATTCAGTGCATTTGGGTCTATGACCGGGCGATCGATATCGGCGGTTTGCGGCGCTTCCACCACCATCTTCAGCGGGGACGGCTGGCCCGTCGCATCGAACGGTCACCGTTGCCATTCGGCCGCCATCGCTGGGTGATGGGCAGCGACTCGTCCGACATCGAGTTCACCCAAACACCCCGTCCGCGGGAAGAATTCGACGCTTGGCTCACCGACCAGGCCCACACGCCCCTCGACGCCGAGCACGGCCCCGGATGGCATCTCGCGGTTGTGCCATTCACCGACGGCGGGACCGGCGTGAGCCTGGTAGTCGCTCATTCCCTCATCGACGGAGTCGGACTGGCCATGGCGTTGGTCGAGGCGACCTCCGCCGTTGACGATGCGATCATGTGGCCTCCCGCGGGGTCACGTCGCCGCTGGCGTGCGCTGCGTGAGGACGCCCGTCAGACCGCGCGCGATATTCCTGCCGTCGGCCGCGCCACGCGGGCAGCCTTCCGGATGGCGCGGCGTCATCGCGGTGATGCCAAGGCCCCGGCACGCGCATCGAAACATATCGAGTTTCCCGATGAACGGATCACGCTGCCGAGTGCGACGGCCTTTATCGATGCGAGCGAATGGGATGCTCGCGCCCAGTCGCTCAGCGGCACCAGCAACGCGCTGCTTGCGGGTTTGGCCGCCGACGCCGCTCAGCGGATGGGGCGGGTAACCGCCGGGGACGGCGCCGTAATGCTGTCGATTCCGGTCAACGAGCGGACCGACGGCGACACGCGTGCCAACGCGGTGACGAATGTCGACGTCACGGTCGATCCCACGAACGCGACCACCGATCTGCGCGGGATCCGCGCCGCCATCAAGCAGGCGCTGGTCCACCATAACGCGGTCCCCGACGAGCGACTGGCACTGCTGCCGATCGTTCCCCTTGTGCCCAAGCGGCTGATGAGAAGGATGGTCAGCGTCGCCACCGGCAATGCGGCAAGCGTGGTGTCGTCCAACCTCGGTGAGGTCCCCTCGGCGGTGACCCGGCCGGACGGCACCGACGCGGACTACTGCACGGCGCGGTCCGTCTACCCGGGGGTGACCCGAGCGACGATGCACCGCACGGGTGGGGTCCTGGGCTTCATTTCGGGACGGGTCAACGGCAAGGTCGGCATCTCGGTGCTGTCGTATCAGCCGGGCCGTCCCAACTCGGATGCCGAGCTGCGGCAGACGCTTTCGAGCACATTTGCCGCGTTTTCACTCAACGCGACGATGGAATGGAAATCGTCTGAGCTGGTCGCATACTGATCCGCCGCAGTTCTTCACAATCCCCACAGGAGTATTCACATGAACACAAGCTGGTATCGCCGTCTCGTGCGACTCATGGCAGGACCCGTCGCCGCTGCGTGCGTCATTGGCGGCGCCATGGGACTGTCGGCGATCGCTCATGCGAACGCCACACCGCCGGCACACCCGATCGTGATATCGGTCAGCAACACGTTCGGTGACCGGTGACTGGTCATCGTGATCGTCCGGCGCGGTCGCTAGCGAATCCCCGCACCGCATGCGATCTCACGAAATCTGCGACCACCTCGTCGTCGTCCATGTCGAATGTCGCGGACGGCGTACTGAACAGCGAGAACAGAATTCGCGCGAACCACTCCCCGGCGGCGGCCACATCGAGATCCTTGCGCACCTCGCCGGTCAGCTTCGCCGCCGCCAGGTAGGGCGCGAGAAACTCGCCGCACTCACGCAGCAGCACCGCGGCGTTCTTGGTGAGCAGCAGGCTCACTTCGTCAGCATCGAAGTACATTTCGGGCTCGACGAACTGCCGTGCCTTGGTCACGAACACTGCCGCGAGTGTCAGCTTGTCCTCGAGCGACTCGCCCCGCCCCATCGCCCTGGCCATCTCGCGGTAGAACCGTTGCGATGAGTGCTCGGCACAGGCTTCGACGATCGCGGACTTGTCGCGGAAGTACTCGTACACCGTGCTTCGCGAGACGTCGGCCGCCCGTGCGATGTCGACGACGGTGGTCTTGGTCAAACCGTTTCTGCCGAAGCACGTGATGGCGGACTCGATGATGATCTCGCGCGTGTCGGTAGCGGTCGTGTCGACGGTCACAGAGCCTCCCAGAGCGCCATCATCCTGCCGGCGCGAGGATCAGTGCGCTCGTCGGTACGCCGGTGCCGGACGTAACCAGCACGTGCTCAACGTTTTCCACCTGATTGCACGACGTCCCTCGCACCTGGCGAACCCCCTCAGTGATTCCGTTCATGCCGTGGATGTAGGCCTCGCCGAGCAGTCCGCCGTTCGTATTGATCGGCAGCGACCCCCCGAGTGAGAGCCTCTCGACCGTAGCGAAATCCTTCGCCTCACCGCGCCCGCAGAAGCCCAGTTCTTCGAGCTGCGCGAATACGAACGGGGTGAAGTGGTCGTAGAGAAAGGCGGTTTGAATGTCGTCGGGTTTGAGTCCGGAGTCGCGCCAGAGCTTTTCGGCGACGACGCCCATCTCCGGCAGACCAGTGATGTCATCGCGTAATAGCTCGTCATCATCTCGCCCTCGGCGGCCGCACCCTGTACCGCCGCGGTGATCACCGCAGGGGGCTGGCGAAGGTCACGCGCTCGCTCAGCGCTGGTGATGACCATCGCGACGCCACCATCGCTCTCCTGGCAGCAGTCGAGCAGTCGCAGCACGGGTTCGATGACCCATCGTGAGTTCTGGTGATCCTCGAGCGTGATCGGCCGTTCGTAGAACCACGCGTCGGGATTGCGTGCGGCATGGGCGCGGTCGATGACCGAGATCCTGCCGAAATCCTCGTTGGTAACTCCGTACGTCGACATGTAGCGCTGCGCGTGCAGCGCAACCCACGCTGCCGGCGTCAAAAGGCCAAATGGCGCGTAGTTGGCCATGAACAACGGTGTCTCGGCGGTTGGCCGCGCCGTGGCTCCGCCGAACCGGAACCCCGACCGTTCGTTGAACGCGCGGTAGCACACGACGGCGTTGGCGGTGCCCGTCGCCACGGCCATCGCGGCCTGTAGCACGGTGCCCGCTGCCGCTCCGCCGCCATGGTGCACGCGCGTGAAGAACGTCAGGTCGCCGATGCCGACGTTTCGAGCGATCTCGATTTCGTCACTGGAGTCCATCGAGAAGGTGACCATGCCGTCGACATCGCTCGGTTGCAGCCCGGCGTCGTCGATTGCGGCTTTGACCGCCTCGCAGGCGAGTCGGAGCTCACTGCGCCCGGACTCCTTCGAGAACTCGGTCTGGCCGATTCCGGCGATCGCCGCCTTGCCGCCCAGGCTCATTTCTCGGCTCCCGCTCGCTCCGGTCCTCGCTCGTTCCTCGCTGCGATCCTCACTCGCGCTCGCCTTCGGAGGCTCATTTCTCGGCTCCCGCTCGCTCCGGTCCTCGCTCGTTCCTCGCTGCGATCCTCACTCGCGCTCGCCTTCGGAGGCTCATTTCTCGGCTCCCGCTCGCTCCGGTCCTCGCTCGTTCCTCGCTGCGATCCTCACTCGCGCTCGCCTTCGGAGGCTCATTTCTCGGCTCTGTCATCCAGCAGGCTGATCGTCGCCGTTCCCGACACGTGGTCACCGAGGCTGTTGCTGCCCTTGAACGCGACCTCGACGAACCCCTCGCCGTCGGCGCCCTCGGACTTAGCCGTGACACTGCCTGTGAACCGCAGCGGATCGTTCGGAAATGCAGGCACGCCCAACCGGATCGCCAGCCTGGTCACCATCGCTTCCGGTCCCGCCCAATCGGTGAGGAAGCGTGTGCACAGCCCGTTGGTGGTCAGGATGTTCATGAACATGTTGGGTGACCCCTGCTTCTTGGCGAACTCGGGATCGTGGTGGACCGGCATGAAGTCACGCGATGCGATCGCGCCCGCGACGATCACGGTTGCCGTGACAGGAATCTCGAGCGGCGTGACCTCGTCGCCGACGTTGATGTCCCGCCAGTCCAGGGTCGTCGTGCGCGACTTCTGAGAATTCACGGTCGTCATTGGTCTCCTTCGTCAGTACGCTGCGCCGAGCCGGGCCAACTGTGCGGACGCCGAACCCAGCGTCAGCTCGTTGTGTTTGGCCCATAGGAAGTAACGGAACAGGGGATAGGTGGTGTCGATGCCGATGCCCCCGTGTACTTGTTGCGCGGTGGCGGTGATCCTCGCGCCCGCCTCGCCCGCCCAGAACTTCGCGATGCCGGCTTCCCGCGAGGCTCGCCTGCCGTGCCCGAGCAGCCAGGCGGCCTGCCACATGGTCCAGCGGATCGCTTCGACGTCGATGAACGCATCGGCCATCCGCTGCTGCACGGCCTGGAAGCTTCCGATCGGCCTGCCGAACTGCTCGCGTTCCGTCGTGTACGCAGCCGCGATGCGCAGTGCACGCTCGGTGACACCGAGCTGGATCGCGCACAGCCCGACGAGCGCACGGGCGTGCAGCGACTCGATCATCTCGGCGCCGTTGCCGTTGAGCTGGTCTCGACCGGAAACGACTGCGCCGTTGAGGAATACATCAGCGTGCGGCTCACCGTTTGTCGTCGTCACGGGCCGAAGCTCGACACCGTCGGCGTTCAGGTCGACCATGAAGACGCCGACTCCGTCGTCATCGACTGCGGGAACGAGCATGGTGTGGGCGACCTGCGCCGCTGGGACCATCTCCTTGCTTCCGTCGATGCGCCAGCCGTCCCGGTCACGGCGGGCGGTGGTCGCAGGCACGGTGGGATCCGAGCGGCGGGGTTCCGCTAAACCGGCGGTGAGCAATCGGCTGCCGGTCACGACGTCGGGCAGGTACCGCTGTCGCTGGCCTTCGTCGCCGTGGCGGGCGATGGTGTCGGCGCCGAGAAGGAGGGTGGCGTAGACCGGAACCGGCGCGACGCTCCATCCGACCTCGGCCAGAAGCAACGCCAGCTCGAGGAATCCGTGCTCGCTGCCGCCGACGTTCTCGGGCAAAGCAATTCCAAGGAGGTCGGCCGTCGCCAGTTCGCGCCACAGCGCGGCGTCGTAGCGCACGGCACCGGCCTCGACCTCGGTGAGATGTTCGGGTGTGGCCCGATGTTCGAACAGCTGACGCGCGATCTTGGCGATCGTCTCTTGTTCCTCGGTGAACGTGAAGTCCATGTCCTTCGCCTATCGGGCCGGGCGGAACTGGTGCAGCACGAGGTCTCTCCCGTCGACCGTGTCGAACGTCTCGTAGAAGACCTCGACGGGCATGCCGACTTCGACATCGGCGGGCGCGATTTCGCACAGGTTGGACACCAACCGCACACCTTCGTCGAGTTCGATCAACGCGACGATGTATGGGTACTCCATCAGCGGCATCGGCGGGTGCTGTGGCATCACGTAGCTGTACACGGCGCCACGGCCCGTGGATTCGATGGTGTCCCAGTCGAGTGAGTTGCACGCGGGGCACATCGGCCGTGACGGCTGACGCAGGGCCTGACAGCCGGCGCACCGCTGGATGAGCAGCTTGTGGTCACGCACTCCGTTCCAGAAGAAGTCGGTGTCCGGGCTGACTGTCGGTGCCAGTCTGGTCGCCATCAGCTCGCCCCGGCCGTGCCGGCGGGGACCCCCGCCTTGAATCGGAATACCCGGAACCGTTGGCGGCCGAGTACTTCTCCGTTCTGGTCGGTGTATGTCGCCAACCAGGTGATGAAATGGCCGGTGCCCAGCGATGTCTTCTTCTCATCGGAGATGTCCTCGAACACCTGTGTCACCGAGATGACGTCGCCGAGCCTCGGATAGCGCTCTATCTCGAACTCTGAGTTCGTCGCCACGATGCCGGTGAAGCCGGCTTCTTCGATGAACGCCGCAGGGTTTCTGCCCATCTCGATCGGTACACCACCGCGTTCGGCGATCCCTTCGATCTTGGGCGCGGGCATGGTCCACGCCTGCAGCATGACCGGAGGAGACACGATGCCGCCGAACCGCGATTTCTCCGCGAATTCGGGGTCGAGGTAGACAGGGTTCATATCGCTCAGGGCATGGGCCCAGTGCCGAATCATCGGCTGGTTGACGGGATCCGGCGCGACGGTCGGCTTGCCGGACCCGCCGGTTGGCTGGCCGATCAGCGCGTCGAGCTTGTTGCGGAACTCTGTCTGGCTTTCAGTCACTTGTTATCCCCATTCTGTGTGGCCGGAGCCCGGAGGTCACGTGGCGCACGCGGCATGAAAAGTCCCGCCATCGCGATGATGTCGCGCTGAAGTTCGTTCGCCCCGCCTCCGAAAGTATTGATCACCGCGATCCGGTATGCGGACTCCAGTGCGCCGCGCAACGGGGCGTCGTCGCCCTTACGCGTGCCGGCACCATCAAGCACCTCGAGCAATTCGCGGGCCACCTGTTGCGTCAGCTCCGTGCCGAAGACCTTGACCGCCGACGCCTCGCCCATGCCGAGCGCGCCCTTGGTCATCGCCGCGTTGACCCGCAAATTCATGATCTTGTAGGCCGCCACCTGCGCCTCGACTCGAGCCAGCGCAAGTTTCACCCACGGCTGGTCGATGACGCGGCCGTCGTCGAGTTCGGTCGTCCTCGCCCAGTCCAGCGTCTTTTCGAACAGCGGCTCGAGTGCGCCCATGTTGCCAAGTGCGGCCCGCTCGAAGTTCAGCTGCGTGGTGATCAGCTGCCAGCCTTCGTTCTCGCCTGCGACGATCGAGCTGGCAGGCACGCGCACGTCGTCATAGAAGGTGTAGAAGGTGGACACGCCGGGCATCGTGTGCAGCGGCTTCCACGAGAAGCCCGGTCTGGATGTCGGCACGATGAAGATCGATATGCCCTTGTGCTTTTTGACACTCGGATCGGTGCGCGCTGCCAGCCAGATGTAGTCGGCGTACGCCGCGCCGCTGGTGAACATCTTCTGGCCGTTGATGATGTAGTCGTCGCCGTCGCGCACCGCAGTGGTCCGCAACGACGCCAGATCACTTCCTGCCGAGGGTTCGGAGTAGCCGATCGCGAACTCGATGCGCGAGCGTGGGTCCGACGG
>Ga0207663_10001124_pt1 | contig 12316 bp, 12 predicted proteins | sample LARL53metaG_FD_184346 | JGI IMG/M metagenome (GOLD analysis project Ga0207663, IMG submission 184346) | Corn, switchgrass and miscanthus rhizosphere microbial communities from Kellogg Biological Station, Michigan, USA - LAR L5-3 metaG... | ecosystem: Host-associated > Plants > Roots >...
GAGCCGTGGCTACCGCCCCCGGCATGGCTGACGCCACCCCAGTCGACGGCCTCGTACCCCGCGGCGAGCGAGAGGACGAAGTCCCCTGCGTGCGGTGCCATCAGAGCCGACCAGACGCGAGCGAGGGCGTCGGGGAAATCCTCGCTGTAGAGGCGGCCGTCCTCGACCCGCGCGTCCAGCACCGCCAAGTCGCCCTCGATTTCCCAGCTCTCCCCGCGCAGGTCCGCGACCGCAACGCGTTCCCCAGGCAATGCCTCGGGAACGCGTTGCGGCTGGACGGGGTGGAAGCGGAATTGGCGTTCGCCGCGTTCGATCGTCGCCACGGTTCCAGCGGCCGGAAGCCCCGGCTCCGGCCGCGCAAGGTGGCCACCATCCGGGTCGGTCAGGCGGCAAACGAGCTCGACCCCTTCGATCGAGGTGAGCGACCGCCGTACGGCCGCGGGATCGGGCGGAGTCGTCGCCCCAGGTAGCAGGTAGACGTGCGCCGCCCGGCCGGTCGGGCTGACCGCGAGCTGGGCCTGCTCCGGCATCGCGTCAGAGGGCTGCAGAACCGCCCACTCCCGGCCGAGGATCTCCGCCAAGGGCAGGCCGCGGGCGATCGGGGTCTGGGCGTGGTCGGCGAGCAGGATGAGCGCATGCTCGTCGAGGAAGGCGTCGGCGCCGCCCGTCGCCTCAAGCAGCTTGCCAAGGCAATGGTCTGCCTTGGCTATCGACTCGACACTCGCTTCCGGGCCGTGCCGGTGCGAGTAGTTGTCGTTGTCGGGCAGCGAAAGGAGGAGGAAGTCGAAGCTCCCCTCCCCTGCCAGCGTCGCGGCACAGCAAGCCGAGTAGCCGTCGCGGCTGCCCGGAATCGAGCTCGGTTTGCAAGGAACCTCGCTGCTCGCGTAGAGGTCGCCGTAGAAGAGCTCGGCGGGCCCCCACGTGTGGTGGCGGAACTTGAGCCTCGTCGCGTCGACGGCGCGGCGCATCAGCCCCTCGAGCGAGACCTGGTGGCGGTGCCGTCCCCGGTAGATCAGAAAGGGCGTGCAGGCCGTGCGCAGGCCGGCGTCATCGAGCCGCTCGAAGAGCGTCTCGACCTCCGGGCTGAGGTGAGCGAGGTTCATGTTGTAGACGAGGTCGTAAAGGGCGCGGAAGATGCCGAACGCCCGGCTCGCCTCGAGCGAGGAGCCGTACTCGACGTAGCGCCGCTCGAGCCGCTGGTACCAGTTCATGCCGCTGATCCAGTGGCCGTCAGCACCGTGCCCGGTCACCATCTCCGCGCAGGCGACGGGCGTCACCGAGGGGAAGCTCGAGACGCAGTCCTCGATCAGCGTGCCGCGCTCGACCAGGTAGCCGAAGTTGGGGGCCCGGCCCGCTTCGATCGCGCGGCGCAACATGTCGGTGCGCAGCGAGTCGACGTAGGTGAGGACGAGCTTCTTGGCAGCCACCCGCCAATCATGCCGGGAGAGCCCTTACGACTCGCCGACATTCCAGCTCCGCCGGCAAGGACGTCGCGTCGGGGGCCATCCGGGCATGGCGGAGCGTCTTGTACTTTTTCTGGGTCGCCGACGGCGGACAGCCGACGACTGTCTTCAGAAAAAGTTAAGCGGAGCCCTTGCCCGGACGGGCCTCACCGCAACACCCGCAGCCCGGCGTGTTTGCGCTGGGCGCGGCGGTGGCGGGAGACGCCGAGCCAGACCAGGGCGGCGAGGACAAGCAGCGTGGCCGGCGCGAGGAGGATCGAGATCGCGACGACGATTAGGGCGGCGAGCGAAACGAGGAAGCCGAGCGCCCCCGCGCCGCTTCCCTCGCGCCGACCGGCGCCGCTGATCAGGTCACTGATCACGAGGCAGGAGACGACGGCGCCGAGCAGTCCGAAGAAGGCCCCCGCGGCAGAGCTGACGTCGGCGGTTCCGGCGAGCAGGAAGCCGACGACGAGGCCGATCACCGCGGCGAGGATCGTCATTCGGCCGCGCGCCGAGCCCTGCGTCCCGGTCGTGCCGGCGAGCATCCCGATCGCGATGCCGATCCCGAGCTCGAGGCAGATGCCTGAGAAAGATCCCACGCGGAAAACCTAACCGCCCTGGCCGCCTCGCGCCGATTCGCCACACTGTTGGGATGTCCGAGCCGCCCCACCGGCGCCGAGCGCACGCCAGCAGCAGCGACCTCGAGCGCTACGCCGGGCTCTTCGCCGAGCGCACCCGGGTGATGCGCTCCTCGGCGATGCGCGACCTGATGGCCGTCACGGCGCGCCCGGATGTGATCTCGCTCGCCGGCGGCCTTCCCGATACCTCGACCTTCCCACCTCAGGAGTTCGCCGCGCAGATGACGCGGATCGCCCAGGAGTCCGCCGCCGAGGCGCTCCAGTACGGGCCGACCGAGGGGTTTCGCGAGACCGTCGACTGCATCGTCGAGGTGATGGGCGCCGAGGGCATGTTGCCCGACCCCGAGGACGTGATCGTCACCACCGGCGGGCAGCAGGCGATCGACCTGCTCGGCAAGGCCCTGCTCGATCCCGGCGACGTGGTGATCTGCGAGGCCCCCACCTATCCCGGCGCGATCCCGGTCTTTTGCAGCTACCAGGCCGAGACGATCCAGATCGAGTGCGACGCGGAGGGGATGAAGATCGACGAGCTGGAAGCGACCCTCGACCGGCTCGAGTCCGAAGGGCGGCGGCCGAAGTTCATCTACTCGGTCCCCAACTTCCAGAACCCCGCCGGCGTGACCCTCTCGCTCGAGCGGCGCCAGCGGCTCGTCGAGCTGGCGCGGGCGCGCGAGCTGCTTGTCGTCGAGGACAACCCCTACGGCCTGCTCCGCTTCGAGGGCGAGCCGCTTCCCCCCCTGTACCAGCTCGACGGCGGCGACTTCGTGATCTACGTCGGCACCTTCTCGAAGATCCTCTCGCCGGGGATCCGGCTCGGCTGGCTCGTCGCGCCGCCTGCGCTGATGGAGAAGATCGTCCTCGGCAAGCAGGCGGCCGACCTCTGCACCTCGACCCTGACCCAGTACTTCGTCCGCGAGTACTTCGGCGGTGGGCGCTGGCGCGAGTACGTCGACAACCTGGTCGAGATCTACCGCGGTCGGCGCGACGCGATGATCGCCGCGCTGCAGCGCCACTTCCCGCCCCAGGCGACCTGGACCGTGCCAGGCGGTGGCCTCTTCATTTGGGCCACCCTCCCCGCCTACATCGACACCAGCGACCTGCTGGCGAAGGCGCTGCGCGAGGACGTCGCCTTCGTTCCCGGTGAGGCCGCCTACGTCGACGGGCGCGGGCGCAGCTCGATGCGGCTCAACTTCTCCGCCGGCGACGAGGACGAGATCGCTGAGGGCATTCGTCGCATCGGCAAGGTGATCGGCGAGCAGGTGGAGCTCTACAGCGCTTTGACCGGCGAGCACCCGACCCCACCGGCGGCGTCGCCCGCCGGAGACGAAGCACCCAACGTTGTGCCCTTCCGCAAGGTCGAGGGCGAATGAGGGTTGCGGTGCTGAAAGGCGGGCGCTCGCTCGAGCGGGGCGTCTCGCTGCGCTCCGGCGCGCGGGTCGAAGACGCGCTCGAGAGGCTGGGCCACGAGGTGCTTCCGCTGGAGGCCGACGGGGGACTGGTCAAGCGATTGCTGGCCGAGAAGCCGGATGTCGCCTTCGTCGCCCTGCACGGCGTCGGCGGTGAGGACGGGACGGCTCAGGAGCTGCTCGAGATCCTCGGCGTTCCCTTCACCGGCCCCGGCGTCGCCGCTTGCGCCCGCTGCATCGACAAGGTGCTCGCCAAGCACGAGCTGCGTTCCGCCGGAATCCCCACCCCCGACTGGTTCGCCTTCAACGAGACGGCCTTCCGCGAGCTCGGCGCCGCCGACGCCCTCGGAGACCTCGAGCAGCGGCTCGGCTTCCCGCTGGTGATCAAGCCGAGCCGCGGCGGATCGGCGCTCGGCGTCAAGTTCGCCGCCAGCTGGTACGAGGTGCCCGAGGCGCTCGTCTCCGCCTTCAGCTACGACAACCGCGTCCTCCTCGAGCGCTTCGTCGAGGGACGCGAGCTGGCGGTCGGCATCCTCGGCGGAGAGGCGCTGCCGATCGTCGAGGCGATCCCCCAGTCCGGCGACCGCTACGACTTCGAAGCCCGCTACGAAATCGGCCGCACCTCGTTCGTCTGCCCGGCCGAGCTCAGCGCCGAAGTCGCGGACGCCGTGACCGAGCAGGCTGTTGCCGCCTACGAGGCGCTCGGCTGCTCGGGTTTCTCCCGCGTCGACCTCATCCTCGGCGACGAGGGGCCGCAGGTGCTTGAGGTGAACGCGATCCCCGGATTGACCGAAACCAGCCTGCTCCCGCAGGCGGCCGAGGCGGCGGGGCTGTCCTTCGAGGGGCTGGTCGAGCGGATCCTCGAGCTCGCCCTGGCGCCAGCGGGCGCCTAGGAATCCGCCCCCTGGGCGAAGTCGTCGGGGCTGACCTCGTCGAGGAACTCCTTGAACTTGTCGACGACCTCCTCGGTGTCCTCGACCTCGTGCTCGAACTCGATCGCTGACTCCTCAATCACGTCATCGTCGGCGAAGATCGGCGCCGAGACCCGGACCGCGAGGGCGAGGGCGTCGGAGGGGCGCGAGTCGATCTCCAGCTCGGTCCCGTTGACCGAGACTGTGATCGAGGCGTAGAAGGTGTTGTCGCGCAGCTCAGTCACCGAGACCCGCTCGCATTTGGCATCAAGCTGCTCGAGCACGTCGGAGAGCAGGTCGTGGGTCATCGGTCGCGGCGTCGTCGCGCCCTGCAGCTTCATCAGGATCGCCGCCGCCTCGGGGTGCCCGATCCAGATCGGCAGGAACTTGTTGCTGTCGACCGTCTTCAGCAGCACGATCGGCTGCTTGCCGACCATGTCGAAGCTGACGCCGTAGATCTGCATCTGCTGCACGAATGGGCGATCCTGGATTCGAACCAGGGACCTCGTCCTTATCAGAGACGCGCTCTAACCAACTGAGCTAATCGCCCGGAGCCAGGCGATGATAGCGAGGCACAACGAGGCTGAGAACGGGACTCAGCGGCGCTGGCGGGAGAGGGTGCGGGCCATCGCTCGCGCCTCCTCGAGGTCGTCGAAGCGGATCTCGACCGCGATCCCCTTGCCCTTCGGGCGGACCGCCACCTCGTGACCGAGCGCGGACTCGAGCTGGTCGGCGGTCTCGCGCAATGCCGCCGCCTCCTCGCTCGAGATCCCCCCCGGCCGGTTGTCTCTCCTCTTTGGCTGGCTAGCCAGCTGAGCTTGTCGCTCGGTCTCCCGAACCGACCACTCCTCGTCGCGGGCCCTGCGGGCGAGGCGGCGGCGGACGTCGTTGCCCTCGGCAGCCAGGAGGGCGCGGCCGTGGCCGGCGCTCAGCTTGTTCGCTTCGAGCAGCGGCAGGACCTCGTCGGGCAGCTCCAGCAAGCGGATCAGGTTGGAGATCGTCGAGCGGTCGCGGCCGACGCGACGGCCGAGCTCCTCCTTGGAAAGCCCGAGCTCGTCGACCAGGGCGGCGCAGGCGCGGGCCTCGTCGACCGGGTTGAGGTCCTCGCGCACCATGTTCTCGATCAGCGCGACCTGCAGGCGCTCGGCGCGCTTCTGGTCGCGGATGACGGCGGGCACCTTGGCCAGGCCGGCGGACTTGGCGGCTCGCCAGCGGCGCTCGCCCGCGATCAGCTCGTAGCTGCCGTCCCGCAGCGGCCGCACGAGCAGCGGCTGGACGACACCGTTGGCCTCGATCGAGGAGGCGAGGCCGGCGAGCGAGTCAGGATCGATCTTGGTGCGGGGCTGGCCGGGGTTCGGCTTGATCAGCTCGATCGGCAGTTCGCGCAGCTCGCCGGCAGCCTCGACGGTTCCCTCCGGGAGGATCGCCGAGAGGCCGCGTCCGATGCCCCGCTTGGTGGCACTAGCCACGTTGCGTCAGCTCCTCGGCCAGTGCTCGGTAGGCAACCGAGCCGCGCGAAGCCGGCGAGTGCTCGGTCACGGGCAGCCCGTAGCTGGGCGCCTCGGCGACCCTGACGCTGCGCGGGATGACCGTCTCGAAGACCATTTCCGGGAAGTGCTGGCGCAGTTCGCGCTCGACGTCCTGCGCCAAGCGAGTGCGCTCGTCGTGCATGGTGACCAACAGGCCCGACACCTCGAGCCCGGGGTTGAGCTCGCGCCGGATCATCGCCAGCGTGTCGAGGAACTGGACGAGCCCCTCGAGCGCGAAGTACTCGGCCTGCACCGGCACGATCACGCGGTCGGCGGCGGTGAGCGCGTTGACGCTCACCGGGCCGAGCGAGGGGGGGCAATCGAGGAGCGTGTAGGCGAAGCGGTCACGCACCGGGCCGAGGCGGTCGCGCAGGCGCGTCTCGGAGCCCTCGATCCGCGGCAGCTCGACGGCAGCCCCGGCGAGATCGCGGCTTGCCGGCACCAGCCAGAGGTTGTCCGGGCCGGCGGGCCGCGCCGCCTCGGCAACCGAGACATCACCGGTCAGGCAGTCGTAAGAAGAGGGGTGCATGTCGCGCTCGCCACCGAGGCCGACGGTCGCGTTGCACTGTGGGTCGAGGTCGACCAGCAGCGTCTGCGCACCGCCCGCTGCGACGCAGGCCGCAACGTTGACCGCGGTCGTGGTCTTGCCGACTCCGCCCTTCTGGTTCGCGATCGCGTAGACAACGCCCATGCGACGCAGAGTATTTCGCCTATCCGAGCGGTCGCTTCTTCGCCATCCCCGCACGGCGCGGCAATTTCCGCGGGGTCGGACCGGACTTCCGCGCCACGTGGAGGTGGCGGTGTTCGCTGCCGGCGAAGGGACCGACCGCGAGGATCTCCCCAGGTCGCATCGCGAGAGCAGCGGCGGCGTTCCCCAGCTGGCGCTCCTCGTCGGAATCGCGCTTGCCCTTCCAGGCGACGAGCGTGCCACCCTCTTCTAGCAGTGGCGAGGCGAGCTCGGCGAGGGTCGAGAGCCTCCCGACCGCGCGGGCGGTGACGGCAGCGTAGGCCTCCCTGCCCTCTCCGGCGGCGATCTCCTCAGAGCGGGCGTTGATCACGCGCGCATTCTCGATTCCGCCCTCCTCGATCGCCCGTCGCATGAACTCGCACTTACGGCCCACCGACTCGATCAGATCAACCCGCGAATCGGGCAGTGCCACGGCCAGCACAAGTCCCGGAAACCCAGCTCCAGAGCCAATATCCGCGATCGCCGGCGCTGCACGCAGGTCGGCCACCTCGAGCCCGGTGAGGCTGTCGGCAACATGCACCTTCCACGCCCGCTCAGGATCCGTCACCGAGCTGACCGACGCCCGCTCGTCCCTCAAAAGCTCAAGAACGCAAGCAAGCGTGGCCCGCTGCGCAGCGCTGAGGGAGTCTCCCGGTAGGGGTGGAGCGTCTTGTACTTTTTCGCTGCCAGCCATCGTCCCCAATCAAGACGTAACTCGAAAAAGTTAAGCGGAACCCCTGCCGGGAGAGCCCGCCCTACTCCGAAACGAGCGGGGCGACGACCACGCACCGTCGCGGCTCGTCCCCTTCGCTGTAGGTCTCGACGCCGGAGCGCTCCTTCAGGTGCTCGTGGACGACCCGCCGCTCCTGGGCGCTCATCGGGTCGAGCTCCACCGGTCGCTTGCCGTCAAGCGCCTGCTCGGCCGCTCGGTCGGCGCGGGCCACCAGCGTCTCCCGGCGTCGCTCCCGGTAGCCAGCGACGTCAACGAGCACCCGCTTGCGCTCACGAATGCCACGGAAGGCCGCCTGGTAGGCGAGAAGCTGGAGGGCGTCGAGGGTCTGGCCGCGCTTGCCGATCAGCAAGCCGTAGTCGTCGTCACCCTCGATCGAGGCGAGGATGCGGTCCTCGCCATCCTCGATCTCGACCTCGCCGTCGAGGTCGAGCTCATCCAAGACGCCCTCGACGAGCTCGCGCACCCGCTCCGCCGGCTCCTGGGGCCACTCCTCGGTCTCGGTCACCCGCGCAGCCTATCCCGCGAGGGGTTGGTTAGGGGGTGTCGGGCGGCCCTCCTCACTCAACTTTTTGCGAAGGCAGTTGCAGGTCTCACCGCAAGCGGACGAGCGCAAAAAGTACAAGCCGTTCGGAGGGCCGCCCGACACCCCTGTCAACAGGTCTCACGGGATGGCCCGAGCCCTCGAAATCTCAAAAGAGAAGCGCCCTGGTGGCGGCGGAGCGGACAGGAGCGATGTCTCGGGAAAGCTTTTTGGCTCTAGAAGCCACTTCCACTGCCTCAACCGAGTCGCAAAAGCTGTGGTAGGGAAGGGCGGGGCACCCCTTCGAACGGCTTGTACTTTTTCGCTGGAGCTCCCCGGGGCGACAGCTATTTGGCGATTCTCGAAAAAGTTGAGTGAGGAGGGGTGCCCCGCCCTTCCCCTAACTATCTACGCCTCTTGCGCTTCTTAGGAGGCGGCGGAGGTGGCTTCGCCGCCTGCACTTCCGCCGCCGTCGGCACATGCGGTGCCGGCACCAGGCGCTGGATCGTGTACTGCTGGCCAATCGTCCAGATGTTGGTCGTGATCCAGTAGAGGACGAGGCCGGCCGGGAAGTTGATCACGAAGGGGACGAAAATCAGCGGCAGGACGAACATCATCGTGCGCTGGCTTTTGTCGGCGGTGACCGACATAACCATCCCCGAGATCAGCTGCGTGCCCACGTAGAGGATCAGCAGCGCTATCAGTTCGCCCCCGGTCGCCTTCGCCGTCAGGTCGTGGATGAAGAGGAACGAGGCTTGGCTGCCGCAGTGGCCGGCTTCGCAGCCGATGTCGCTCGGCAGCTCGTGGCGCAGTACGTAGAAGAGGGTGATGAAGACCGGCAGCTGCGCCAGTAGTGGAACGCAGGAGGCGAGCGGGTTGACTTTGTTCTCCTGGTAGAAGCGCATCATCTCCTGCTGCATGCGCTGTTTGTCGTTTTTGTACTTCGCCTGGATCTCTTTGATCTGCGGCTGCAGGGCCTGCAGGGCTCGCATGCCTTTCAGCTGGCGGTAGGTGAGCGGTATGAGGATCGCGCGGGTAACGATCGTCAGCGCGATGATCGCTCCGCCCCAGCTGAGGCCGACGTTGTCGTGGAAAAACTTGAGGACCGCGTTGGCGACGTCAATCAGCGGCTGCAGGATGTTCGCCTCGACGATCACGCGTGCGCCTCTCCGTGGTACTCAGCCGGGTCGACGGGGCCGGTTTTGAGCGTGAAGCGAGCGGGGACCGGATCGAAGCCGCCGTGGCTGAACGGGTTGCAGCGCAGCAGTCGCCAGGCGGCGAGCAGCGTGCCGCGAGTCACGCCGAAGCGACTGACGGCCTGGGCCGCATAGGCGGAGCAGGTCGGCTCGTAGCGGCAGCGCCGCCGCGTCGCGCGCGAGAACAAGCGCTGGTAAGCAGCGATCAGGGCGAGCAGCAACCGTTTCACGTGGAACGGCTCCCACTCATCCCGGCGAGGGCCTCTTCCACGCTCCCCAGCACACCCGAGCTGCCCTCCCGCTCGATCAAGTCGCCGATCTCCGGCCTGGCGACGAGTACGAAGTCGTGACCGCTTGGGATCCGCTCCCCCAAGCCCCAAAACGTCTCGCGCAGGATCCGCTTGACGCGGTTGCGATCGACCGCGCCGCCGATCTTGCGGCTCACCGACACGCCGAGCCTCACGTCCTCCGCCTCGTCAGCCTTGCGTGGGAACCCATAGAGGACGAGGTAGCGGGTGGCATGTGACGATCCGTCGCGGTAGACGCGGTCGAACTCGCCGCTTCGCGAGAGGCGGCGTCGCTTCGCCGCCATCTAGTGCCCTGTCTCCCAACATCCGACCGGAAATGACGGTTCCCCAGATCGTCGCCACTGCGGCCTCGGTTGCCCGAATAGCTCTGCTATTTGGGCTCCCTGCGTTCTTGTCTGGCGACGCCTGGACCTCGTCATTTCCTGGCCAACGTTACGAGACGGGGCACTAGACAGTGAGGCGCTTGCGCCCTTTGCGGCGGCGGCGCTTGAGGATCGCGCGGCCACCCCGCGTGCTCATCCGCGCACGAAACCCGTGCGTTTTCGCGCGCTTCCGCTTCTTCGGCTGGTAGGTCCGCTTCATCCGGCGTCGCAGTATACGGACGTGGGCCGGGTGGGGCAGCCGGTGCCGGGAATCTTTCTTGCGGCATTTGCGGAGCGCCGTTCGTCGCGCCTGAGCGGCGACGCTATGGTCGCTCGCCGGGTGCCCAGCGACTCGTCCCAGCTCGACCTCAACTCCCTCTGGGAAGCGGTCAGGTCGCGCCTCGCTGCCTCGCTGCCTCGCTCTACCTTCGAGCTCTGGCTCGAGCCGCTAAAAGCTGTCGGCTACGAAAAACCGACGCTCTACCTCGAGGCGCCCGAGGGCATCCGGGCCTGGACCGAGCGCCGCTACGGGGGCTTGATCCGCGCGGTCCTGCAGGACGTAGGAGGCCCCTTGACCGAGGTCAGCTTCTCCGCGGTCGGATCCGCGGCGGCGGCGCCTCGCGGCCTCGACCTCAACGTCAACTACACCTTTGAGCGCTTCGTGATCGGCGAGGGCAACCGGCTCGCCCACGCAGCGGCGCTGGCGGTGGCCGAGGCCCCCTCGGAGGCCTACAACCCGCTCTTCTTGCATGGACCGCCCGGGCTCGGCAAGACCCATCTCCTCGTCGCCGTCGCCAACTACCTGCGCGAGCACGCGCCCGCACTCAACGTCCGCTACACGACCGCGGAGCGCTTCACAAGCGAGTTCGTCAGCGCCCTGCGCAGCGAGGGAGCCGGTGAGTTCAAGCGGCACTACCGCGACCTCGACGTGCTGCTCGTCGACGACGTCCAGTTCCTCGAGGGCAAGCGACACACCGAGGACGAGTTCTTCCACACCTTCAACGCCCTCTACGAAGGGGGGAGCCAGCTGGTGCTCTCCGCCGACCGCCTGCCGCGCGAGCTCTCAAGCCTCGAGCTGAGGCTGCGGGATCGCTTCGAGTGGGGCCTGACCGTTGCCGTCGAGGCGCCCAACCTGGCCACGCGGCTGACGGTGCTGCGCCGCCTGGTCCGTGAGGCCGGAGTCGACACCGAGGGCGACGTTCTCGGTGAGCTGGCGCGGCGGATCGATTCCAACGTCCGCCAGCTGCACGGCGCGCTGACCCGGCTTCTCGCGCACGCCTCGCTGACCGCGAAGCCGGTGAGCTCCGAGTTGATCGACAGCGTCATCTCCAGTGGGGGGCGGGCGCGGCGGTCGACCCCCGTCGAGGAGATCCAGCACGAAGTGGCGCGGGCCTTCGGAGTCTCCCGGGCCGAGCTCGTCGGCTCGAGCCGGGCCGCCACGCCGCTGCGTGCGCGCCAGGTCGCGATTTACCTGACGCGCGAGCTGACCGACCTCTCACTGCCCCAGATCGGTCGCCTCTACGGGGGCCGGGATCACTCCACCGTGCTCAACTCGATCCGCCGACTGGAGACCCGTTGCGGTGAGGATCGGGGGCTCGCCGAGCGGGTCGAGAAGCTGCGGGCGGCAATCCACAGCGGGCCGGCGGGGAAGGGCTGACAGCCGACCGCGCTGCAAGAATCCATGGCTTCCCACAGCTCTGTCCACAGCCTCCGTCCCGCGCGCCAATGCGGATTACAAGCGTTTTCACCCGCTTTCCACACCTCCTAACCCAACTCAAGAAGGCAGTGCTTACTTGAAGCTGACAACGAAACGCGATGACCTGGTCTCCAAGCTCTCGGTCGTATCCCGAGCCGTGTCGAGCCGAGCGGCGACGCAATCGCTCGCCGGCATCCTGCTCACCGCCGACGACGGTCGTGTCGAGCTCTCAGCGACCGACCTCGAGATGGGGTTGAAGACAACGCTCGAGGCCGAGGTCGACCGCCCGGGCTCGGGGCTGCTGCCCGGTCGCCTGCTTGCCGAGCTCGCAAGGTCGCTCGGCGATCCGTCGGTGACGATCGAGCTGCGCGAGAGCGAGCGTGACGTTGAGATCCGCAGTGGCGGCTCGAGCTTCCACCTGCGCACCTTGCCCAGCGAGGATTTCCCGAGCTTCCCGAGCGAGGAGGGCGAGGCGCTGAAGATCCCCGCCGAGGCGCTCGCCGCCGCCGTCGAGCTGGTCGCCCGGGCCGCCTCCCGCGACGACATGCGGCCCGTGCTGACCGGCGTCCTCGTCACCGCCAGCGGCAACGAGATGACGATGGTCGCCACCGACTCCTACCGGCTCGCGGTCAAGCGCACCGAGATCGAGGGGGGCATCGGCGGCGAGCTTGAGGCGAACATCCCCGCTCGGGCTCTGCGCGAGCTCGGCCGGATCGTCTCCAGTGACGGGCTTGCCGAGGTCGAGGTCCACCTGCTTCGCAATCAGGCCGTGTTCAAAGCCGGCGAGGTGGTCCTCAACACGCGGCTGATCGAGGGGCAGTTCCCGAACTTCCGCCAGCTGCTGC
>Ga0207663_10001130_pt1 | contig 12290 bp, 14 predicted proteins | sample LARL53metaG_FD_184346 | JGI IMG/M metagenome (GOLD analysis project Ga0207663, IMG submission 184346) | Corn, switchgrass and miscanthus rhizosphere microbial communities from Kellogg Biological Station, Michigan, USA - LAR L5-3 metaG... | ecosystem: Host-associated > Plants > Roots >...
CTCATCCTCGGCTAATCTAATACCTCTGCCTCCGCCGCCGAAGGCAGATTTTATGAGAACAGGGTATCCAGCATTGTGGGCGATATCAGCCGCTTTTTCAACATCGTCAACTACTCCATCGCTGCCTGGAACAGTTGGGACTCTTGCCTTTTTCATTACTGCCTTGCATTTCATTTTGTCTCCAGTGATTTCCATTGCCTCGCTCTTGGGCCCGATGAAGATTATACCATTCCTTTCACACATTTCTGCAAAATTTTCGTTTTCAGAAAGAAAGCCATAACCGGGGTGAATCGCGTCTGCTCCCACAGAATTTGCAATTTCGATAATTTTGCTCATATTAAGATAACTTTCTGAAGCGGGCGCTTTACCAATATGATAAGCTTCATCGGCCCTCTTTACATGAATTGACCTAGTATCCTCGTCTGAATACACTGCAATCGATTTTATACCTAATTCTTTGCAGGCACGTATTACCCTAAGAGCGATTTCACCTCTGTTCGCAATTAATATGCTGGATATTTTGTCGTTTGTCATTGAATTTCACTTTTATTATATGTTATCATTGCTGCTATAAGTTCATGTTGCCGTGTTTCTTCCATGGTCTAGTTTCCTTCTTAGTTGCTAACGCATCAAGAGCACGTATTATCATTGGTCTAGTTTCCATAGGGTCAATTACGAGATCAATAGTGCCTTTTTCTGCGGCTATATAGGGGTTCGCAAACTTGTCGCGAAATTCCTTTGCAAGTTTCTTTTTAGTCGCTACAGCATCTGCTGATTGCTTCAAGTCTTTTCTATGGATAATCGTAATCGCTGCTTCTGGTCCGAGCACGGCTATTTCTGCTGTCGGCCAGGCATAATTTATATCAGCTCTAAGATTCTTACTTCCCATAGCAATATATGCACCACCATATGCTTTACCGATGATACAAGTTATCTTCGGAACCGTTGCTTCGCAATATGCGGACAAAAGTTTGCTACCGTGTCTTATAATTCCATTGTGTTCCTGATCACTGCCGGGAAGATATCCAGGCGTATCTACGAGAGTAACAATAGGAATGTTAAATGCATCGCAAAACCTGATGAAGCGAGCTGCCTTATTGGATGAATTTATGTCTAGAGCACCGGCAAGGTACATCGGTTGATTGGCAACGATACCTATTGATCTGCCACCCATCCTTGCAAAACCAACAATTATGTTTTCGGCGAACAATTCGTGAACCTCCAAGAATTCGCCGTTATCCACTATTGACCTCATAATTTCCTTCATGTCATACTGCTGATACGGATTTTCGGGTAGAATACTTATGAGATTTGCATCGATTCTATTTGGGTCGTCTGTGCTCTCGATTGGCAAAGGCTCCTCTGCATTATTTTGTGGAACATACGACAATAACTTCTTTATTTTATCCATACACTCATACTCATTTTTGGCTATGAAGTGCGCGACGCCTGATTTTGTTGCATGGGTTTTGGCGCCACCTAAGTCTTCAAATGATACTTCTTGACTTAGGACTTCTTTTACAACTTCAGGACCAGTGACAAACATTTGACCTATATTTTCTACCATTATGACAAAATCTGTCATTGCTGGAGAATATACTGCTCCTCCTGCACAAGGTCCAATGCTTGCAGTAATCTGTGGTATTACTCCTGATGCCATCGTATTTCTAAAAAATATATCACCATAACCGTCAAGACTCATTACACCTTCTTGAATTCTTGCACCACCGGAGTCAAGCATGCCAATGAGTGGCGAACCGGATTTCAAGGCATGATCCATAACCTTGGTAATTTTCTTTGCTGCCATCTCACCTAATGATCCGCCCAGAATCGTAAAGTCATACGCATAAATGAAAACTTGGCGGCCATTAACTGTGCCGAATCCCGTAACGAGGCCGTCCCCATAGTATTTCTTAGTGTCAGGATCGTCGCCTCTGTGGGTTACATACTTATCGATTTCTAAGAAACTGTTCTGATCCAAAAGGAGATCAATTCTTTCTCTAGCAGTAAGCTTGCCTTTTGAATGCTGAGCTTCAACTTTGTCATTACCGCCGCCGTTTTCGGCAAGTTTTTTCATATTGTACAGACGCTTAATCTTCTCTTCACTCATGGCCGTGCAATTAATGGCATGGGAAACTTATATAAATTCATTACAAAGACACTGCTTCTTTCGTTATCTTATTCTAAACTTCTATCTATAAAAAATATGTTTTATTAATAAAGAAACAATGCGGATTATCTATCAGTTGATATACTGGCTTAGGCTTATTCTCTCAATCCAGATCGTCCACCACGTGCTCTACGAAAATAGTTCATTCCAAGGTTGTAATTATCGAATAAAGATTGCAATGTCTCAAGTTCAGTCATAAGCCTTTCAATTTCTTCCTTGTTAGATCCATTGTTCTTCCGTAATTCCCGTAATTTCTCATTCTTTTCTATCAATAACTTACCTACATTCTGTTCATATTCACTGGACATGCTTTAGACGAAATTAGGGTTACTTAGCAGATTTTAACTTTTGCCATAAATGTTGTCTTTTAATGACTGTCAGTATTTGTATGCAGTGGATGATTGCAGATAAAGCACTCTATATGAACTGCTTTGTTGCTTAACTAAATAAATCGCAAAATATTGACTATTTCAATACAGCTTATCCCTAATTATACCCTAATTATACTTGAGTTGTCACTATGAAGGCATATATTTCTGCTGTTATTGATTGATAGAGTTATGCAACAAAGCAATACGTACGATCATAGACTGTACAGGACTGAAGAATTTGATTTCTCGGCAGTACAAGATTTCATATATTAATATATTAATATCTTGAAGCTTTTCGCTATAACTTAAGATCCTATCCACCCAGCGTTTCTCATCAATGTATGGATTCTTCTATGTCCCGAATTTCATTCAACTACTACCGCTAAAAACTCTTTTCTCTTTATCTTTGTTTTCCAGGGCCTTTATATTTTTCTGATAATCTATCAGGACATTAGTGTTCTTCTCAAAAAAGGGAAATAGATTACGCCTGACCATTTCATTGTACCAATACTCATTATAGTGACTTATTGTGACAAATAGGAATTCCAGAAATGACCTGATCGGATAGCCTTGCGGCAGCATATCTAATGCAATCTTTGCATCATCAGAATAGATCTTGCTCTTTTTCATCGTAAGTTCAAAACCCTTTTTTATGTCTCCCACATTTAATGAATAGTATAGAGGCCACGAAGGTATTTTAATTGAACCACTCTTTACAGCGTCTTCAATTTCATTCCCACAACCCACGCATTCGCCTGCCTTTGCCATACCCAGATGGTAGATGTCGCCCAATGGCCTATGATTTAATGCCATATTTCTTCCAGCAGATCCCATTACTGCACGGTATTTCTTATAACATCCAATCATGCCTTCATCAGAGATAGACTCAGGCTTACTTTTCAACTTAGAATCAATATATTGACCAATCCTTGCATCCTTGAATCCCTCTTCAAATGTCTTTAATACAGAATCTCCCCCTCGAGAAATTTTCTCTCTGGCAATTTCAAGGATATATGGACTCATAAGCTTGTAATCGTCAAGGTATTCAAGATCTTCATCTTTGTCAATTATTCTGTCCATTGGTTCACTAAGATCAATCGCTATGATATGACCATCAATGATGGAATTTCTTATATCATTAGGCACGTTTTCTTTCAAATAATCCGATGCCCCGTCGAATAATGCAGAAAAAACTGGAAATGTCATCTTGACGAAATTAGAATTTAAGATTCTGCCGAGCCTGTCTGAGAGTACTTCAGGTTTTGACAACTTTGATTTTATATCGTTGATATTGTGTTCATCTAGGGCGAATTCCGAGGAGCCGATCTCTTCTATGAATTTTTTTAACGTACCTGAAGGATTGGTATCAGAAGCGATCTTTTCATGCAGTGAAACAAGAAATCGTTTAGTAAACTCAGGGAATTCTTGTTCGGTCTTCTGCTTGTATTTGTTAAATTGCTTATATCCGGTTTCTCTAAGTAATATTTGCTTCAAAATAACTCTGCCAGATCTAGTTCCCATTAATGCAGATTTTGCGAAGACGGACTGGTCCTTTGCACTCATAAATATTCAGTTGAAGTAACGAGCAGCAATTATTTAACTATTAACATAGGTAAGTACCCCAGCTGCTTAGCATTTCTCATTCGTACAGTTAACTCAGCAACAATGATTCAGTTCTGCTAGAAATTTTGTAATCGTCAGTACACCGGTAGTACCAAGCGATTTTTTAGCGGGAAGCCATTGCAATTCGCTCCTGCTCATTCTTTTTCTTTACTGCATGACTTGCCATATCATTATTTGCAGCCCTAATAATCTCATTAACCAGGGCTTCCTCAATTGCCTGAGGGTTGGAGTATGTAGATTCTTTTACACCTTCAGCGATGAATCTAAGGGCAAGATCCACCCTTCTCAACGGTGCGACATCTACAGATACGTGATATACAACGCCGCCGTAAACGATACGGGTTGTGTCCTCATTAGGAGCAGCATTTTCAATTGCTCTTACCAGCAGATCGACAGGGTTCTTACTTGTCTCTACATATATAATATCAAGAGCAGTTTTGACTATCTTCATAACCCTCATCTTTTTACCACCCATTCTACCAGTATTCTTTGCATATCTCTTGCCAAAATGCATCATGTTATTTGCCAATCGCTCTATGATGTTTACTTCAGCTTTCTTCAACCTCTGATGTTCATGCCTTCCAAAAGTGATAGGGATTACCCCTGCAGATCTTAAGGAAATTGCCCTTTGAAGGCCAGGATCCTTTACTTCAATTTTACTAGTATCCCATTTATTGAATAGTAATATATTTACGTGTTCTTTGCCACTCATTTCATTTATCTCCTAGGTTTTTCCTTTCTCCCGCGGACAAGCTCATTCAAAGACACGCCATTGACTTTGAAGACCTGCCACCTCACACCCGGTATATCACCCATTGCTCCTCCCATCGAACCACCAATCCCCTCCAGTCCTACTTCATCGTGTTCATCGACAAAGTTCAGGGCTCCATCTTTGGGCAGGAATGCGGTAACTGATTTACCATTTTTTATGAGCTGCACTCTAACGCATTTTCTGACTGCTGAGTTAGGCTGCTTTGATTCAATACCTACTTTCTCTAGAACAATGCCTCTTGCCTGTGGAGATCCTTCCAGTGGGTTAGCCTTTTTGTCAAGCATCAGCATTCTTCGCTTGTAATATTTATTTGCCCATCTAGCACGATTTCTCTTTGCCCGAAGGACACGACCAGCAAATAGTCCAAGCGGTGATTTAGCCATTTACATATTCACCTGATTTCTGTGCATTGGAGATTGATCCTCACTTACTATTAAAACATTGGATATTTGGAAGTATCGTTTTGCAAGCAGTCTTGCTTTTTCAGCATTTCTCCCTTCCCTACCCACGACAACCCCCTTTTTTTTAGCATCTACAATAACGACAGCCTGCTTTGTGCCATCAACCCTTTCATTCATCTTGACTTCATTGATCATATCGGAATTTAGGATATTGCGGATGAATTCAGATGGATCATCCGAGTATTCAACAAGTTCAACTTTTTTTGCTACAACGTTTTGTAACTGTCTAATCGTTGCCCCGCCCTTGCCTATTGCGAGACCCATCTGACCCTTATTGACAATAAAAATCACCCGTTCCATCTTATCATCTACAATACAGTCTCTAGCAGTAGCACTCGTAATGCTCTGAAAGAGAGATATTAGTCGTAGTTCATCAGAAGTTAGCTTTATCTTCTCCGTCATCATCGACAACCTCTAAAATAGTCGTGATATTTGCATTTGGATAGCATCAAATAACAATTCATGCTGATTGATTAAGTCCAATTTAAGTCTTCATGCCAAGGATCTTGATTGTGCTGCAGAAATGTTGCTAACCCCGAATAATTGAGAATTCAAAAGAGAAGGATGAAATTGATAGAGAAATGGGAATTAAAGGTAGCGGTGTAAGCAAAAAAAGTCCAATACTAATAATAAAGTCACGTTTTGACTATGCACATTATTTGTGGGCATTGTAAATTGATCTAGCATCCTATTTTGTTTTATCTGAGCAGAATATTTATGAATATTTCCTTATCTGTAGAACTCGTGGGATAAGCTACAACAAATTTATAGTCAGATTTTCGGGTAATGGCAAAAACAATCATCCTTACAACATATTAACGAGGCTGTATCATGGAGTTAGCATATTATGCTATCCAACAAACAAACATTCCTGAAAATTGTTTCCCCGCTCTTTAAAATAGTGCACTGAGCGGTCACATTAGACCTTCATTTGTATTATTGATCTTGTTGCAATAAAAAACACCGCAATCGCAAGAAAACTTATTATGATTAGTTCAATGTTGATAAGCCTATTAATCTGTGAAAAGATTCCGGCTCTGCTTATGTCTACTATATATGTCAATGGATTAATATAGAAAGCAGCTGATAACGGTGCTGGTAGACCTTCAGCAGGATAAAATGCCGAACTAAGAAAGGCAAAAAATAGGAAAAGACCGTTGCTTATTACATTGTATCCTTCACTACTCCTTATCCTTGTCGATAAAATTATTGAAAAAGAACCAAAGAATATCGAGCCCGCTACCAATGCACATATCGTGTAAGGTATGCTCCATAATGTGATGTTCACATCTTTAGCTAGTATTGGAAGACCAATTACTATAATAAGTGCAGCATTGGCCAATCCGATAAGAATAATTGTTATAAGATTGCCAATGATATACTGAACCTTACTAAATGGCATGACTAGTAACTGCTGAAACATGCCATTTCTCTTGTCGTTCCAGATAATATTGCCCGCTACAGTACTGCCGTTCATAACATTAAACCCGATCATACCTGCAGTCAAAAATGAAGTATATGTAATGGATAAAGCACCTAGTTTTACCCCCTGGTGTCCTATCAAAGCAGAATATGAATATCCTGCTACAAATATATACACAAGCGGAAAAGCTACTTGCCAAATCAAGAATATCTTGTCAATCGCAGCTACAACGTTTCTATAAACTAATAACAAGATATTGTCTAATATCATTATTCACTTCTACCATTTTTTTTCTTAATTCATTCCTGTGCTAACTACAGACAGAAAAACTTCTTCTAGCGATGGAGGATTAATATCAATGCTTTCTATTTGTAAACCATTTTTGTAAACAAGTTGTAATATCTCAGAGATGATTTCCTCGGTATTATTAACTCTAGCCCTGATTGTATGTGTACCCTTAACATCAACAGGCGAATTTTGTATATTGCTGCCATCATCCTTAATATTTTTTTTACTGATTGTAGTATTAAGCAGATTAATGAAGGAATCATCCAGCATATCTTTAAAGGTAAGTTCAATAGTCTTTGCACCTCTTCCATATTTCTGTTTTAGCCCTGTCGGTGTATCGAAGGCTATTATTTTCCCCTTGTGTATAATGGCAATTTCATCACATAGATATTCTGCTTCCTCCATAATATGCGTAGTAAAGAAAACTGTCAGGCCGGATTTAACATGTAGTTTGATATAATCCAAAAGTAATCGTCTGGCATAAGGATCTAAACCGACGGTAGGTTCGTCAAGAAAGAGCAAATCCATTTCATGCATAAACTCCCTTGCAACCTGAACCCTTCTTCTTTGACCTATAGAAAGATCATCATTCTTGACATTTCTAATAGATTCTAAATCAAATACATTCAAGATTTCATTCACTTTGTGTTTTCTCATTTTCTTATCACGTAGTCCCCATAACATACCATATAGATCGAGTGCTCTTTCTACCGTCAAATTTGCTTCAAAACTAGGATTTTGGGATACAACTCCCATCAGTTTTTTAATCTCTGACTGATTTTTGACAAGATCTTTTCCAAATATACATATACTTCCGGATGATGGAGTGAGAAGAGTAGTGAGAATTTTAAGAGTTGTAGTTTTGCCAGCACCATTTGGACCAAGAAATCCAAATACTGTCCCATATTTTACATCAAACGTAATACCATCAACGGCATAAGTGTTATCCTTGCTGTATTGCTTTCTAAGATTATAAACTGCAATACAATTTTCATTTTGATATTTGGACAACATAAGTAATCATCCTCCGCTTCATTTATTGTTTTACAATTCTGCTTGGAGTGATCAAATTTGTCTGATCATCCACTCTTCGGTTAGAGCAGAGGCCAAAAAACGAATTTGATTCGAAAGTTTCAAGTTCGGAAGACGTTTGAATTTCGCAAGGTCCGGTCTCTAAACAAGAAAGACACCCCGATTACATGACCTTGAGGCAAAGAAAGCCACACAAATTATATTATATCAAGATACAAAGGGTGATTTCGAGCCTATTCTAAAGCTATATTACTACTGTCAATCTTAACAAGAGGTTCGATTATAGATGCATATCCCTGCAGACATTGCTATGGTCAAGATTGAATAGAAATCCTGACAATGCAATGTACAGTCTGAAATAATAGACCAGACGCATCAAAAAGATTCTTTCTTTGACTATAAGTTTGAATGGTCTACCAGGAGCACCGACATCTCTTTCCCTCTTCCTATTGGAAGGACGCTTTCTCTCATGTTCTTCATAACTTGATTCTATTTCTTTGACAATGAGATCAAATTCTGGTACTGCCAGTCCAGTAAACGATTTGAATAACAACAGCCCTCTTGCCAGTCGAGCGTAAGAGATCAAAGGAGTATCGAATAAGTGCAGATCAATGGAGAATAGAGCTCTAAGCTTTTAATTACACAAGATGTCTAATGAATAAGGATTAATCACTTAGAATGCTTTCTTAACTGTTATAGAGAATGCAAAAAAAATCGATGGGGACGTTTTCGTAATAAGAGGATAAAATGCAATTATTCTTTTCTTACTGATGACAATAGTTTACGGCCTCTACCAAACCAGTGTAAAATGAACTTAAAATTATCAAGATGCCTCAATCCATTTTAAGAGCAAGAGAATAAACAAGTTGGACTAACCTCAAGCTTTATCTCTTCTCAAGGGGGGAGGCGTGTCTGTGCATATTAAGTAATTGAATAAAGTATATATGAATCTGTATTTGCATGATGTCGTTATGGTTTACAAATATAGTGACATTGTAGGAACTTCAAATACAAACATTACCGATGCAGTAAACAATGCCTTTGAAGAAGCTTCAAAAAACCATCAAGAATATAAAATGGGGAGAACTAGGCCGGGTAACATTTAGAGTTGAAGAAGGAAAAAAGATGGAATATCAAGCAGAGGTAAGGATAGGCTTCGAAGTTAAGAGATAGATAGGCCCTAGCAAATCGATACCAAGCCTATAGGGTCAGACCATCAAGAATTATCTTTGTTCGCAGTGCAGCGTATGTACGAAGCAAATCTATCCTTTAGAACACCAGGCAGAGGTCCGATTCGTTGTATAAATAAAGCACGGGTGTATATCTGGAGTTTCATCCACCCTAATCACTACTTACGATCTCGCGGGCTTGGCGCTGTTCACTTGGAGATTGGAGTATACGTTGCAAAAGAATATATCTATTATGCTTTACAATTGTATTCTTCAGGTCATTCTGTTAGAAAGACGTCCTAAGGACCATCTCCTATCATAAAAAGCCCCCGGTTTATAATAAACACATATAATTGAAGCAATTCGACTATTACTTGTCATAGCACATGTCAAAAGCAAATATTTATCTTCTGAATCTAACTTTAATATTATTATTCTAGATAGCGGTATACAGAATAGACGTTTCCACTACTATGGGACTTGTAATTCCATTTAAAAAGATCTAAATTTACCTTCAGAAATCGGTTATGTGGCCATTCTGTATTGTTATTTTTTTTGGGTGACAAAAGAATATCATAAATGGATTCACCCAAAAACACTTGATTAGGCTGTGCTATTGAGGCAATCTTTGAAGCCATACTTATGCTTGAACCGATAATATCTATGTGGGCCTTCCCCAAGATCTTTCCATACAGGACTACTAACACCTCTCCAAAATCTAATCCACTTCTTACTGTGATCTGGGGTAAACCATTTTCTTTAAATGCGGGATTTATAACTTCTCTAATAATCTCCAATATTGCAGTCGCACAACTTAATGTGTTTCTGCATGCTTTTGTCTTATCATATTCAGCTGGAAATAGTACGATAACAGCATCCCCTTCGTACTTAAAAACATATCCGCCGTAACCTATCACAGCAATACTTATTTCTTGGGCAAAAGTTTGGATCATTAAGGCAAACTTATCTTCTGGCAAAGACAGACTCGTTTCTGTTGAATCATTGATGTCTATAAACATAATTACTACATTTGTTTTTCTGTTTAGATGCCTTTTCAATAATTTTTTGGATTCATCAGTTGACATATTAAGCTGAATACCATCCCGTAGGGTTTTATCCACTCTGGCACGGATTTGTTCTAACACCGAAACATTCGTAAAACTCATGGACTAATTACCCGAATTGCAAAACATTGCGGATTGCAAATCTACCCTTCTGTTTTGGATTTTTCGTTGTTTTGCTATATACACAAAATTTGCAAAATAAAATAAGCAAATTACTCGACATAGCTTTAGCCATCTTCTTTTTTACAGATTTGCTCAAAGTAACAACAGATACTACTGCTATAATAGATACCCCTGTTAAATCTGTTAAGACCGTGTAAACATGACCCTCGCTAAACCATATAAACATATTTCCATTAGCTAGTTGATATTAATAGAGATGTGAGAAGTGATAGAAGTAAAGGACATCCTATACTCAACGATAGAACGTATAGGTAAGGAAAAAATTCGATCTGACGTTACTTCAAACATTAAATTATCACAAAAATATATTGATATTATAATGTGTGAATGTATTTCAAAATTGGCTCAAATTGATTCAAATGCTAATAACAATGAGGAAATAATTGCAACCTTAAGTGAAGCACTTCTTCATTTTATGCTTACTGTCTGTACCCTTCCATCTGAAAGGAAAATCCATGTTGATAGGCTAACTCTTGATGTAGTCATACCTAATTTACAAACCTTAAAAAGAAAACCTGGCAGATCGATAATCGTTCAAATCATAAAAGATAAGAAGGATTTCCATAAACTATCACAATTGGAACTCTTACAACCAAATTATAAAAATATTTGGTTGCTGTGCGTTAAACCCCTTTCAGTAAAAAAATACACAATATATGGCGTGTTTACGAACACTGATATTTATAATAGTTATTCAAGGATGATAATAGACGTCAATGATTTCCTAGAAGAAGCAGGGGATAAGAGCTTCAGGTTCATTCACTAAGCTGTCTTTAGCTTAGACACATCTGTTCACATTATATTGACATATTATATCAGAGTAGTTATACATTATAATCATTAAAAGCATCTTGTCGTTATTAGTTGCTGAAAGACAAGAGAGTAAAAACAGATAGATCAACTAATGCACCAATACATTGCTAAGGTCTGATAGAATTATAGATCAACAAATATAAATGCTCTTGCTTCTATCCATAATATAGTATTCTTGTTCGAGAGCACCAAAATTTCATCCCCTAGAAATTATCACCAAAGTTTTGGCGGTTTTCATCAACCTTTTCTTGTGGACTTTTGTCGGGTGTATGCTCCCACCTGTGAGTTCTATGATCTACCTTTTTCTCATGCTCTTCTCTCACATGATGCAGTCTGTCCTTTTCATGAATGAACTCTTTACCACAATCATGACATTTTACAATTGAATGATGATGTACGTGCCTAGCATGATCTATTAGAGCTTGACTAACTTCAAATTTCTGCCCGCATTGATCACACATGTTTTTATTCCTATGAAACAGATTCATTAACATGACTGTATCTTAATGGTACTATTAAAGGACTCTAAAAGAAGTGCTTATTTCTTTTGAGGAATCTACGAATTGAGATGAGTTAGATGTCGATGTATATACAATTCTACTTAAGCGACCTGGCTTTGCCATCAGTCTGTCCTACTGCAATGTGATCTATAACAAGATATGAAGTATCTATATAAAAGATAGAAAGCAAACAGGATCTACAGAAAAAGGATATGAAGTACCATGTCATTCTAAAGTATTGGTATGATACTTGAGCGACGGCTATGAGCAGCAATAATAATGCCAAGATAGCACAATTCTCGAATCAAAAGTACGTTAACCTTGAGACCTATAGAAAAAACGGTCAAGCAGTACAAACCCCCGTATGGTTTGTTATAGATAATGGACAAATATATATAAGAACTGATGGAAATTCTGGAAA
>Ga0207663_10001132_pt1 | contig 12278 bp, 14 predicted proteins | sample LARL53metaG_FD_184346 | JGI IMG/M metagenome (GOLD analysis project Ga0207663, IMG submission 184346) | Corn, switchgrass and miscanthus rhizosphere microbial communities from Kellogg Biological Station, Michigan, USA - LAR L5-3 metaG... | ecosystem: Host-associated > Plants > Roots >...
GTTTATTTTTCCAGAAAGCAAATGCTATACCATTGCTGACTGCGATCACCGATGCTAATAGAAATCTTAATCTTATTGCCCGCAGCCAGGTTCTTATCATTTTGGGTAAGGATCGCAGGCTATTATATAAGGGCTCAAAATTGATTTTCGACCGTGACAAGCGATAAATCGATTTTTTCGGATTTAAACTATAAATATATTAGAAGTTTAGTACGGTTGGAGACTGAATTGGGTGAAAATTCGTGTATCTTTTGTGACATAATTACAAGGAAATTGCCCCATGCTAATGTCTACGAAGATATCAATTTTGTAGTGTTGATGGACAAGTACCCAATAAATAGAGGACACGCTCTAATTATTCCGAAAACCCATTACGATAATTTGCTCTTAATGCCGCGCAACGAAGTCGGAAGGTTGTATTCACTCGTGCCCTCAATTGCTGCGGCCATTGTAACGTCCGTGAAAGCAGACGGCTTCAATGTTGGTCAAAATAATGGTAGAGCTGCAAACCAAATTGTTCCACATGTCCATGTTCACATTATCCCTAGGTTCAATGATGACTGCCCTAACGGACGATGGCCAATGAGACGTGTGGCATCACACGAGGAACTCCTCAAGATTGCTGATGGAATTAAACGGCTTTTGAATCCCACTTTAGTCAATAGGGAATAAATTTAATCGTTTTATTCTGCTATTTGCTGGCGAAACCTTGTAAACTTTTGATAAGCGGACCTGGATGTGCACGCCTGTGTACGCTTCTTCACAAGAAGTAAAAAAAGTTAGCCTAGATTACTTTTAAGGCTAAATCTACTTGTAAATTCGATGACTTCGATTCAGTTCGGTAAAAATTCCAAGTACGACTGGACAGAATTAGTTTATTCTATCGTCCGAAACAATAGCGGCAAAGTTACTGGAAAGCAGCTTGAACGCGAAATCGGTAGTAGATATGAAGTCCGATACGCCATCACACGTCTGACGAAAGAAGGTAGAATTAAAAGAATCAGAGGTTTTGGTGTGGACAAGGTCGAATTCTTTTACCAAGTCGTCGCATCCGAGAATCATTAGTGAAACCGAATAAACTGAGCTAATCTATAAATAAAGGGGCACTTTGAATAAATTTAATCTCTAGATATTTACTGATTATACTCGTAGAATCTCACATCATGCCAACAGGGAAATGAACGAGTTGCGTTTTACCTATCAACTGACCAACCAGTGGCCTGTTGTGAGCATATACAAATTTTTGTATGCCAAATGTCCCTGACATGCGTGCTTGCGTGGAGAAATATCTTGACTGACGAATCATCATATTTATGAAGATCCGGCTCCAAAGACTCGAGTAGTAGTAGGATTTAGAGGATATTTCTGGAATATTTGGTGTCTTGTAGTTCCCAGAAGGAATTAGTAGGATATATTAGAGCGTAATATAGTTGCCAGATTCGCGAATACATGGAAAATACTCGAGTTGTTTACTCAGCGCACAGCATAAACAACAAACGCACACCGAATAAGAAAGTTTGTATCGGCTAGTTCGAACTTACAGATTGGCTTTTTGTAATCGTCAAGATTCTGATAACCAATTGATGTCAACAATAAAGAAATAAAGGTTAGAAAATCTCCTCGTCGCTCCTTATCCCTCCCAGCCTGGTTTTGACACCCGACGCACACTCTAAACAAACGCTATTGGTGAAGGGAAAACTCTTCGTACATTCCTTGCATGTAGGCTTTCCACACGTCGAACACGGCCGTGTAAGCTTTTCGGCGTTGCAAAGGTAACAGAAGTTCGAATACATACTGATGCTATAAGACCTTATGCCGTAAAAGGATATCGCCTATTTATGAAGCCGTTGGCAGGATAATCAAATTTTGATACCAATACCAGCGCGCAAATAGATATTCAAAAGCAGTGACGCACTAATTTGAAGCATCAGAAAAAACCTTGAGGTCGAGTTGTTGGTGCTTCATCCTTTGCTTGTATTCATTTAGGTAATCTAATGCCTCTTTCTTAGAATCGAATCTTGCTTCGCCTCTGAACGAGCCGTTTTGATCAATAAGACTAATAGCATTCCAGACTCCACTCTTGCTTAGCTTCTTTACGGTAAACATATGTTTATGATTTATATCATCATAACCGGGATTAAAAACAATACTTAATCTCTTTAATAGTTGAAAACCATACTTAATCACGATTAATAATATCTGCTAGTCGAGCGAGTTTAACTGGTTTCAGAAGGACTTGTATAGTTTTATCGTCGAAGAATAGGTCCTTTTTCAATTCGTCCTTTACGTTATCAAACGCTGTAAGCATTAAGATTCTGCCCGACGGGTCTCTCATCAGAATTTCTTTTGCAGCCTGTAACCCATTTTTTTTTCCAGCGAGTTTGTAATCAATTATGACAAAGTCAGGTCTATATTTCTCATAATCGTCCATTGCCTCATTGGCCGTAGTGGAGGTCACAATGACAGAAAGCCCTTTTGTACTAAGAAAGTCCTTATAAATGTGGAGCATATCCTGCTCATCCTCTAATATCATTACCTTCCGAATTTGTCGCTGCATTCTATTAGTTGCCGACATATAAAGAGACTATGTACAAAAAAAGATTAAAAAAGATATCAAGATATCCGAGCGATTGTACTAGCACCAGTGCTTGGTCTGAAGCGGAGAATAGCTCCTACTCGCCCAAGACTTGCAATCTGAGCACCTTCTTCTGATTTTCCAGAGATTATTTCAAGGCGGCTTGCCGTGATAGTCGCTAATTCTTCTAGATAATCTACGATATCTTGTTCGCTACTTTCAAAATCGATTGCGGAGCATGAAGGACATGTTTTAGATAAAAGCTCTTGTTTAGCAGATACTAAGAAACTTCGGTCAACAAATTTTTCTTGTATGGTTTGACATCGTTTGCATCTTACATCCAGCTTTAGAAAAGTGATATCATCGGTTACGATAACCATATCAACAATTCCGTTCTGGAGCGATCGTACGACGTCCAAGATACCGTAGATGCCAAGGCCTCTCCCGGAATGAACTTCGCTCATGAATTTCTTGACTATCTTTTTCTCTTCCATCAACCGATACTCTGTCATTACCCCTTGATCATTAATCTTGTCTATGATTTCACGAATGCCTTCATCACCCGAATAAGACGTATCCAAGGTGGTGATTACGTTGTTCTGCAACCTGTAATCCAAATATTCTTCTTTAAGAAAATTTTCCTTTGTTGGACCAGGTCCTCCTACTATAAGTCCCCTAACATTAAACTGATTGATGAAAACTTTTTGAGCATGATCTCCTACTCTGTGGTAGTATTCATTTAGTTCATTATCTCGAAGTCTTTCAAATCGTCTTGCTGACTGACCTCCTTGGCGATGTTTGCCAGCCACGCCAGAAGTCATAGTGTCTACTACAACCCATCTATCACCGGTCAATATTCCAAGTCCCGCTTCTTGCGTATCAATAGCAAGAATCCCTATTACCTTATCATCCTTCATCATATCCTTCAGGTGGTCTATCCAAAAGTGATCATCACAGCGATACAGTTGGATCTGAACTGGCTTCGGTGGGAGAACGGAATAAAGTTCAATCTTTTCTGTGCCAAAACCCTTCCCTGTCGGAATAGCCCCACAAAATATGACGAGCCCATTCTCCGGGGTCTCCCTGAAAAGTTTCAGATGCTCTATTGTCCTACTTAACGCGTCTTGCACGTGGGTTCTCGTCAAATCGGATTTGATGTTTGCAGCAGTACCTGATTCATTACGCAACTGTGCGATGACATCAAAAATTGGTCGTCTGGGAGGAATATATACAGTCACAAGTTCGGTTCCATGACCTGATATGCTCGCAAGTTCATTCAACATTTTGGTTAACTTGTATCTCTTTACCGAATCCCACTTGGATTGCGCGTCTCCGCTGCCTCCGTTATTCATCGTTGCTAATACAGAACTTTTCGAGTACACTTAATATAAGGATATCAACAACATCGTAATAGACAAATAATGAACGCTGTATCTTAACCGTTTAAGATCATTCAGATACCATGTTTCTTACTGCCAAGTTGCAGCACGGTAGTTAGCGCACATTCATGCTAAAGATATTATTAAGCGTGATCTGTATAAAATTAAAAAATAATGGAGATGCTTCCAAGACTTGAATATATTAAACAGGCAAGAGTTAGACTCGGCTTGACTCAGCGTAAGCTGGCCGGGCTAACTGGAATAAGCACATCCATGATTAACCAGATAGAATCAGGTCGCTGCAAACCAAGCTATGAGACTGCCCGGAAAATTTTCGAGCTCTTAAGTTCTCTGGAAGGCCAATCTTCTATGAAAGCTGGTGATATTTGCAGCCGTATGCTTATTTTTGTGCAAAAAAATGATACCCTTCGTATAGCTATAGATAGAATGAGAGGTAATTCTATTAGTCAAATTCCGGTGTTCGACGGTTCCCGTGTTGTGGGTATAGTTAGTGAAGACGGCTTGGCAAAAAACATGGTAGAAAAAGCCGAAAAAGAAGGCGGCCGCAATTTGACGATCTCGATGATTATGGAACCACCACCACCTCTGGTTGATTTCTCGACACCAGCCAAGGCGCTAGTTCCCCTGGTCAGATTTTCAAAGTGTGTCCTCGTTAGTGAAAAGGGCAGGGTAGTAGGAATTATCACACTGACAGACACTTTGAAGATGGTAGAATGACGATGTATTGTATTTGAAAAACAGGAATGATCTTGTAGTCATTTTGTATAAGTTGCTGTACCATAACAAAAGAATACTTTCGAGATGCGTGATGCCTCCCGTAGTTAGTTTCAAGCCACGACCGATTTCTATATAATTTTCGACCAACTGCTACCTTCTAATCCTATAAATTATAGTGAAGATGTCCAGCATCCACCAAATACCAATCTAGATCCTTTTGTGCTTTTTAGCGACCAGATAGTTGATAAAACCGCGATATGGAGCCGTTTATTGTGCAGAGAATTAGTATTTTGAATAATATCATCAGATAGACTACTCTAGAATTTTTTCTAGCCCAACACAACAATCGGCGCTCTTGATACACTCTGGACAAAGACTTAATTCATTGATTGTCGGAAGCGAAAGTCCGCATAATGGACATTTCTTCAGCATAGTCTTCTCATCCTTGGCCGTCATCAATTCCTTCTTTCCCATATAACTAGAAGATAGGCAACTCACTATTTGAACTGTCTTACCTGATAGAGGACATAGCTTTTTCTACCATCTTCGTCCTTATGATTTTCTATGCTGGCATCACTATTTGTGTTCTTATGCAATCAAATTTCACAGTTTTTAAATCAGGGATGGCTTATAGCTCTTTTGATGAGGATTTATAGCAGACCAACCCCGTGCAGATTGTCAAGCAGGGGAGCCAATTTTGTTAGAACCTCTACTTCGCCTAATGTAAAATCCGAACCTATACCAAGAACTAACGATAGCATGTTTCTGTCTTCTCTTGCGGTATAAACACGAATACCCACAATGTTCAATTCTCGATGATTATCGGCAATCCATTGCTTCCATATTCTCGTCCTTGCTAAGTTCGACTCAAGTGATTCAATAGTATAATCCAAATCTATCCCCTCTTGTATATCTAAAAGGTTAAGCTTTAACATAGGAACCAAGAGATTTCCTCCCGATACTGTTGCTTTGGATTTAACTAGTTTTTCAAGTTCGTCATTATCAATATCACTATCATCCTTATCCTCGCCTGTTTCCTCAGTTTTAGCAGATTCATACCTAGGAAAGAAGTAACCTGCTAAATTCTTGTCCCAATCATAAATCTTGTAAAGACTATTTTCATACTCAGCCTTCCATTTGAGCTTTTTATTATTCTTATTAAGACCCAACACGCGCGTATAACACTACTACCTACTGTGTGGTATCATAAGTAATAAAATCATTTAGAGGAGAAGAGATTATCATCGAATTGAGAGCGAGCAACTCTGAACCTATTGAGGTGAAGCGCTAAAGCTAAAGCCACAACTGATATGGTATATAGACTAATCAACATAATGAAGTCGTGATGCTCCTTCAACTTTGCTCCATACTGTTCTCCTCTTATGATCGATTAGTTCAACTGAATATTCATCAACCAATTTCTTTCGGATTATATCCGACTCATAGAATTTTTTTTGCTTTCGCAATTGGTCACGGATTCTTATAAAATTTTCAATTTCCTTTTTTTCTGAATCCTCGGCTTCGATAACCCTAAGCCCGAAAACATTCATGATTTTATTGAAAACTATGCTGGCGATTTTAGACATATCTGCTGTCAATTTTTCCTCTGCTGCATATCGGTTTAACTCGGTGACAAGCCTTAGGAATACAGTCAACGCCAAAGATGTGTTCAGATCATCTTCCATCGCAGATTCAAAAGCCTCCATCGTCTGATCAGTCAATTGTTCCACTTCTTTTAGGTAACCATGATTTGCAATGGCAAACCGTAATTCACAAGCGCAAGTCTGTATCTGACGCCACTTATGGCTAGACTCGTCCAGTAATTTCTCGGAGTAGTCCAAAGGTTTCGAATAGTGTCCAGAAATGCAGTAAAGCCGGACGCTGTTAGGGCCCCATTTGCTTAGGGCATCCTGAATTGTTACAATATTGCCGAGTGATTTGGACATCTTTTCTGAATTGACAGTTACCATCCCGGAATGGATCCATATTCTTGCAAACTGTCTTCCTGAAAAAGACTCCGATTGAGCGATCTCATTTTCGTGATGCGGAAAGACAAGATCGTATCCACCTCCGTGGATCTCGAACGGGCTTTCAAAATATTTCAAAGCCATTGCAGAACATTCGATATGCCAGCCTGGTCTCCCCTTTCCCCAGGGGCTATCCCACGCAGGGGATTCAGAATAGAATTTCCAAAGAGCAAAATCAAGTGGATCCGCCTTCGATTGATCTATTTCGATTCGAGATCCTAGCTCTAATTCTTCAATTGATTTTTTAGACAACTTCCCATAACCCTCAAATGATCTTACACGAAAATAAATACCGTTAAGCGACAGATATGCATAACCCTTTAACATCAGTACACTGATAAACTGTATCATTTCTCGTATGTGTTCTGTGGCTCTGGGATACCGATCGGCCGCCAAAACGTTTAGTGAATTGAAATCCCTGAAGTAACTTCGTATGTACCTAGACGCTACTTCTCCCGCTGTCGATCGCTCTTCTATTGCACGATTTATGATCTTGTCATCAACGTCGGTGAAATTCTGGATAAATTCCACGTGGTAGTTCTTGGAAAGTAGATAGCGGCGTAGAATGTCGAATACAACAATTGTTCGAGCATGACCTATATGCGAATGATCATAAACCGTCACACCACAGAGATAAATCCTTATGGACGAAACACGGTCGGCACTCAAATTGTCAAGTCGCCTCGTTAAAGTGTTATATACTCTCATTTTGAAATTTGGAATCACAACTCAATTCATCTTGCTTTTCTTGTACCGCATAACTAGACATGTATCGATTCTCAGAGACAGATGTTGGCGATATGGCTCATTTATTATGAAGTGAATTTGGGAATCCTAGACATCTACATAGATATCGTTTCCTTTGACGTCAACATCATAAGTTACAAGTTTAACTCCTCCAAGATAATCAAGAAGTTCACCCGTCCTAATATTGTAGTGCCATGAATGGAGAGGACATTCAACGATCTCACCATCTATCTTTCCTGGTGCCAAAGAACCATCTTGGTGTCTACACAGAGCTTCAATGGCATAGTACTTTCCGTTTGCGTTAAATAATGCTATTCTAAGCCCCTTTACGTTCAGCTCCTTCCCCTTGCCTCTAATGATCTCATCTTTAGCAGCTACCCTGATTCTAGTCATTTCGTAGGTTGTGATGTGACTTTTCAGTCTATAAAACGTTTTTATGGACAGGAGCAGTCTATTTCAGCTCGCATAAGCGCTGCGTTAAACGACAGTTTATTTTATACCTGCTTCAGATAGCGAAGGTATTTTACAGATTTCTGTGATAGCTTCTGGTATTGCTCGATATCTTTTATCAACGTCTCGTTCTCTAATTCTTGTTCGGGGCTGATCGCACACCATTTGCGCCCATATTTGAATAAGATGAATAAATGACCCCATATCGTAAAACGACAAAGAAGATGACATGCTTGGCCCAACGGATCTATCTTCTCGCGTAGCAATTTACGCATTTACTAGAAACTGTGTCATTAATTTCTGCATCGAAAGAGGAGTGTATTGCTATTGCACAAACGGCAACTGTCATGATCCTTTCAGCTAATATAGTAGGTCTTGTTGTTTTCTGTTCTCGCACCTTCCGTATAATAGGAACACAATATAACTAACCGATCTTGTCTGATCTGTACTGCCAGTTAATGTCCTTCGGCGATCCAAATACAATCGGATAAACAGAAATCAACACATATAGCTACAAATTAACACACTATTTATTACCTCTGAGAGTACCTGCGGATGGTTACTAGTTTGGGACGCATCACTAGTTCTGACGCGCGCTCGGATACCATCACCAGGTCTTTCAGATTTGATCTGGATATGTCCAAAGTTTTAGACGACGAAGCGGAAAGAATGGGTATATCCATAAACGCGTTGGTAGGAACTATCTTGAAGAGATATGCGGAATTTACACGATACCTATCAAAAATAGACATGATAGTTATAAACAGAGAATTCATTACGGCATTACTCGAATCACATGATGAACAGATTCTATACAGTATGGGTCTGAAACTAGGGGAATCGGTGGCGAGAGACACAATACTGTTTTGGAAAAAGGAGCTTACCGAACTATCGGTTCTCGAATACATTGAAAAAATAATTTGCCGTTATGGACATCTCGGTACCTATGATGAAGTCTCCCAATCTGGCAGCCGAACAATAGTGATCAGACATAGATTAGGAAGAAAGGGTTCCATATTCTTCGAAGGGTATCTGAGGTCCGTATTAAAGAATATCATCGGAAAAGAGGGCGTGTTCGAAGTGACTGACTCTTCTGTAAAATTTGACCTTAGAAATGAATTAGCTTCCTTACAATAGCAGCATGGTCGGCGCATCCCAAAGGTTCATAAATTGATGCTTGGATCCAACAAACGTACATTCACTATGTTTGAAATAGTGCATATGAGTGATGTAGTTAGAATTCCTCCTAGCAGATTAAAAAATTCATTGAAAGATACAGCTATCGGAATTTTAAAAGAAAAATACGAAAGTATGATCAGTCCTGAGCTCGGATATGTAATAATGATTATTGATGCCAATGCAAATTCAGTTGGTAAACTTGTGGCAGGCGACGGCGCGACCTACCACAGGGTAGCCTTCAATGCATTAACGTTCTATCCAAAATTGCAAGAGGTGGTGGAAGGCGAGGTAGTCGAAATTACTGATTTCGGAGCATTTGTGAGAATTGGGCCGACTGATGCGTTGTTACACTTGTCTCAGATTACCGATGATTATTTGAGGAGCGACGTTAAACAAGGTGTCATAGTCGCCAATCAAACTGCTAAGAGTCTAAAAATTGGCTCGCGAATACGCGCACGGGTTACAGCAATTAGTCTTGGAAAGGGAGCAGCAATGGGAAAAATAGGTATAACGTGCAGACAACCCTTCCTTGGTGCTACTGAATGGATTGAACAGGACGTGCTCAAAGCAAAGCAGCCGCCGGCAGCGGCACCCATGAAGGAAAAGAAAGGCGGAGCAGGAGGCAACAAATAATTGGCAAGGGAGGTAGCGTGTAAAAAGTGCAAAGCTGTCACTATTGGAAAGGTATGTCCAGTTTGTAAGTCGACGGATCTAAGTCCAGACTGGTCTGGCATTATTCTCATTTTTAATCCGACAAAATCCATGGTGGCAGCTACCCTTGATATAACAGTCCCACATAAATACGCCCTCAAGGTGGCTTGATCTTGCCCGAAAAAAATAAGCATGGAAAATTTACGAGCAAATCTTGAGGTTAGAAAATCACTAATAGATTTCTTAGAGCAGGATGTGGGCACTGGGGACGTTACTAGCGAAAGCGTTGTCTCTCCAAATCTCTATGTTCTCGCTCAAATTATCTGCAAATCCGGAACATCTGCAGTTGTAGCGGGTCTAGAGGAAGCAGGTATCCTTTTCGACATTTGTAAGTGTAAGGTTCAGACCCCCGTCACAGACGGATCTCAAGTAGAAAATGGGAGTATAGTAATGAATATTTCTGGGAGTGCACTCGCTATACTCAAAGCAGAAAGAACCGCATTGAATCTGGTAATGAGAATGAGCGGTATTGCCACTGAGACTCGGCGGCTTGTTGAATTGGTTGGAAAAGTTAACAGATCCATAAAAGTTGCATGTACTCGAAAGACGGCTCCAGGACTGAGATATTTCGACAAGAAAGCTGTAGCGTTAGGAGGTGGAGTCACCCATAGAACTAAACTTGATGAAATGGTCTTGCTAAAGGACAATCATCTTGTATTAGCCGACACGATCGAACAATCTATCAGACTGGCAAGACAAAAAAATAATGAATGTTTATTATTGGAATGTGAAGTAAAAAATTTGGCCGAGTTGGTCTCCGCAATTAAGGCAGGGTCAGATATCGTAATGCTCGATAACTTTTCTCTTGATCAAGCTAAGGCTGGAATGGACAAGATTAGAAAAATGGGCCTTCGTAAAAACGTCAAAATAGAGATTTCAGGAAGAATTGACCCGCAAAATATAACTAATTACGCAAGGCTGCAGCCTGATATTATTTCGATCGGCTACCTAACCCATTCGCCAAATGCTATTGACTTTAGCTTAGAAATTATAAGAGGCCGGCATTAGCCATCTCTACGCTTTTTTCTATTTGTGTTATTTTCTTCTTTCATGATATGGTTAGCATACGCTCTATCGCGGCTCGTGCTTTAGCAGCCGTTTTTGGCGGAATTTTAACTTGATGCACGTTATTAATAAGAGAATTTTGAATTTTTTCCAAATTGATCAACTTCATATATCTGCATATAGCATCTTTCTTAATAGGTATGAATTGTTTATGTGGGTTATCCTTTTGCATTCTATATAGAATACCCGTTTCTGTTGCAACCACAAATTGCTTTGCTGCGGATGCTGATGCATGTTTCATCATTCCTTCGGTAGAAAGTATATGTGCAGATTGTTGCAATTCCCCGGTCGCCATATGATACAAAGTCGCAGAGGTGCAACCACACTCCGGATGCACCAGGAAATCGGCATTGTTGAATTTCTTGAGCATCTCATTAATTTCTTGCGCCTTGATGCCCGCATGGACATGACATTCACCAGGCCAAATGTACATATTTTTTCTCTTTGTCATTTGTGCTACGTATGATCCGAGAAACATGTCCGGCAAGAATAGTATTTCTCTGCTAGGGTGAATGCTATTCACTACTTTAACCGCATTAGAAGAGGTACAGCAATAATCTGACAAGGCCTTTACTTCCGCTGTGGTGTTAACGTAGCTTACTACAACAGCATTCGGATGTTCGGCAATCCAAGATTTCAATTCATTGGCATTAATAGTAGCAGCGAGCGAACACCCTGCGTCAGGATCAGGAATTAAAACTTGCTTCTCTGGACATATTATAGCAGCTGTCTCCGCCATGAAGTGCACGCCACAAAATACTATTGTGTCCGCCTCGGACCGAGCGGCGGTTCGTGAGAGTGTTAACGAATCACCTATAACATCAGCTACATCTTGCACTTCAGGCAACTGATAGTTATGTGCAAGAATTACTGCGTTTTTTTCCTTCTTTAAGGATAGCACCAGACCTCTGTAATCTGCTTCGATCATCAAACGGTACTGGATAGCCTCACAGCACATTTAAAGGAGTATTATCGAGGATAGGTTTGCCCTCCAAGTTCACATAGTAGGCAATACTTGCCACTATAGTTGTGTTGAGATGAAGGTGCATATGTATATATTAGATGTGGCTTCAATTGTCAGCAATGCCAACGCATGGATCGCTGACTAAGGCCGGGAAGGTAAGGGGCCAGACGCCGAAAATTCAAGGGAAGGTGAGATTAAGCCCTGTCTCAAAGTTGCGTAATAAAAACAACTTTATTAAACGCTTCGAGAAGAGACGACCACCGGGGCAGAAAAGACCGGAGCGAGGCGGAAGACGCTAGAAAAATTAAGGGCTCAACTAACTGGTAGGCATTACGATTCTATAGCAAAAAATCAGTGTTTCTAATGAGAGTTAGCCTTATCGGCTGTGGGGCTATTGGAAGCGAACTTGCGGTAGCTATAGATTCTGGTAAAGTAGGAAGTGC
>Ga0207663_10001133_pt1 | contig 12275 bp, 10 predicted proteins | sample LARL53metaG_FD_184346 | JGI IMG/M metagenome (GOLD analysis project Ga0207663, IMG submission 184346) | Corn, switchgrass and miscanthus rhizosphere microbial communities from Kellogg Biological Station, Michigan, USA - LAR L5-3 metaG... | ecosystem: Host-associated > Plants > Roots >...
CCAAGCCCTGTTCGAGCGCGCCGGCGCCGGACGACATATCGCCCTATCGGCAGGCACCACACCTGCCGAGCACGTCCACCCCGAGGTCGTCGAGGTCATGCAAGAGCTCGGCATCGACCTATCCGGCCGCCGGCCCCAACTCCTTACGCGCGAGCTCGCCGAGCAGGCAGATGTGGTCGTGACGATGGGCTGCGGCGATGAGTGCCCCTACATTCCCGGCAAGCGCTACATCGAGTGGGACATCCCCGACCCCAAGGGCCGTCCGCTCGATGAGGTCCGCGTGATCCGCGATGACATCGCCCGCCGCATCGACTCGCTGCTCGCTGATGAGACCCTGAACGACATGCGCTCACCCGGCGAAACGGAGGGGGAGGGATTCGAACCCCCGGGACGGTCGCCCGCCCAACGCCTTTCAAGGGCGCCGCATTCAACCGCTCTGCCACCCCTCCAGGATGACGGGACACAAGGTAGTGGATCTGTTAGCGGTCTAGCCCAAAATCAAAGATCGCCAAAGCGATCGACATGTCAGCGGGCAGGCGCGCCTGCCCGGCCCACAGAGGAGCCTCCCGCGTATCAGGCGGGCGCGGGATCGGCTAGGGCCGTGGCCATCATCTGCACCCAGGTTTCGACCAGCGCCTGGTCGTCGACCTGAGCGGGGATGCCGAGGACGTCGCGCAGCAGGCGTGAGGAGAGCAGCGACCCTAGCCCGAAGGCAGCAATCGCTGCCGCCCGCTCGTCTGGCATCGGGTGTGCGGCGTGTTCGCCGATCCAGCTGGCAAAGCCCGTGAATGTGGCACTCACGAGCTTCTCGACGGCGGCGGTCAGTAGCTGCGGTCGGTTGCGCACGTCGGAGGCGAGGATGCGCAGCAGCTCGGACTCGCTGTCGAGCTCGGCGAGGACGTAGCGTGCGGTCAGCGTCAGTTCGGCTTTGAGGTCGCCCAGCGAGCCGAGCATGTTCCGGATCTCGCGCAGCGCGCCGAGCCTCGAGAGCTGGCGCTCGATGCCGGCGGCTAGCACCGCTTCCTTGCTTGGGAAGTGGTGGTAGATGCCGCCGGCCCCCGGTGTGAGGCCGGCTGCGGCCTCGATCTTGGCGATGCTGGTGGCGGCATATCCGTGCTGGCTGAACAGGTGCATCGCTTCGTCGACGATGCGCTCGCGGGTCGTAGTTGACATAAGTCTGTCTAAGAATACACTTAGTTGAAGTCAGTAGACCGAAGAGAGAGGTGTGTTTGGTGTCCAATGCTGGGCTTCCCCCAAATCCAAGCGACGCGCTATCAAACGGCGATGGCATCGGCCATGGGCGCTTGCGACGCGCCGCCCCGCTGGCCGCACTAAGCGCTCGCACCGCGGGCGAGGCGGCCGTGGTTGGGCTGCGGAGCAAGCTGACGGGCGCGGACCCCACCGAGTTTCATGTCCGCACGGCCGAGCGCTACGCCGAGCTGCTCGGGCGCTCCAGGGGTGCGCTGATGAAGGCTGGGCAGATGCTGTCATTCGTCTCGGCCAGTCCTGCGGTGCCCGCCGAGTTCCAGCCGATCTACCAGGCGGCGCTGACGCGGCTGCGCGATGATGCACCGCCGATGGCACCCGAGCTTGCGCGCGCGGTGCTGGAGAGCGAGCTGGATCGGCGGACCGAGAGCGCTTTTGCTGAGTTTGACTGGAGCCCGCTGGCGGCGGCCTCGATCGGCCAGGTCCACGCCGCCCGGCTGCACGACGGTCGGGCCGTCGCCGTGAAGATCCAGTACCCCGGGGTGGCGGCTGCGATCCGTGCCGACCTGAGGAACAACGAGCTGCTTTCCACGCTTCTCGGATTGATCTTCGGTCTATCCCCGAGGAAAGCGAGCTTCGATCTTCGCGGCGCGGCGCGCGAGATGAGCGTTCGCATCACCGAGGAGCTCGACTACCGGCTCGAGGCGGCCAACCAGGCTGAGTTCGCCGACATCTACCGCGGACACCCATTCATCCATGTCCCGGAGGTGATCGGCGAGCTGTGCACCGATCGCGTGTTGACCCAGGAGCTCATTCTGGGCAAATCCTGGAGCAATGCCCTCACCTGCGAGCGGGAGCTGCGCGACAGCTGGGCGGAGGCGATCTACCGCTTCGTCTATGCCACCAATTTGCGCTTCTGCCTGTTCAACGCTGATCCGCACCCCGGCAACTATTTGTTTCACGACGACGGCAGTGTGAGCTTCCTGGACTTCGGCTGCGTCAAGCGGCTCAGGCGCGAGCAGGTCGACGTGATGATCGCGATCGGGCGCGCGTGCATGCGCGACGACGTGCTGGGGACCTGGCGGGCATGCGTAGAGGGCGGGTTCTGTCGGTCCACAGACTCCGTGACCCCCGAGGAAGTCTATTCATTCTGGCGCGAGTCCTGGGAACTGTGGTGGGCAGAGCAGCCGTTCACGGTCACGCCGGAGTGTGCGGCCAGGTGGATCGAGCACAAGTACTCGCCGACCGGCCCCTCGGCCAACTCTTTCCGGCACTTCACCGCGTCGCCCGAGTACACGACCATGGGCCGAATCGAGCTGAGCACGGCGTCTTTGATCGCCGAGTTGCACGCCACCAACTACTGGGGATCGATGGCCGCGGAGTTCTTCGAGGGCACCCCTCCGCTCACCGCGCTGGGCAAGCTGGACCACGCGTTCTTCGCCGAACGCCAGGTGGTAGGCCGTGCCTGAGCGGGCAGCCTGCGCTCGCCCACACGGCTTTGCCTGACGGTTGACTTCACGCTGTCAGTGGCGCAAGCCCTCGGCCTACCGGCGTGGGCACGGCGCCTTGTAGAACGCGGTCACTATCTCCGGTTTCGAGGGTTCGCCGTTTTCAGCGAAGATCGCTTCAGCCTTTAGCGGGAAGCCGCCCTTTGGGCACTTCTTGGGGAGGTGGAAGTAGTAAATCGTCTTGCCATGCGACCTGATCGCCGCGCCGAACGTTGCGGTGACCGTTTTGACCGATGCGTACGGCGCGCCCGGGACGGTCGCGATGAGCGGCACTTCCTCTTCCTCCTCGAACCCGTACCCATCGACACCACCAATGTGGCTGAAGCGGCCCTTGCTCAGGACTTCGACCACCACCGGCGAGTGGCCGACGGCGAAGTACTCGAGGCCACCCCCAGGTTTGAAAAAGGAGAACAGCTCGGCACTCTCTTCCACGCGTTCGCCGCCGAAGGTCACGTAACCGAGCACCGTGCCGATCGGCCCAGCCGACGAGCCCTTCGGGCACGCACTCGGGCCGGTATTAAGAATCGCCGCTTCGGAGCACGTGGGAAATCCGTCTGCGTGCGGCGCGGTTCCCTTCGGTGCGTAGAAGTTGGCGCCGATGAGCGGTGGCGCCGAGCCGAAGTATTCGCTGCCTCCAATCACAAATTCGAGCTTTGCAGCCGCGCCTGCGCCAAGGATGTCGCCGGTATGTGGGAAGCCCAGGATGGGCACGGCCTTCAATTTGAATGCGACCGTCGGCGTCGCTGACGCGACATACGGCAGGGCCAGCAGAGTCAGCCCAAGGACGGCAACACCGATGGATGCTCTGCGCATCATGTCTCTTTCCTCTTTCGATGGACAGACAGGTCCGCTTCGATCCAACTCCCTAGCGCGATCCTCATCTACCTTCCCCATTCTTCACTGACTTTAGCTAAGTATATACTTAGGCACTGTCCTTGTCAAACTGCTCTGCGGTTCGGCCAGCGGGGCGTGCCTACCCTCCGATCGGGGCGCGGGGGTTGGTGCCCCAGAACACCTGTGTGCCCAGCATCCCGATCAGCGTCACCAGGACCAGGTTCAGCACCATCGACTTCGCCGTAGCCTCGCCCACCCCGACGGGACCGCCGGCGGCGGTGTAGCCGTAGTAGCAGCCCACCAGCACGATCGTGGTGGCCATCGTCATCCCCTTGATCAGGCTGAACAGCAGATCCGGTGGACTTTGAAACTCCCAGAAGCTCAACAGGTACCCCCCCGGGGAGGTGTATCCGATCTGCAACACCACGGCGAGGTATGAGCCCAGATACGCGACGCCGATCGCGGCGATGTACACGAACGGCAGCACGATCCAGGAGGCCAGCAGGCGGGTGCCGCACAGAAAGGTCATCGAGTCGAACCCCATCACCTCCAGCGCGTCGATCTCCTCGCTGATCCGCATCGCCCCCAGTTCGGCCACGATCCCAGTGCCCACCTTCGCGGACATCATGTATCCGAACGCGTACGGCACGGCCTCACGCAGGTCGCACAGGGCGGTGAACACGCCCGCGTAAGAGGGCGCGCCCTGGGACTCGAGGAAGTAGGCGCCCTCGATGCCGCAGGTGCCGAGACCGGTGATGAACACCAGAGCCCAGATGATCAGCGTCGAGCCGACGATCAGGATGCCCGCCTGGCGTAGCGTCTCGCCGAAGAAGCGCAGCACGCGCAAGCCCCACACGTCGCGCACGACGGTGCCGGTGAAGCTCGCTATCTCGCCCGCCGCCCCGACCCATGCGCGCGGCAACGCCAGCAGCTCGTTCACCGCGCCGACCCCCTACTCCCCTCCCTGGGCGGCCTAGGACCAAGTCCGGCAAGGACGCAGGGAGCGTGGCGTGCCGCCCGATCGGCGATTCCGTCGATCGGCGATCGGTACATGAGCGACTGAGGACGCAGCTGGACGAAGGTCATCGGTCGTCCAGGGTCACTTGATCACGAGAATGTTCGGGTGCGTGGCCAGCAGCGTCTGCGTGAACACGTAGTTGAACGAGCCGAACGCCAGGATGGAGATCACGACCGCCTGGTTGACCGCCCTGCCGACACCCTCGGCGCCGCCGGACGCGGTCATGCCCTTGTAGCAACAGACGATCGCGATGATCGCCCCGAACAACATGGTCTTCAGCACCGATCCCCACAGGTCGGTGGAGGTGGCGTTGGCGAACAGCGTCGACCAGAATGGGCCGAGCGGCTGTCCTGTGGCGATCGCGGCGAGAATGCCGCCGAAGATGCCGAACAGCAATGCGTACAGGTCGAACAGTCCGGTGATGAGCATCAGCGCCAGAAACCGCGGCACGACCAGGTTCTTGATCGGATCCACGCCCAGCACCTGCAGCGCATCGAGCTCCTCGCGGATCTTGCGCGCTCCCAGGTCCGCGGTGATCGCGGTGCCCGCGACACCCGCGAGCACGATCGAAGTGATCAACGGACCGATTTCGCGGATCGCCGCGAGCACGAAGAACCCGCCCAACCGATCGGTCGCGCCGAAGAGGCGTAGGAAGTTCGCCGCCTGCAGCCCCGGCGCGCCGTAGTTGATCGCGACGGTCGTGACCAGCAACGGAAACCACACCAGGCGCAGCACGAACAGGAACTGCGATACGAACTCCTCGCCGTAGGGATAGGGCGGGCGCAGCGCCGAGGAGGCCGTCCGGCCCGTTAGGATCATCATCTCCCCGACTTCCTCCATCACGTTCCTGGTCGGTAGCAGCGCCCGCTCGACCATCTGCCACGCAGCGCTCCTCTCCGTAGACCTTCCCGCCATGCTCAGGCCCTCCTCGCGAGCCGACTTCTCAGACGATGTTCTGCTTCAGACGATCATTTTGGTATGTATATCCCATTTCCTAAGTATACACTTAGTCAAACTAAGCATGTCAAGACAGGAAGGGGCTGCTCAGCGAAGAGCGCGAACAGGCCGGGCGGCGCCGGCGCATCCACAGAGTCACGCAGGCCGGGTTGGAGTCCCTGGAGAAGTGGCGCGCCGAGCCGGCAGAGGCGCACTATGAGGTGCGCGACCTCACATGCGATGGCGATGATGCGATGGCGATGACGCGGTTGCGCTGCAGAAAGATCGCGCACGGCCAAGGCTGAACAGCTCCGAAAGCGTGCTGGCGCCCATCGTCAGCTCAACGTCTATAACGTGGCATGACGCCTGGGCCGGCATACCCACACCAGCCCGGGACGGCCTCTAAACTGGCTGAACCTCCAGGAGAGGTGGCCGAGCGGCTGAAGGCACTCGCCTGCTAAGCGAGTATGGGGATTACACTCCATCGCGGGTTCGAATCCCGCCCTCTCCGTAGCTTCCAATACCCCGTAAACACTGGGCTTTTGGCGATTCGTGGCGAGGATGCCGCCAGCGCCCAAGGCGCACCCACGACGGGTAACTGGCGTAGTGCGCGACAGCGCGGCGCAGAAAGCCGATCGCAGTTGATGCCCGCTCGTTTTCGAGTACCTCGACGTAGGCGAGCCGGGTCGCGTCGTCGATCGCGATATGCACGTACTCCCAGCCAACTGTGTTGCGGCGGGCTCCCTCAGCATCAACTCGTTGCCCTATGTAGCGACCACGCTTGCCGGTGACGCGATGTCCAGCGCCATCATGGATGCATCCGAGCTTCTTGACGTCGATGTGGAGTAGCTCGCCGGGACGGGAGCGTTCATAGCGAACAGCGGCGGTGGTCGTCGGGGTGGAGCTTGCGTAGATCACGCTGCGCCTGGCGGTCGAGCTCGACCGCGACCTTCGCCACGTGACCTCAGCTCTTGTCGTCGAGTGGGCCGTGCTCGGCCTCGAACTCTGCGATGGCGTCGGCGAGCGCAACGCCGGGCTCGCCCCGCTCGATCGCCTCGTCGGCGGCGCGCATCGAGTCGACGTACTCGGGCGCGTTGGCGAGCACGTAGTCCTCCAACTGCTCCGCGTCAACCGGCAGCAGGACGGCGACGGGCGTGCCGCGATGAGTGACGAACGTCGGTCGCCCGGTAGTCCTGACCTCGTTGACCACGCCGCTGACCTGGCGGCCCAACTCTCGAATCGAGACCGTAGCCATACGTCATTGTACGACAGATTGCCGAACATCGCTGCACGACCCGTCTCGGCCCGCGCCGTTGCGGCGCTATGGAAGCATTATGGAAGCAACAGACCCGCAGCAGACGACCGATCGCTCACGGCCGAAGTGCTGGATTTGCGGGGCAAACGCGCCAAAGCGCAGTAGACGATGACAGGCCAAAGGCGCTAAGCGAGTATGGGAGTCAAACTCCATCGCGGGTTCGAATCCCGCCTCTCCGTTTCCGAAGGATGTATGGCCGTTGTTCGAACTTGGCTCGCGGTGGTCTGATGCGCACGGACAGTTGGAGATGTCAGCGAGGCCGGTAGACGTCTGTGCGGTGACCGACGGCGAGCACTGAGACAGTGTGGCGTGCGTCATCAATGCGATAGATGATTCGGTACGGCCCGCGGCGGGCCGACCAGCACCCTTCTAGCTCGAAGCGCAGCGGCTTGCCAAGGCGGTGGGGGTTGGACGCGATCGCGTCAAGGGTCTCTAGGACCGCTGCGGCGATCACCATCGGCAGTCGGTCGATCTGACGGCGTGCTGGTCCCACGACCAGCACGTGCCATGGTTGCTCGCTCACGCTGCGGCGTCGCGGCGGTTCAGCAAATGGGCTTGCAGCTCCGCAAGCGTGGCGGCTGGATCCTTGGTCGTGTCCGTCTGCTCGCTCGCGCGGATCTGGGCCATGAGCGTGGGGTCTGACATGATCGCCAGGGTCTCCTCGAGGCTTTCGAGATCATCGTGGCTGACCAGGACAGCGGCAGGCTTACCGTTGCGCGTGACTACGACACGATCATGCTGACTCTCCACGCGATCGACCAACTCGGATAGATGTGCCTTGACGGACGACAAGGGAATGGTCTCGGGCATGACTAGAATTCTAGTCAGAATATGTAAGGTCTGTCAACCGCGTCGCGTCTTGGCGCATCGCTCGGCAGCGGCGACGCATAGTCGCTTCGCTCCAAAGCGCTGTTTGTGCAACTCGCGGATGCGCTTCCACGCGAGGTACGTGTTCGAACTTTGTGTCGCGCTCCCGGTTTGTTAGGGAGCGTGGCTGTCGTTCGAACTCTCACCGATGTGGCCAAGGCCCTAGGCTAGGCGAGCTTCGGAAGCGGAGATGATGGTGGACATGCCGTAGTTCTAGTTACGCCTCTTGGCCGTGTCGCTGTGCCCAATGGCACATCATCACGCCTATACAATCCAAGCGACCGAGCGAAGGATGAGCACCGTAGCGCTGATCTCAATTGTGCGGGCTCCGACATGCGGAATCTCTGCGGCGATGCTGCTCACGAGTCGACATTGGGGGCCGCAAGGCGATAGAGGCCTCGCACTTCTCTCACAACGACGCCAGCCTTGGCAAGACGATGAAGGGTCGACTTGACGAGGTTGCGATCCAGACCCGCTCGCTTAGAAATCGCCGCCGGTGTCGCTGGCGACTGATCACGTAGGCTCTGGATGACGCGTCGTGTGGCGGGACTATACGGTCGTCCGGCAGATCGGCTGGATTGTGCTCCCGAAGGGTTGGTCAATGTAGAGGGGCCTTCCTCGGCGGGGAAGGGGTTTGGGTTTGCATACCAGACCTCCACTCCTCTCAACACGCGCGTCCGTGCCGCTATGTCGAGGCCGTCAAGCGCATCAACGATTGCCGCCATGGCGGCGAACTCTGTACTGGCGCTAACGGACATTCTATAACCAATAGTATCATATTATTGGCGTGCAGGTCGTGGATGCGTCTCGCGACCGCCGTCTTGTCGTGCAGGTCACGCTCGATGGAGCCGATGCCGCCGCGCTTCAGCGGATCGCGGAGGATCAGGGCGAGAGGCCTGGGGAGGTTGTCCGATCTCTCATCCGGGCTGCGTCCCGCCGTGCGGCGTAGGCCGCCGCCCAAGGTGGGTGACGCGTCGGGCGTCTGCTGTGCTTACGCCGAAGCGCTGAGCGTAACTCTATGATCCGCCGCCACATGGGCTCAGAGTCGAGCTTCGTCTCCTCCAGCCCGTTTTCGTCGCGGCGCGCCCTCAGCTTGATCAGTCGTCATTAGCTGGTCGCTCGGGGGGCATCTCAAAGCGGCGCATAAGCATCGGCAGCTCGTCCAGCAGCGGCGTCAGCGGCTTCTTGTCAGACATCGTGATGGCGAGATTATCCGACCCCCGCCGAATTGGGCAAGCCGGCCCGCCGAGACTATGCGATAACAAAACCTTAGGGGGTCGTGCGGCCGATTAACCGACGGTGATTCCAATCACGGCCCGCGGCCCTGCTGCACCGGCTCTACTACCACGCCGGAAACCGCTTGGCGTGCAGTTCACCGATGCGCTGCCAGGCGGGGCATGTTTCGAGAGTCGTCCCGATCTCCCCGTTTCGCAGGGCCCGTCACGCGCACCTTGCGCGCGACATCCACACGGTCACGGCATGGCTTCCGGTGCTGTTGCTGGAGGAGACCCGAGCGATCGCCACGGCGCGCCGTGCCGGACTCGCAATCCCATCGTCCACGTAAACGATGCAGTCATAGTGGTGGTGGTCGGCCTCATACCAGGCGCCGAGTCGGGAATTCGTGCCGCGCGACAAGGTCCGGATGCCTCGCCGCACCAGCGCGAAGCGAGCAGCCATTTTGAATCGAAACGTCGTGTTATCGAGAGACCCCACAAGCAGGACCGTTCGCCCGGCAGGCACACCTCTGTTCAAATCGGCGAACATCGCTCCCAGCGGACGGTACTCCCACAGATGGTAATCGGGGCTCTCGGCGGCGGTCACGGCCGTCCCGACTGCCGCGACGGCGCCGATCCCGATTGCGGACGCCAGGGCCGGGGCTCGCGGACCGAGGGCCAGGGCCGAGGCTCGCGGGCGTGACAGGCCGCGCTTAGCCAGCAGCGCCACGATCGACCACCAGCCCAGGATCACCCACACGAACATTCCGGCGGGCGAGCCCCACCACATCGTGTACCCCAGAGTGGCCGCCAGCAGGTGCGTAGTCGGCGTGCTGGCGGCTACGCCCGCCAACGCGGCGCAAAGCATCAGCGCGATGAGCGCGCCCGCACACAAGTCGAGGCGGCGGCGGAGCAGCCCGTTGGTGGCGATCGCCAGGAGCCCGCACAGCATCAGCAGGCAAGAGACGCTGCCGAGCCGGCTGGATGCCGTGCGGACGTCGGTCTTTCTCTCCCAGGGCGAGCGCGGATCCTCAAGCCACCATGGCGGGACGCCGATCGCCCGCACCACCGCGCGCCATCCGACGGTGGCGCCGAGCGTGGGAGCAGATGCTTTAGCGGTCCTGACGACTACCGTCAGATTGCCGGGGTGCCGCCCGATCTGATCGATGATGGGCAGGGTCCAGCAGATCAAGGCGATGACAGCCGCGGCGAACGCCCAACGCCACATCGGTCCACGCTTGCCACGATCGGCGGGGGCGGATCCTCCAGGCACGGCGACGATGGATTCTCCAGGCACGGCCGCGGACCCTCCGGGCACAGCGGCGGGACCTCCTGGCACAGTCCACCGCGATCGGCGCGAGGCCCCAAGTCCCACCAGGCCAACGGCCAGCAGGCCGAGTGAGGGCGGCAGGAACGCGAGCTGGCACTGCACGACAAAGCTCGCGGTGAGGACGATCAGGGGAAGCAGGCGATATTCGCCACATGCCAGCGACCAACACAGGAAGATGAGCAGCATGAACGGAAACAGGCCGGCCGAGGCGTTCCAGACGTCGTGGAACACCTCGGGGGTGAGCGATCTGCACATGAGAGCGACTGCGATCGCGACCGCAAACATCAGCGCGCGACCGCCGCGGCGCCGGGCGAGCGCGACGACCCCGACAATTACGAGGGCATTGACGATCCCCATCGTGAGCGCCAGCGTCTCGGGACTCCCGAAGCGCACGGGCAGCGCCAGCAGCCAGTACAGCATCGGTCCGAGGCTGTGCAGCGTGTAGTGGGTCACGGTGGTTGCGTCCGAGTACTGCCCCACGAGCGGCGTGTGAGAGGTGAACACGTCGTAAGCGCGCGTGGCGATGATCGCCTGGTCCCCAGCCGGCATCCAGCCGTCGATCAGCGCCCGTATCGTCGAGACCAGCACCGGCGCAGCCGCACACAGGCCCACCACGATCGTGAGCCAGCGGTCGGCCAGCCACTGTCTCGCGGCCGCGAGCGCCGTCACACGAAAGAAAGTAGCAATCCGCCCTCCCGAGTAGAGTGGGGAAGTAAGAAACATATCCTGACCATCGGAACACTGTGCTGTAGCCTGTTGTACTCGATCGTGAATCGCCACCTACAACAGACATTCGACTCCCCGACAGCCCCCCGGGGCGGCCGATGCTCTCGACATACAGTCGCATCGCGCACGGCACGCGTGCATTTGCGGTTCGTACGCGCGAGACGTCGATACGCCGTCGGCACACTCACCGCGACCCTCGCATGGACGGCGATCGGCGCTCTGATCCTTGGCCCCGGCGCAGCACAGGCGCCGGCCTCGCAGATGGCAAACGCTGCAGGGAACAGCCGCGGAGGCCATAGCAATCCGGTGGCAGTGGCGGCTCGAGAAATCAACTTGCAGGAGACGGGACATCTGCACAGCGTCGGCGAACCGGGGACCACGATTCTCGAGCGGGGCCACGCCACCGGCACGTTCAACTGCTCGATCACGGTTCTCTTGACGATCAAGTCCGCCAACCGGGTGACGGCGTCATTCACGGTCAAGCCCCGCAGCGGCTCGGTCACCGGCAGGGGCGCGGCGCGGTTCGAGCAGCAGGGTGCCAACGGCTACTTCGGGGGCACGATCACGATCACGGGGGGAACCGGCAGCTACGCACATGCCTCGGGCACGGGCATTGGGATCAGCGGTGTCATCAGCCGCGAAACATTCGCCCTCACGGTGCACGTCCACGGCAAGATCCGTCTCTAGCGGGCTCCGGCGGCGCGTCCACGGGAACGAGGGGATGCGCGCCAGGGCCGGACTCATCATTCTCCTCGCGCTCTCGCCGTGCGCCTTCCCGTTCGGAGCGCGCGCAGCGCAAACGGTCACGCTGCAGACCAGCTTCAACCCCGATCGGCTAGGGGCGCGCACCACGATCGAGTTCGACTTCCAAGTCCACAGCACCCTCTCCGGCGAGCCGCCTTCGCCGTTGACCGACGTCAATCTGCATTTGCCGGCCGGCCTGGGCCTGGCCTCGAGCACGCTTGGGCTGGCAAACTGCACGCCCGCCGCCCTGCTTGAACGAGGTCTGGCCGGCTGCCCGGCGAATGCGCGTATCGGCTTCGGCAGCTCGCTCGTGTCGGTACCCGCCGTGGGTCAGTACGTGCAGGAGGAAGGCACCCTCACGGCGCTCGTCGGGCCGCCGAACAGGGAACACCTGGAAGTGCTGTTCTACGCCGAAGGCCACACGCCGGTTTCTGCGCAGCTGGTGTTCCCGGGCCATGTGTTCGAAGACAACCCCCCGTTCAGCGGACGGCTGGACACGGCCATTCCGCTGATCCCGACCTGGCCCGGTGGTCCCGACGTCGCCATCACTCGCATGAGCTCGACGATCGGCCCGCGC
>Ga0207663_10001134_pt1 | contig 12270 bp, 16 predicted proteins | sample LARL53metaG_FD_184346 | JGI IMG/M metagenome (GOLD analysis project Ga0207663, IMG submission 184346) | Corn, switchgrass and miscanthus rhizosphere microbial communities from Kellogg Biological Station, Michigan, USA - LAR L5-3 metaG... | ecosystem: Host-associated > Plants > Roots >...
AAGGCGCCCCTGATTTTTACCTATTATATTGCCGCACCTGCGGAGAAGGTCTGGGATGGGTTCGTTTCTAAAGAGGCGAACCAGAAAATCTTCATGGGCGCGGACTTTGAGGTGGACCTGAAGCCCGGCGGGGCGATGACTTGGTCCGGGCCGGGTAAGGATGGGAAGCCGATGAGGTATGTTACGGGCGAGGTGCTGCGCGTGGAAGCGCCGAAGCTGTTTGAGTATAAGTTCGGCATGGGCGATGGAGCAGTAATGTCGAGAGTAAAGATTGAACTGACTCCGGAGACGGAAGCAGTGAAGGTTGTGGTGACGAATGATGAGTGGGCGGAAGATGATCCAACATACGCGCAGAATGCTGATGGATGGCCGCGGATTCTTTCGCGATTGAAGACCCTGTTGGAAACAGGGAAGACGTTCCGGCCGCATTAAACCATGATGCGGCTGATTCCTTCCTGCAGCGACTAAAGAATATCGATTCCGGAGGGTTGAAAGGGAAGTTTTCCCAGGAGGGCACGCAAGACGGTCAATCCTTTCCTGCTTGCGCATCAGAGACCGGTCGTGTAACTTAACACAGCCCACGGTATTTGGTTACGCCCAGTCCCGGACTGCGCCCATCTGGAGAAGGTACGGACTCTGATGAAGAGAGGTGCGTGCCAGCCATGAGGCTTGTCAATGTTCTTGTCGTAGCGAGCGGAATCACTTTTTCTCTCCTGCAAACGCCGGCTTCCGAGCAAACTCCATCTCACGCAAAACCGGGTCAGCAGACCAATGGAGCTTCACCGTCCCCACTCAAGCCCGACCCTCCGGCGAACTCCGCCTCGGACGTGAAAGATACGGAGCCTGTGATTACCATTCGCGGACTGTGTGCTGAAGGCGGCGGAAGCAGCGGAAAGCCCGGAAATTCATGCAGCAAGCAGATCACGCGGAAAGATTTTGAGCGCCTGATGCATGCGTTGAATCCCGGCGGTCAAACCGTTTCACCCAATGGCCAGCAAAATCTGGCCCAGGCCTATGTGGAAGCGCTGGCCTTTGAGGAAGCTGCCAGAAAAGCTGGAACGGAAGACACCGAAGAGTTCCGCGAGGTGATGTTCTGGGTGCGGCTGCGCACCGTTGCCGATCTTTATCGCCGCAACTTGCAGGAAAAATACCGTACTCCAGCACCGGAAGAGATCGACTCTTACTACCAGCAGCATTTGGCGTCCTTTGACAGGGTTCATCTGCTGCGAATCCTGGTGCCGCGAGAGAATTTTTCCGGTGGCGACAAGAATGAGTTCGACAAGAAAGCCCTGGCCGCCGCTCAAGCCGCGCGTACACGGGCGGTGAATGGTGAAGCTCTGGAGCAGATCCAAAAGGATGTCTACTCCGGGCTCGCTCTGGAAGGTCCTCCCGCCACCGACCTGGGCACCTACCAGCGAACAGACTTCATAGAAAAGGAAGCCGCGGACGTGTTCTCATTGCAACCTGGGGAAGTAAGCCCGCTGGAAACCGAGATCAAGAGTTATGTGATCTACAAAGTGGCAAGCAAAGAGACGCTGAAGGAAGACCAGGTGAAGGCGGATATCATTCACGAGATTGCGCAGCAAAAATACCGCGACGCCTTGAAAACCGTAATGGATTCCGCCCATGCGGATTTCAATGAGCAATACTTCGGGCCGATGGCGCCCAAACTTCCCATTGAGCCACCGGTCGTGCCGCGACGCCCGGCGCATTAGACAGGAGTGTCTTCATCCCGCGGTGTCCGAATCGCTCCTAAAAAAAACCGCGCGGCGAACCGGAAGAAAGTTCGCCGCGCAACGGGAGCAAAGCCCCGGTAAGGGCCCTAAAGCGATCGCAGGAACGAGATCACGTCCTGCTGCTGAGTACAAGTCAATTGGTTGAACTTGGTTACGATCGCATTTGATTCCGAACCACAGAATGTGCTGGCTGCGGCGGGAATGGTAATTGTTTGTCCGTTCAGGATGAAGGTTTCGCCAACGCCGGTGACCTTAACGCAGTCAGCCGCGGGGCTCACGTGGAACTGCTCAATCACGTCCACCAGATTGTTGGTGCGTCCGTCATGCAAGAAGAACAGGCGCTGGCCCACTCCCCACAGCGGCGCGGTGCGGAACTCATCCGGCCCGGCTGCACCTTGGGATACACCATCCGCCAGTTTGGATCCCATATGGTGAAGCGCGAAATCAGAGAAGGGAGAAAACGTGGCGTTGTTGAGGTCAGTGAAGATGGATGGACCGGTGGTGAGTGTGGGCGTATGGCAGGTGTTGCAGCCCGCAGCATTGAACTGGTTCTTCCCATCGACTGCGGCGGCGCTGAGCGGCAGGCATTGCGGAATTCCGTTGATCACCTGACTGCTGAAATCGCACTGCGCGGGCGCAGTGTTGGCGAACATGAAGAACGACTGCAACTCTATGTCAGAAGCCGTGACAATGGGGTTGGTGTCGAGGGTCTGGTTGTTGGGAGTGGTGAAGTCTTCTGGCGTGGTGTTGCTGGCGCAATCGCCGGGACGCCGCTCAAATGGAAACAGCTCATTGGTAACGCCCATTTCCACGTTGGAGGCCTCACCCGTAAACATCAGCATCGAGACATTCTGGGCCTTCCAACCAAACCGAGTGACCGTTTGATCATTGCCATTGGTGTTGAGATGGCCGCCCACACCCAACGTGTTCGAGGCGTTTACGGCCAGGTTGGCGATCAGCGTGTTGTCCGGCACCGTCTCAATGAATCCCATGCCAAAGGTGGGTGTGGGGATCCGGAAGATCACGTTGTTATTCGCAACCGCCGCGGGAAAGTTCGGTTGCGTGATGTTGCATACAGGCGGCGCGTCCGTGCGTCCTTTAATGGTATAGAGCTGTTGCACTGAGCCATCCAGGACATTCAACGGCGTGCCCGTGGAATTAGTGGTTCGCGGGAAACGGGCTTCCAGCACTGGCCCATTCGGCCGGTTCGATACGAACGATGGGACTGTATTGGTGGCGCCATGCGCATTGGCCACCGTGATCTGTGGATTGCCGTTGAAAAGAGGCGTGCCTTGTCCGGGGCTGGTACCGCCGATAGCCGGCTGTGAGTGGCACATGAAGCAACTGTTGCCGTTGAATCTTGGCCCCAGGCCTTTGAGCGGCTCAGGGTTGTTTACCCCCGGGGGCGCGCCCACCACAGAAGCGATGTCGCCAAACTTGGCCATGCCGGCTTCCCAGAAATTAAATTGGTTCCCTGTCAGGTTGGGCAAGAAGTTGCCGGAAGAGTTGCGGGTTCCATTTTGCGATTGCTGCGTGAAATTTGGAATGGTGTTGCCATTGGTGTCTGTAGCGAAGTAGAGAATGTTGTTCCCCGCCGGCCGCGGCCCGGGATCTTTCAGCACACAGCCGGTCTGAGCGCTGGTTACGGATACACAACAAAGTAGCGCAACAAAAATGCGCAAGCAATTCAGGAGGGGCCCCTTGCTAATAAACATGGTGTGGCTCCTTTCTTTTTCGGTGAAGCGTGGCAGGTGAGAAAACTGTTCGGTTTGAATGAGCTGAACGACAGGTGAAGCTATCAGCGCGCATTCTAGCCCTGAACTGGAGAGTTGCTGAATGTAAAATTTTTTTCTCGCGCAGTAATTTCCCGGAACGGGAAATTGGACCAAAATGGGAATGCTTGGTTGATCAAGGATCGATGAAATTTATGAAGAACTGGCAACGACGGCCATCACGATATGGATTACCCTCGACGATCACGTTGATCGAAGAGCGGGGGTGAGGCTGAAAGGGAAGCAGCCGTAGGCTCACATTTGTGGCGGCGGTGGCGGCGGCACGATGCGCCCTTCGGTGGGCCCCATCTTTAAAATCTTTCGGGCCAATTTGCCAAGGGCTGGGTAGTCTGCCCACTCTCCGCGCCCTGCTTTGATGGCGTAAAGAATTGCAATTATCAGCGTACCCACCCACAGCGCCATAAAACCAAGCCAAAGCAGAGGCACCAAGATGAGCAACGCCGGCGGGAACTCAGGAGGCTTGCCGCCGGTTTGGCGAAAAACTATTGTGAAGATCGTGGTAAACCAGAGCATCATCAGCGCGAAGACGATAATGGTGTGAACAATCTGTAAAAGCAGCGCTTGCAAAGCATGAAATGAAACAAAGCGCGAACGCCGCCGGATCAGGAAGATGATCAGTGGCGCGATCCAGGAGCCAATAAGTTGCAATGCATGGGCCAAAGTGGCCATTGTTCGTTCATCTGGCGTGGTATCAAGCCAATTCACCTGTGCGGGTTGGTCTATCAAGCTATCCCCGATTTCTCAGCCGTCAGAACCTTCGAACGCTCAGGTTTGCCGCTGCTCAGCACGTAGTCCCGCTCTGCCACCGCTCGCGTTCTGCGCTGATAGGCCACGACTGATCCCGGCCAGATCACGGGGCTTTCGCCGGTTTTGGCGTCCTGGTACCAACTGCGGCACCCGCCGGACTGCCACACAGTCCCTGCCAGCCGCTTTCGCAACTCTTCAACGAAGCGCTGTTGCGTTTCAGCTTTCACTTCGATTATTCGGCTGCCGCGTTTGCGCATGAGGCGCAGGCAATCCATTACGTAGCCGATCTGGGCTTCGCTCATCAGGACCACGGAGTTGTGTCCCAGGGCGGTGTTGGGGCCAAGCAGGATAAAGAAGTTGGGAAAGCCGCTGACGGTCACGCCCAGGTAGGCGCTGATGCGGTCTTTCCAGGCTTTATGAATGTCGATTCCGCCGCGCCCGGCCACGCGCGTATCATGCAGCGGCTCAGTGGCGCGAAAGCCGGTGCCGTAAATCAGCACGTCCGCTGGGCGCTCCTTGCCATCCTGTGTGACGATGCTGTGCTCGCGAATCTCGCGGATGCCGTCGGTAACAAACTCAACATTGGGCCGCTGGATGGCCGGATAAAAGTCGCTGGAGATCAGCACACGCTTGCAGCCGAACTCGTAGTTGGGTGTGAGACGAGCGCGCAATTCGGGATCGGGCACCTGCGCGGCAAGATGGTCGAGCGCCATTTTCAGTCCGCGCCGGCGCAAGGCGGGCAATTTCCCCAGAAATGCCCAGACGCGAATTTCATATATCCAGAAAAGTGCGGTGCGGAAGAGCCATCCCAGTCCCGGCAGCCGGCGGAAGCGGCCCTTCCATCGCTCGGGAATGGCAAAGTCTCCCTTGGGGACGATCCACGGCGGCGTGCGCTGGAATACGGAGAGCTTCGCCACCTTGGGCGCAATCTCCGGCACAAACTGTATTGCGCTGGCGCCGGTGCCGATCACCGCCACGCGCTTGCCTTCCAGCGGTACGCTTGAGTCCCACCAGGTGGAGTGGAATGTCGGCCCGGCAAATTTTTCCATGCCGGGAATGTCAGGAAACTTTGGAGTATGCAACGCGCCCACGGCGGAAACCAGCACACGTGTGCGGATGGTCGCGCCGTCTCCGGTGGTTACTCGCCAGAGCGACGAAGCCTCATCCCAGACCGCTTCTTTCATCCGCGTGTTCACGCGGATATGAGGATTCAAGCCAAAGCGGTCCGCGCAGGACTTGAGGTAGCGCTGAATCTCGTCGCGGCCGGAGTACATGCGGCTCCAGTCAGGATTGCGGTCGAAGGAAAACGAGTAAAGGTGTGAAGGGATGTCGCAGGCGCATCCCGGATATTGGTTCACATACCACGTGCCGCCGATATCATCGGCCTTTTCGATCACCAGGAAATCTTTGCTGCCCTGCTGCAAAAGCTTGATCGCCATGCCCAGACCGGAAAAGCCCGCGCCCACGATCAACACGTCCAGAACGCCCGGGGGGATGCCGGTGGCGTAGGGAGTCTTTGTCGTCGATTGCTCGAGTGTTGGCAAGGGAATGAGCTATTAGCTTGCCACGCTGCGAGAAGACACGCAAGGCGGGTATTTCACGCCAAAAGGAATAAGAAAAACCGGCTGAGTCTTAATAGAACGCCAGCAGGCGAGCGATACATAGACAAGGGTACCTGCGGCAGGAAAGGCGTCCGCATCTCCGTTATTACTTGGCGGATGTTGCCTAGCGGAAATCAGCGGAGCGTTAACGGCCAAAGCCCAGCGCGGGCCTGCGTGTTTATTTTTGTGGACCGGGCTCGGCCACAAACTGATATCCCAACCCACGCACCGTAAGCAAGTGCCTCGGCTTGGTGGGATCACTTTCGATATAGCGCCGCAGACGCACGATGAAGTTATCGATGGCGCGCGTGTCGGTATCTTCCTTCAGCCCCCAGACCTGTTCCAGGATCTCTTTGCGCGAGACCGGGCGCCCGCTGTTGCGAATCAGGTAACGCAGCAGCTCAGTCTCCATTAGCGTGAGTTGGAAGACCTGCTGGCCGTCGCGCAGTTGCAGCTTCTGGAAATCGACGGTCTTGCCAGCAAAGCTGAACTCATCTGCCGGCGCAGGCCCTGCTTCATTCGCCGTTTGCAACCAGTTTTTTCGCCGCAGCAATCCGCCAATTCGCGCCACAAGAATATCCAGGTTGAAAGGCTTGGGCAGATAGTCGTCGGCCCCGGACTCAAATCCCTTCAGCACGTCCTCAGGCCGACCGCGTGCCGTGAGCATAAGGATGGGCGCAAAATTTTGCTTTTGGCGAAGCTCGCGCGCAACCGTGAAACCGTCCTTGCCGGGCAGCATCACGTCCAGCAGTACAAGGTCAAAAAGCTCATTCTTCCCGAGCATCCGATCAAGCGCGCTCTCTCCGTCCTCCGCGATCTGTACGGAATGGCCTTCCGCTTCCAGATTGAAGCGCAGCCCCTGGGCGATGTGCCGTTCGTCTTCCACCACCAGGATGCGGCTCATACGTGATAGACCCTGGGCAGCCGGAGCGTGAATGTGCTGCCGTGGCCTTCGCCTTCGCTTTCGGCAAAGGCATCGCCGCCGTGGCGCCGCGCGATGTTGCGTACGATGAACAGTCCCAGCCCCGTTCCCTTCACCTGTCCGGTGGCATGGGTTTGCACGCGGTAAAAGCGTTTGAAGATGCGCTTGAGTTCGTTGCGCGGTATCCCCACACCGTTGTCGCGAACGCGCAGCACCACGGTATCGATGTTCGGGGTGGTCACGTCCACAACAATCGACGGTTCCTGGCCGGAGTACTTCACCGCGTTCTCGATCAGATTGGCCACCGCGGTGCGCAATTCCTCGGAATTACCCAAGAGCGTGATGGACCCGGGCGGCGAGTCGCCGAAGCGCAGCGCGTCTTTGGAGAGGCCATGGCGCAGGCGCGCCAGTTCCAGGCTTTCTTCGATGATGGCTGTGAAGTCCACATCTTTCCAGTGGCGGCGTGAGCGGCGCTGGCGAATTTCGCCCGCACGCAGCACCTGTTCCACCGTGCCCAGAAGGCGGTCCGTATCGTCCAGCATCAGGCGGTAAAAGTCGCGGCGCTGGTCATCGGTCAACGTGCGCTTTTCCAGCGTTTGCAGGTAAAGCCGCAGGGAAGTGATAGGCGTTTTCAGTTCGTGGGTCACGGCATTCAGGAAGCTATCCTGCTGCTCATTGCGGCGGATCTCACGCACAAGAAAGATGGTATAGAGCACCAGCCCGGCAATGATCATGCCGAAGAAAATGATGCCCAGCACCAGCGGCACCACGTTGCGCCAGTTGTGCACCAGCCAGACGATGTTGAGATAAATGGCCAGCCCCACCAGGCACGAGCCCAGCGTGATGAAAAATGCGATTGTCCTGGCGCTGCTTCGGATGCGCATGGCGTCTGAGCAAATTGTAAAGGAAGAGGAAGGGAATCAGCCGCAGATTTGCGCTGATAGACCATTGCGAAAAACCAAAGGGCGGTACGTTGCCGCACCGCCCTGAAGTCAGACTTCGTGTTCCTTTGTGCCCTTTGTGGTTAAGCTCTAGTCATCGCCTGAGACTGCGGGCGAAAACTGCTCCAGCGGGACCTTGGCCGGCTTGATCTTTACGGCTTCTTTCAGCTTGGGCGCTTTCACGTCCCAGATCAAACCCATGGCGCGCAGAACGCAGATGCCATACCAGTTGAGGTCGATTTCATACCAGGCCAGGCCGTGACGCGCCGCTTGCGGGTGGGCGTGGTGGTTGTTGTGCCAGCCCTCGCCGAAGGTCAAAAGCGCGACCCAAAAACTATTCTTGGAGGTGTCTCCAGTCAGGAAACGCTGTGAGCCCCACATGTGCGTGGCGGAATTCACCAGCCAGGTGAAATGCAGGCCCATCACGGTACGGAAGAAAATGCCCCAGAGCATCACGGACCAGCCGCCGAAAGCGAGCAGGGCAATGCCCAGCACGGTAATCGGTACCCAGTGCCATTTGCTGATAAAGGTGTGGAACTTGTCTTTGCGCAGATCGGGAATGTAAGGCAACAGCGCGGCGGAGTGGTTGTGGAGCGTGCGCCCGGTCATGATCCAGCCCATGTGCGACCAGAAGCCGCCATCGCGCGGCGAGTGCGGATCGCCTTCCACGTCAGTATTCTGGTGATGGACGCGATGCGTCGCTACCCAGAAGAACGGGCCGCCTTCCAGCGCCAGCGTGGCGCAGAAGGTGATGAAATATTCGAACCACTTGTATGTCTTGAAGCCGCGATGCGTGAGCAACCGGTGATATGCAATCCCGATGCCCAGGCTTCCTGCGACCCACCATAGAAACATCGCGACGAAAAATGCCTTCCACGTAAACATGAAGAGCGCTGCTATGGCGCCTATGTGAAATGCCACCATGAAAAAAGTGGTCAGTTTTCCGATTGGTTCTCGAAACGTCCTATCACGCTTGAAAAAATTCACGAGTGTGGATCTCCTTGGTGGCGCACGGTTGTATGTCGTCTATTTGATTCAAGGCTACCAGCCACGGAGCGGACGGATTGTAATACTTGTGTAATCGTCGGGTCGGAAGGACAGGGCCGAAGGAATTGGACCTGTACTAAAGTGCACACATCACTGGCAACGCGAGGCCGCGCTTTTCGAATACAAGGTGTGCGGAATGTTTTTGGATCCCCGCACGAAGTAGCAGACTGATAACTCCATGGTTCTCGGACGCCTTTCAGCCTGGTGCCAAATTGGAACCGAGCTGCTCGATTTTACATTTTGATTTGGCATGACTGGGCTGAAACTTTGCTAAGATTCGAAACGGATTCAGCGGATCAACGTCTTCTCATGCTTCCGCAAGGAAACAGAATATGAAATGGACCGTTGCCCTCTCGGCCTGCTGCGTTGTGCTGCTGGCGGCCAACATCGCTCTGATTCACCAGAACAGCCAACTGAAAGCGCAGCTCTCGCTGCCGCCGCCCGTTATGGAAGCCGCTGCTGGAACGCAGGTGCCGGACCTGCGAGGCACTGACCTGGAGGGCAAACCCGTTGAGGTGCTCTACGGAAAAGATTCGCGGAAGGTGCTGGTGCTGGTTTTTTCTCCCACTTGCCCCTTTTGCGATCAAAACTGGCCCAAGTGGCAGCAGGTGATTTCCTCGCTGGACCGGGCGGCCGTTCGTCCAGTGCTGGTGGACGTGACCTCAACCACAACAGCGGGCTTTGTTTCGCAGCACCAGCTTGCCAGCCTGCCGGTGATCCTGAAAGCGGATCCACGGGCCACGCTGGACTACCGCATGCATCTCACGCCGCAAACAATCCTGGTGGATCCCAACGGAAAAGTGGAGAAGGTCTGGACGGGAGTGCTGAATGACTCTTCCCTGGCCGACCTGAAACAGCACCTTGGCGATAGCAAGACCACTGTGAATGCTCAGGGCCATCAGCCGGCCCTCTAATTTGAAAAGGATAGCGATCATGGGCAAAAAAATAGTCAAATCCACGTTGTTTGCAACCATAGTCATGGCCGTTGTCTGTGCGGGAACGGTTTCTGCCCGCCAGTTGCGGAGCGAGCCGAAGGGTTTCGCCTGTGGCGGGAGCTGCAGTTCCACCCATCCTTGTGCTACCGGCTGCTTCTGCTCCTTTACCACGCCATTCACCGCATTTTGCACGGTGCGTCCAGGCGGGGTCGCGCCTTCAGGGAAATAGCAACAGGTAAGGCCGGGCAGGGGGTTATCACTGAAGAGGCTTTATCACTGAAAAGGAGAGTGAATCATGAGCAGGAATGTAATCAAGAACACATTGCTGGCGGCGATTGTGGCGGTCGTGGTGTGTGCCGGCACGCTCTCCGCACGCCAGTTGCGGAGCGAGCCGAAAGGCTTCTCCTGTGGCGGGAGCTGCGGTGCGAATAAACCTTGCAAGAGCGGTTGCATTTGCGCCTTTCCTCTGGAGTCGACGACCGGGTTTTGCTCGACCCACCCGACGGGAGTACAGCCGGCGGCAAAATAGCTGGGACATTTCATTTTTTCCGTTTCAAGCCTGTTCGAGAAAAAGGAAGGCGAACCATGAGTAAGAAACTCAAGAACATCATCCTGATGGCGATGACTGCCACTGTTCTCTGCGCGGGAACGGTTTCCGCCCGCCAGTTGTCTCTGAATGTTCAGGACACAACTTGCCAGCACCATTTCTGCAGCAGGACACAACCCTGCCCCAACGTTCTGGGCTGCGGATGCGTCTTCAACAACCCCAGCGCGACTACAGGCGTATGCGGGTTCATTGCAGCCAAACCGGCAAAATAGCTGGTCATCGTTTCGGTCCTGGAATGTTCGGTCTTGGAACAAAGAACAAGGAACAAGGAGGAAAGCGATCATGAAGAAGATCAAATCAATGTTCTTTACCGCACTGGTCATTGGTGTTCTCTGCGCCGGGACTGTTTCAGCGCGACAGTTGCGGAGCGATGCCCAAGGCTCGGCCACTTGTGGCGGCAGCTGCGGCGTCAATAAACCATGCCGCACAGGCTGCCTCTGCATATTCCCCATGGAAACGGGCAGTCCGTTTTGTTCGTCGCATCCCATTCCCGGCGCAACCGTGATCAAGTAGCGCCCGGCGTCGCCGGTCTTATAACCGAAAGGAGATTTAAACCATGAAGAAGAAGATCCAGAGCCTGTCGTTTGCGGTCATCGCTGTTGCTGTTCTGTGCGCAGGGACGGTTTCCGCTCGGCAGTTGCGGAGCGGCGTCCAGGGATCTACCTGCGGCGGCACCTGCAGCGCCACGCGGCCTTGTATTTCCACTGATTCCAAATGCGTTTGTTCCTTTACCACACCGACCACGGCGTTTTGTACGACGAAGCTGGCTGGGGTCGCGCCTTCAGGAAAATAGCAACCGGCAAGGCCCGCATGAGGCGTACTGAAAAAAGGAGAGTGAATTATGAGCAAGACAATCAAAAACACGTTGCTGGCGGCAATGGCCGCGGCTGTTCTTTGCGCGGGAACGGTTTCCGCCCGGCAATTACAGACACCGGCCAACTTGCTTCCTGTTTGCAGAGGCACATGCAGTACCACCGTCCATTGCAACGGACCCTGCCTCTGCCAGATATTCAGTGGAAATACCGGCGGGTGCGTCAGGGACCCGGGGCCGCTCAGACCACCGAAAAAATAGTTTGGAAAAGCGGGTGCCTCGGCATCCGCTGCTCTTTTGCTTGAAAGGAGAGAGAATCATGGGTAAGAAAATCAAAGCAACACTCTTTGCCGCCCTTGTGATGAGCGTCCTATGCGCCGGGACCGTCTCAGCCCGGCAATTGCAGAGACAGCCAGCGCGTATCGGCGTTTGCAACGGACGTTGCAGCGCCACCCAACCATGCAAGGGCGCATGCTCCTGCGTGCTTATAAATGGAGCAACCCTCGGATCTTGCGTTTCCGATCCGCCATAGGCGTTGTTCAGCCCTGGAATAAAGAACGCGCATTCGGTTTTTTAAGGAAAGGAGCTTCGAACCATGGTGAGAAAGATCAGCAAGACCGCATTGTTTACGGCTATTGCGGCGACCGTTCTTCTGGCGGGAACCGTTTCCGCCCGGCAGTTGCGAATGGACGCCTTCCCACGTGCTTGCGGGACGACATGCAATGCGACCGTGCATTGCGGCGGCCTCTGCACCTGCTGGATTGACAGCGGCCAAACTACCGGCTTCTGTGCGCAGGACCCGCCGGCGGCCAAACCTAAAACAAAGTAACTGCGCAGCAAATTTGGTAATCGGGTATTGGTAATTGAGTAATTTTAAGAACCGAGAGCCGCGAATGCATGTGGAGTACGCGAATCATCCCTGGCTTGGTTCGTGTAACTTCCCGTTGATTCGCGGCTCGTTTTCTTTGGCTGGTTCCCATCCGCCAGTTGCTTTGGGGCTTGCCGTGGTCTTCTGGATGGAAGCCGCGAAGCCGACTTGCGCGCTGAGCGGCGCTGCCACAGGAGCACGAAGAAAGTCTGGTAAGTGATCGCTCTCAAGCGGGTTTCTGGAGAAACGACGCGAAGCCGAC
>Ga0207663_10001135_pt1 | contig 12269 bp, 7 predicted proteins | sample LARL53metaG_FD_184346 | JGI IMG/M metagenome (GOLD analysis project Ga0207663, IMG submission 184346) | Corn, switchgrass and miscanthus rhizosphere microbial communities from Kellogg Biological Station, Michigan, USA - LAR L5-3 metaG... | ecosystem: Host-associated > Plants > Roots >...
ACATCCAGCACTACGAGGGGACACTTCGAAAGTGCCTCCTAAGCAGTAGGTCCCGCGTTCGAGTCGCGGTCGGGGCGCAGGTAAGGCTATTAATTCAGTTATAATTTCGACATTGCGACACAATACGGGGAGCCAAGCGGTCGTAACGGTAGCGCAGCTGGCTGCGGTCAGCGATGCCGGGGCCATGGCCGATGATGAAGTGCTCGGCGGAAATCGATCTCCGCGCGATGAGTGCTCCACCGAGTTCTTGCAGGTCGGGTGGCCGCTGCTGGCGGCCTGGTGAGCTCCGGCGTGCGGGCCGTAATAGCACACTGCGATATGGCTGCTTTAAGAGGGCCCGGTGAGGACGACCGGATCGCCCACGCGGACCAGGCCGCCGGATACAACTGATCCGTAGACGCCGAGGCAGCCTTGGTGTCCCCGGGCGATCGCCCGCAGGATGCTCGGGTCGCGGGGCAGTTCCTCCTGCGCGAGCGTTGACCCGACACACCACAGCGTCGGCGCGAACTCGCCGAGGACCACGGAGTCTCCGGTGGTCAGGTTCCGGCCGAGCCAGTCGTCTTCGACGAAGCGCCCGCTGGTGAGTCCGGTGTCGATGTAGAGATTGGGCCTGAACCGGCGGCGGTCGATCAGCGCTGTCCCGCCCTGCAGGCCGCGCAGGTGCTCGACCGATCCGCTCGCCAGGAGGAAGACGGCTCCGATCTCGAGAAAAGTGCCGCTCTTGAGCTGGAAGTAATCCGGCATCGTTTCCGGCGTCCAGTGCGGCTTCATCTGCGAGACCGGGACATCGCTGAATACCGTATCCCGGTCGATGCCCGCCTTCTCGTCGGGCCGCGCGAAGTTCTCCAGGCGTACCTGGCGGCACAGAATGCCCGAAATTCGCTCAGAGGCATTATCCTGCCCGGCGTAGATCATGTCCCCGTCGGGTGTTTCGATCCGGACCAGGCCAGCGGACTCCAGTGTCGGCTCCACATCGTATGTCACACGAAACCGGAGCAGGTCCGGTACCCGTTTCGCGCTCACGATCCGGCCGGTGCGCTGGTCGCGCAGCGCCCAGGCGCGATCTCCCAGCACGCCACTTTCGGTCACAGTTGTTTCGCTCACCGTGCCACCCAACATGGACTTCACCGGGTAGCGCCACAGTTCCGCGATCGTGCCGACAAGGCGTTTCGATTCCGGGGCAGGGTCAAGATCGCTCGTTACGCCTGCGTGAGTCTGTCTCATCATGAAGTTCCTTCCGGTCGCGCAGGCCGTCACCGGTCAGCGGACCTCAGCAGTTGAGGTGGCCGGACTGGCGGTCCGGTCCTGTGGCCAGCCGAGCTCCGGCGGATAGAAGCGGTTTGTCTGGTCAAGATCCCAGGCGGCCCGCACCTGCGGATCGGCCAGGTCCCAGTCCCAGTGGCACTGCCGCAGGACCGCGCGCAGGTCCATCCGCAACTCTTCGACGGTCGGCCGCCCGAAAAACCAAAGCCGTTGTAGATCTTGTGTATGACCAGGCCAGGGGCGCACACGATCGTGTGCGGGACCATCTGGCTATGCGCGGGATCGGTGTACTCGGCGATCTCGAGATCGCGCTGGACAATACGCTCGCTGTCGGACAGGAAGGGCCACTCGGCGTTTACTCCGGACCGGTAGTTGAGGGTTTCCTGAGGATCGCTGGTGGTGATCGTTACCATCCGGCAGTATCCCACTCCTGGTTTCATCTCACTCCACAGCTGTACCAGTCCCTCGTGCTGGCGCTGGTCTTTGGCTGAGTAGGCTTCCCTGGCCAGCGCGATGATCATCGGGTCACTGCCCTGGATCTCCGAAAGCCGCCGTGGGGTCCCGGTATGGTCAAGGAGCTGGTAGTCCGGGAACGTGCTCCCTGGTTTGACATCAGCCCGCATGGCCGTGCCTCCTTACCTAGATCTATGTGCATGAGGGGCAGCTGGGTTCGCGGCTGGTGACATGCCAGCCTTCGCCGGGCGCTTCACGCCGCGTGGCGCTGCTGATCCATGGCTAGGTCCAGCGCGAGGACGCTGGCCAGGACCAGCAGGCCGTTCTCACCGGGGGCAACGTCGACCGCATAGCTGTTGGTCAGGCTGAGCCAGCGTTTGGAGATGGTGGCGACGGTCTGCCCGTCGCGCTCGATCGTGAATTCGTGGCTGAGCAGGTCACCGGCTAGCTCCATGTCGCGGCCGCCGGGGGTGGCAATGGTGAATTGCTCGCGGAACGGGGTGAACAGGTGCTTGCGTACCTCGGCTACCTGCTGGCTGTCGATGATGATCTCATATGTCGGGCGGAGCGCGACTATCCTGCGGGAGACCTGGGCGACTTCACGCCCCGCGAGGTCGTGCAGGATGAGCCGGTGATGCAGGCTCATGACCTTGCCGTCGACACGCAGGATGAGCCGCCCGGTTTCGTCGGTTATATCCGAATCTTCGCCTAGGTGAAACACCTTCTCGCGGATTATGTACATCGTCATTCCCTTTCGCTGCAGGAGGCGATCGAAGGTTCACTTCATACCTGGGGCATTGCGGGGGCCAGGACGGCTTCGCCGCTGGTCGTGATGTCGGCGGATCTCGGCCGGGGTACGCACAGCCACAGCGCGGCGGGGCGGACGGTCGCGGTGAGGGTGTGTGACGGCTCGATGAGGTCGCCGTCGAATTCCCGGGGTTGCTGCTGGTTGCTGACGATCTGGACCTGCCTGGCCTGGAAGGTTTCCATCAACGGGGCGGTGGGCCGGTGCCAGATGAGCGACCAGGCCAGGGGCAGCCAGCTACGCCGCCGGGGAGGCATCAGCACGGCCACGTCGAGCACGCCGTCGTCGGGCCGGGCGTCGGGCAGCAGGCGCAGCCCGCCTCGCAGCCCGCCGACGTTGCCGACCAGAACGGACCTGGCCCGCCGGGTGAACGGCGGTGCTCCGTCGAGGCTGATGCTGACGTGCATCGGAGTCTCGCACAGGTGGCGGACCGCGGCGATGACATACGCGGGCCACCCGAGCCTGGCCTTGAGCGTCTCCGGGGTGTCGCGGAGCATCTGGGCGTCGAACCCCATGCCGGCCATGACGGTGAAGTAGCGGCCCTCAAGGACGCCGACATCGAGCCTGCGGCGGATGCCGCTGAGGGCGGCGGTCACGGCGTCGGCCGGGCGGCCCGGCAGCCCGAGGTTGGTGGCCAGCAGGTTTCCCGTCCCGGCTGGCACCACGGCCAAGGCCGTATCCGTGCCGACGAGCTCGCTGGCGCAGGCGGTGACGGTGCCGTCACCGCCGCTGGCGAAGATGACCTCGGCGCCGGCCTGTACCGCCTGCCGGGCCTGGCCTCCGCCGGAATCCTCGCGAGTGGTCTCCAGCCACAAGGGCTCGGGCCAGCCGGCGCTGGCCAGCGCGGCCCGGAGTTCAGCCTGGCCGCGTGCTGCCCTTCGTGCCCTGGCGGGATTGGCGACCACGGCGAGGCGCGTCCTGGGCGAGGAAGACGCCGGTGACGGGTCCGGCTCGTCGAGGTCGGCGTTGGGTCGCACGGCGTAGGTGACCGCGGCCAGCCAGAGCAGGGCCAGCACGATGCCGCCGGCGACATCCAGCGGATGATGTTCGCCGCGGTAGATCCGCGACCATCCGATCAACACCGTCATCAGCACCGCCGGGGCGACCGCCAGCCATCGCCACAGGCCGCGCACGCGCGGCACGACCAGGACCGCGAGCGCCCCGTAGAGGCACAGGGTCGCCGCGGTGTGGCCGGACGGGAAGGCCGAGGTGGGCAGGTGGCCGTCGAGGTGCGGGACGAGCGGCCTGGCGCGGTGGACGATTCCGGCGACGCCGACGAACAGGCCGAGTTCGCCGAGCATGACCACCACGACGAACACGGCGGGCCGCCAGCGGCGGATCAGGGCGAGCGCCAGGGGCACGATGATCAGGCCGACCGCCAGGATCCAGTGGGTGCTGCCGGCCAAGCTCAGGTACCCGCTGAGGGAATCGAGCGCAGGGGTCCGCTGGCTCGCCAGCAGGCGCGGCACCGCCTCGTCGAAGGCCGGCGGGTGAGTCGTGATGAGCTTGCCGGTACCGAACAGGGCGCCGCCGATCAGCACGAAGGAGACCACCAGGCGCGTCGCGATCAGCCACGGGTGGGCAACCGGGACGATGCGGGCCGGTCCCAGCTGTGCCGCGGCCTCCGGCGCCAGCCCTTCCGAGAGGTGCCGCGACGGTTGCCCGGCCTCGATCCGCCAGTGGCCGAACGCGTGCGCGGTTATCGCGAGCCAGGCCACGCCCAGTAGCCAGCCTCCCATCACGTCGGAGGGGTAGTGCACGCCGATCGCCACGCGGCTGAAGCCGATCGCCGCCACCAGCGCGATCGCCAGGCCCGTGGCCAGCTTCCGCAGGCGAGGCGGGATGATCGGCAGGAACACCAGCAGCATCACGCCGTAGAAGACGGTGGCGTCGAGTACGTGGCCGCTGGGGAAGCTGTAGCCGGGTGCGGTCGCGACGGGCGAGGGTACCAGCGGTCGCAGCCGCCCGACCAGCGCCTTGATCGCCGGGTCGAGGGCCAGTGCCCCGAGCCCAGTCACGAGCATGTACGCGGTGAGCTGGTACTGGCGGCGTATCAGCATGATGGCGGTGCTGACCGTGACCAGCCAGATCAGTATGGTCCGGCCGCCCAGGCCGGTAACGCCGGTCAGCACGGTCACGGCCACGCGGTCGCCGGCGACAGCATGATTCAGGGTGTCCACCGCGTTGCGGTCGAAGCTGACCAGCGGAGGCCAGCCGTCCCTGACGAGCAGCAAGAGCAGCCCGAAGCCGGTGGCCCCGGCGATGAGGACGACGAGGCCGGTCAGGCTGCGCCAGGCGAAATGCTCGTACGGGCGCAGGGTGGTTGTTCGTGCTGAGGTCATTGTGGTTCCTCCGGTTCGGGTGCGCGGGGTGAATATCAGAAGGCGCCCTCGCGGCGTAGCGGCCGGGGCCGCCCTTCCGGGTCGTACAAGATCCGGTACAGCGTCTCGGCCCAGGGCTGGGCGGCAGGGGACAGCGGGGTGGGGTGATGGCGGCGGAGCCTGCCCGGCGGGCGCGGGCCGCGCTGGCCGTCGGCGTACCAGTCGTCCAGCTGCTGCGCGCTGGCCGCGAACGCGTCGAACGCATCTAGCGGGTCGCGCAGGTCCGCGTCGTCACCCTCGGCCCGGTCCAGGTGCTCTCGGGCCAGGTCCAGCCGCAATCTCCGGGCGAAACAGAACCCGTCCGGGTGCTGGCCGAGCACCGCGCAGCTCAGCTCGGTGTCGTATGTCCAGGAGCGCCGGTTGATGTTGCCGGATCCGGCCACGGCCCACGTGTCGTCGATGACGCAGACCTTCGCGTGCACGTAGATCGGGGTCCCGGCGCGGTTTTCCACGTTGTAGACGGCGACCCGGTCGCCTCCCAGGCGTTGCAGCAGGTCCAGCGATCGGGCCCGGGCCAGCAACTGCGGGGCGGCCGAGCTCCCGGTGGGGCGCCAGGCCTGATTGAGCCCGGTGATCGGGAACTGCGGCACCACCGCGATCAGCCGCAGGCCCGGCTCGGCGGCCAGCGCCTCGGCGAAGCAGCCCACGACATGCGGGGACCACAGGTACTGGTCTTCCAGGTACACCAGATGACGGGCCCGGACCAGCGACTTGCGGTAGGCCCGGGCGATGCTGCGCTCCCCGGACGGAGCGAACGAGTACCCGCGACGCCGGTGCGGATAGGTGCGCAGCACCTGCACCGCATCGGCCCCGCACCGGGGCGGATCGGGCAGCGGCGCCGGGCAGTCAGGCCGCCCGACCGGGCGCAAGAGACGGTCGCGCCAGCGCCGCAGCGGGTTGCGGCTCAGTGGGGCGGGATCCTCCCACCGTTCCCGGAACACCGTCTCCACGTCGGCGACGGCCGGACCGTGAATTGCGATCTGTACGTCATGCCACGGCGGCCGGGGACCGTAGGCGGCGCCGAGCGGGCAAGGCTGCTCATCACCGCGGTGATCGTGATGATCTCTGCGCCCATGGCAAAGGTCGATCCCGCCCACATAGGCCACGTCCCGCTCCGGGCGGTCGCGGTGGCGCAGCACGACGAGCTTCTGGTGATGTGATCCGCGGGTGCGCACCCGCATATCGAGCAGGCATTCTCCGCCGGCCGCCACGATGGCCTTCCCCAGATCACGGTGCTCTTGCAGGCTGAACCGGAACCGGTCCAGGTGCGAGCGCCACAGCAGACCGCGGACGATGACTCCCCGGCGGGCCGCGCCAGCCAGGACCCGCACGACTTCTGTGCCCGGTCCGTCGAGCCGTTCGTCCGGGTCCCCGCGCCAGTCGGTGAATAGCAGCAGGTCACCCGCTTCCATAGCACGGACGGCGGCGAGCAGCTCGGCAAAGTACGCGGCGCCGTGCAGCAACGGGCGGACCTGGTTCCCGGTCGTCCATGCGGCACCATCCCGGTGCCGGGAATCGAGCCTGGTCGCGGTGTTACCGCGTTCCGCGGCATCGAGGAACCATTCGTCCAAGCCAGCAATGGAGGCTGCCGGGCGGGATCCGAGGATGGTCACGGAGTCAGAGCAGGGAGTCATGTCCGTCAGCCTGACCGCGGGGGCTGGCCGCAACAATGGGGATCATCTGACATCCGGGACCGGTCGCCCGTACATAGCGACCTGGGGTTATCCCCACCGCCAGCTGGAGCTACCCCGACCTAGGGCTGTCCCCAGTTTCGGCATGGGGCTGATCCGATCCAGTTGTGGCGCTCGCCTGATGGCCGCATGCATTCCCAGATCCCGAGACTCCTAGTCAGGTACTACCGGAAGCCCGCACTCGAAGGGATGCGTCATGCCGACACAGCAGGAAAGACCGACTCAACGACCCAGGATCCGTCTGGCCCGGGCACTGCTCGGAGGGTTGCTCGCGACGGGCGCGATAGCCGCCACCGCCGGGCAGGCGTTTCCAGTGGCCGCCCGGGCGTCTGCTCCGTCCGCCGCCGGCGACACCCGCCTGGCCGGCGACCTGCGCGCTGATCTAGCCAGCTACCTGTATGAGCACGCATCGGATGAGCACGTCTCGGCCGCCGCGCTGAGCGTGAGCCTGCCCGGTCGCCGGTCCACTATCGACGTGAGCGCCGGGACCACGCGGTTCGGCGGCTCGCGGCCGGTGACTCCGGACAGCGTCTGGCAGATCGGCAGCAACACGAAGGCGTTCACCTCGGTCCTGCTGCTGAAGCTGGAAGCGCAGCACAAGCTCTCGATCCACGACACCCTCGGGCGGTGGCTGCCGCAGTACCCGCGGTGGCGTGACGTCACGATCAGCCGCCTGCTGCACATGACCAGCGGCATTCCCTCCTACGACGAGCAACCCGCGTTCGCGGCTGCCGTTGCCGCTCATCCATACCGGGAGTTCTCCAAGAAGCAGCTGGTCGCGTACGCGATCGGCGTCCCGGCGACGTCCGCTTACCACTACTCGAACACGAACTACATCCTGGCCGAGATGATCATCGAGAAAGCCGCGCGGGACAGCTACGAGCACCAGTTGTACACGCGCCTCATCAGGCCTCTGGGCCTGCGGGGCCTGTTCTACCGGCCGAACTCCTACCCGCCGCGGGTGACCGCGCGCGAGCCCGCCGGCTACTACTTTGCCCACCTCGGTCCCGCTCTGGCCGGCCTGGCCGGGCACGATGTCAGCCGCTTCTCGATGTCCTCGACCCGCGGGGCCGGCGGCATCATCAGCACGACGCACGACATGACCGTCTGGGAACGCGCGCTGTACGGCGGAGCCCTTCTGCCGCCTAAGCAGCAAAGCGAGCTGACGAGCCTGGTCTCGACTGCGACGGGACAGCCGATCGAGCGAACGTCGCTAGGCGGCCCGGACGGGTTCGGCCTCGGAGTCGACCAGATAACGAACGCGGCCTTCGGGGGCACCGTCTGGTTCTACGAGGGAGGCACGCTCGGGTTCCGCACCCTCCATATCTACTTCCCTGAATCGGGACTCATCCTGGCCATGGGCCTTAACAGCTCCACCGACCAGAACACCGGCAAAACCACCACCGACCACATCTTCCTCCTGGCGCTGACGGCCTACCAGACGCTGGTCGCGCACGGTGTTATCTCCGCGTTACCGGTACCTCGTCACGCCGGCCGGCCGTGACCCGCCTGACCCGTCTGACCCGGCGGCGCCGCCGCCGGGTCAGACGCCGCCCTCGGCTCCGGCTTCAGCCGCGGCCGGCGTGCGCGGTAGCGGGAGCCAGGCGCGCAGCGTGGTGCCGGAGGAGGCCGGGCTGCTGATGTGCATCGCGCCCTTCAGCGCGCCCATCCGGTCGCGCAAGCCGATCAGGCCGCTGGTCTCCAGCCGGGCCTCTGCCCCGCCGATCCCGTCGTCGCCGACCTCGATCGCGCACCGGTCCTCCTCGACCGCTACCCGGACCCAGGCCGAGCTGGCCTGGGCGTGCTTGACCACGTTGGTGAGCGCCTCGGAGCAGAAGAAGTAGACGCTCGCCTCGATGAGCTCGGGGAGCCGCCGGGCGGTGACGTTCAGGCGGACCGGCAGGGGAAGCCGGTCGGCCAGCGCTTCGAGGGCGGCGGCCAGGCCGCGGAGAGTCAAGATCGCGGGATGGATGCCGGCCGCGATCTCACGCAGTCCGTCGATGCCGCTGTTGGCGTCACGGAGCGCTAGGTCGAGGTATTCCCTGGCCTCCTCGGGCGCGGACGACCAGGACTGCTGGGCCAGCTGAAGGTTGATGATGGTGCTCACGAGATGCTGCTGGGCGCCGTCGTGCAGATCGCGGGTGACCCGCCGCCGTGCGGCGTCGGAAGCGGTGACCATGCGCGTACGGGAGGCGACCAGCTCGGTACGGGCGGTCGCGTTCGACACAGCGGTTCCGATCAGGTCGGCAAAGCGTGCGAGGCGAGGTTCGGTGCCCGCGGGCAGCGGCTGGGGACTGGTTGTGGTGACGATCAGGGCGCCCCAGGCGCTGCCGTCCACGATGACCGGCGCCCCGACCCCGGAACTGATGCCGAGCTCGCGCATCCGCGCGGCGAGCCGCCCGGGCATGCCCTGGTAGCTATGAACGCGGGCAGGAGCTCGCGTCCGCTGGACTTGGGCAGCAACCGACTGTCTGTCCATCGGCAGGCGGGTGCCGGGCGGGACGTGGTTTCCGTGCAGGCTCCAGCCCGCCAGCGGCACGTTGGTCCCGTCGGGGTTGAATTGAGTCAGGTTGACGATGGCTGCGCCGATGAGCCTGCCGGTCTCTTCGCAGACGGCGTCGAATATGGTGCGCGGCTCGGCCCCGCTTGCGACGAGCGTCGCAACCCGCCGCAATGCGGCCTGCTCGTCCGCGAGCAGTTTCAGTTCCTCACGGGCGTCGGCGTTGGCGATAGCGGTCGCGACCAGGTCGGTGAAGCTCGCGAGCCGGGCCTCGGTACTGGCCGGCTGAGGCTCGGCCTGGTCCGTTCCGGCGATCAGGGCGCCCCACATCTCGCCATTCACCACGACCGGTGCGCCCACCTCGGATTTGATACCGAGTTCGCGCAGCCGGGCCGCGAGCCGACCAGACCGGCCTTCATAGCTGTCAACCCGGACCGGTGCGTGGCTCTGCCTGATGAGGGCGTTGATGGATTCCCCATCGAGCGGCAGGCGCGTGCCGGATGGGACATGTGTTCCGCGTTCGCTCCAGCCAGCCTGGGTCAGGTTCATCTCGTCCGGGGTGAACTGGGCTAGGTTGACGCTGGTCGCGCCGACGAGCCGACCTGTCACCGCGCAGACCGCGTCGAACACCGCGGCCGGCTCGGCCCCCTGCGCGACCAGCGTGGCCACCTGGCGCAGCGCGGCCTGCTCGTCCGCGAGCTGGCGGAGTTCCTGATGTGCCTCCGCGTTGGCGATCGCGGTCGCGACCAGTTCGGTGAAGCTCGCGAGCCGGGCCTCGGTGTCGACCGGCTGGGGGACGGTGGACAGCGCCATCATCGCACCCCACGTCCGGTTGCTGACGATGATCGGCACGGCCACCGCGGAGCGGATACCCGCCTCGCCAGCAAGCCTCGCGGCGATCGGACCGGGAACGTGCGCGTAGTCGACCCGAGCCGAACGGCCAGAATGGTACACCTGCCCCGATGCTCCGTGTTCGTCCAGCTGCCACGAAGTGCCGACCGGGAACGGGTTCTGGCGACCCCACACTCCGACGTGAACCGCTGTTCTGGCCGCCTCGAACCGGACCACGCTGACCAGCGGCAGGTCAAGAACACCTGCCACCTCCCTGGCCACGACGGCGAAGACCTCCACCTGGGGGGCGCCGCGGGCGACCAGGGTCGCGACGCGCCGCAGCGCCGCCTGCTCATCCGCGACCACCTTCAGCCGCTGACGCGCGGTCCCCAGGTCCTCCTCGGCCCGCTGCCGTTCCGTGATGTCGCGGACATAACCGATGAAGACAGACGCGCCGGGCAACCCGGCCTGGGTCACGGTCAGCTCGGCCGGGAACTCGCTCCCGTCCGCTCGCACGGCCGTGACCTCGATCCGCCGGTCGAGGACACGCGTCTGCCCGGTCGCCAGGTACCGGGCTAGCCCGCGCCGGTGAGCCCCTCGCGCCGATGGCGGCAGGAACACTTCCGCTAGCGTCCGGCCGAGAACCTGGTCGGCGCGGTAGCCGAAGATGCGCTCGGCCGCGGCATTGAGGTACGTCACGCAGCCGTCCTGGTCGATGATGACCACTCCGTCGAGCGCCGCCGCGAGGATTGCGCGGTGGCGGGCCTCGCCGGCGCTGAGCTCGGCCGCCCGGGCCTCGGCGATCTCACGCTCGCGCCCGGCCCGCTCGGCGGCCATGCGGATGCTCAGGTCAGTGAAACTGACGGCGATGCCGTATCCACCCGGCGCCTCGAACGGCACCGCCGTGCACGCGACCGGCATCATGGAGCCGTCCTTGCGGACCAGCCAGTCCTCCTCGATGCGCACCAGGTTCCCGGCGTCCCGGCCGCGGGTCAGCGGGCACTCCTCGATCGGATAGGGTGACCCGTCCGGCCGCTTGTAGTGGACCAGCCAGTGCCCGTTCTGCCCGATGAGCTCAGAGGCGTCGCGATAGCCAAGGACCTCGACGGCGGCCGGGTTCGCGTAGGTGATCAGCCCGTCGGGCGTGCCGACGTAGACCGGCTGGCCGAGCGCGGAGAGGATGGCGTCCCGCTCTCGCAGGACACCCTGCGTATGCCGCCGCTCGCTCACGTCACGGAAGGCGACCACCGCGCCGCGGCCGTCCGGTCCCTCCATCGGAGCGGACCAGTATTCGACCGGGAACATGGACCCGTCACGCCGGACGAACCAGTCGTCAGCGCGGTGGACGGTCTCCCCGGTGGTGCGCGGCAGCAGCAGCGGACATTCGTCGGCCGGGAAGGGCGAACCGTCCGGGCGCTTGTAGTGAATTGTCTGGTGGCTCGGCTTGCCCATCAGCTCTGAGGTGTCGGCATAGCCCAGCGCGGCCGCTGCCGAGGGGTTGGCGAAGCGGATCACCCCATCCTGGCCGGCCACCCACACCGGCTGCGCGATGCAGTCCAGGATCGAGGTTACGAAGGCGTCAGCGCCCGGTACCCGGCCGACGCTGTCAGCAGTCGTCGCAGTCTCCTTGCTAGAGCTGGCCACACCGCCGCCTTGGGGCACAGCGTCCGGGACGTATCCCCTGGAAATGACTCTAAGGCGATCCGCCTCTCAAGACCAGATTCGTTCCGCGGATGCCAGGAACTCGCACCTAGTTGGCCTGGCCGCGCGAGTCGCGTAGCTTTATTGCGTGGCTGAGCCTGCGCGGATCCGGGTCCTGATTGGCGAGGATCAGGCCATCATGCGCGAGGGTATAGTCCGCGTCCTCGAGAAGGGCGGATTCGAGGTCGTGGAAACGGCGGCTGACGCGCGTGACCTGGTCAACAAGGCTCGCGTCTACCATCCGCACGTCGTGGTCACCGACATCCAGATGCCGCCTGATCACACGGATGACGGGCTACGTGCCGCGCTGGAGATCCGTGCGGCCGAGCCGGACGTGGGCGTGCTCGTCTTGTCCCAGTTCCTCGAGGATCGGTACGCCTTCGACCTGGTCGCCGACGGTGCTCAGGGGGTCGGTTACCTCCTCAAGGAGAAGGTCGGCGATCTGCGCGCGTTCACCGATGCTGTGCGCCGCGTCGCCGAAGGGGGGTCGGCGCTAGACCCTGACGTCGTCACCCGCCTGGTAGGGCGCCGTAACAGGAGCGGTCCCCTGGACACCCTGACCAAGCGTGAGTCAGAAGTCCTCGCGCTGATTGCCGAAGGGCTCTCCAACGCCGGGGTCGCGCAGGAGCTCGTGGTCACCATCT
>Ga0207663_10001139_pt1 | contig 12254 bp, 10 predicted proteins | sample LARL53metaG_FD_184346 | JGI IMG/M metagenome (GOLD analysis project Ga0207663, IMG submission 184346) | Corn, switchgrass and miscanthus rhizosphere microbial communities from Kellogg Biological Station, Michigan, USA - LAR L5-3 metaG... | ecosystem: Host-associated > Plants > Roots >...
CGATGCGCTCCAGACGGTTGAAGCCTATCGCGGCATGGCGGCCGAGATTCCCCAGATCGCCAACATCGTTGAAACCGGCTTCAGATTTCATTTTTCGCGCGGGCAGCAGTTGAGCGTCCAGTCAAGCTGGGAGCAAGCGGCAGTCGAGTTCCGTGCCGCCATCAAAGTCCGTCCGGAAAATCAGGAAACCGCGCAGGCCCTCCGCAATGCTGAAGCGCAGGCCGCCAACGCGTTTAACCGGCGCGTGGTGGAGCAGGCGCTGGCGGACAGCCGCAACTACACCCAGAAAAATGATTTCATCGCCGCCTATGACGTTCTGGCCAACCTGCCCGATCAGCAGCGCGCGTTGGTCGCTGACCAGATGGAAGCGCTGAAGAAAGACTATGCGCCAGCAGCGGCCCGGCGCGCACAGAGACTGCAGGAAATCCATCTGCCGATTCGCGGCCGCGCGGACGAAGAAGCCATGCGCCAGGCCTATGAACTGCTTCGCCGCAGCGGGGCCATCAGCAACGATCCGGCAGTCAAGCTCAAGCTGGACCTGCTGTCTGACAAGCTCAGCGCTTACTATCTTGACCAGGCACGCCGTTATCTGCAGAAGCCGCTGGCTTCGGGAATCGGCCTCGGCTGGCTCTATCTGCGTGAAGCGCAGCGCTATGAACCTGCCTTGGACGCCGTACGCGACGAGATGGCCCGCTATCAGGGCGCTTACCAGTTGCGCGGACGCCTTTCCGTAGGCGTGGTGGTGCGTGACCAGACTTCGCGCCGCGAAGGCCAGGGCTTTGCCGACCAACTGGGAGATGCGATTGCCAACGGCCTTGAATCCTCCAGCCAGCCCATTAAAGTGATTCGCCGTTACAGTGAAGATCCCAACGCCGTGCAGCCGGACTTTGTTCTAGTGAGCGAAATCCTTCAGCATCGCATGATCAAGAACACCAACCTTGAGACGCTGCCCTCAAAATACCGTGCCGCCACCCATGAGGTAAAAAATGAAGCGTGGCTCAGCGCGAACCAGGCGTACACGCTGGTGCAGCAGGAAGTAAGCCAGGCGCAACGCGCCGTGGGCGACGCACAGCAGCGCCGCGACAAAAAAAGCGTCGCCACCGCCGCCGATACTCTGGCCGCGGCACAACAAAAGGCGGATGATCTCCGCAAGCAGCTCGACGCGCTGAACCCTACCCGGCCTGAAGCTGTACTGGAGCCCTACAACTATACGAAGAAAACGATTGATGTGACCGCCGTGGTAGAGTTGGCGTTTCGCCTGACCGATCCCTCCGGCAACCTGATCGATTCCACGCCTTCCATTCAGCGCGAAGACCACAAAACTTATGTCGTGCTGGAAAATGTGAAGCCTGAAGACACGGAAGGCGTCAAGGCAATGAACACTCCGCCGGACGAGGTCCAGTTCGTGACCGACCTTGAGCTCCAGGCGCGCGATGCGTTGGTGAAGTCGATCGCGGAAAAAGCCGCACGCCTGCCGGAAAAACTACTTCAGCAGGCGCGGCAACGCTCGCAACAGCAGGATATTGACGGCGCGGCCGCAGAATACATCGTCTTCCTGAATTCCACGCCGGACAACGGATCGCCCGAGCGCACAGAAGCGGCAGCCTTTTTGCGCGACCACTTCAATCTCTCGGTTGCGACATCGGCTTCGCCAAAGCAGGCCCAGGCCCGCTAGACCATTCGCGTCACCAGCTGCGCTTTAAGCCGCAGAAAAACTGTCTCTCTATGCAGGTTTTCCCACGGCGCCCAGTTCTGTGCCGGGCAGCGGCTCGTTTGGTTTCATCCAATACGCCATGATCGCGCCAAACAACAGCAGGCCGATGCTGCCGAGAAATGGCAGGTCCCAGTTGTTCGTCTTCTGGATCACGTAGCCTGCCACAAGAGGTGACACTGCGGCCGCCAGCGCCGATCCAATATTCATCAGGCCGCTCGCCGATCCCGAGAAACGCGGAGCAATGTCCATGGGAATCGCCCAGAACGGCCCGATGGTAAATTCAGCGAAGAAGAAAGCGGCGCTCAGGCAGAGGGCAACGGTCGTCAGGTTATGGGACCGCAGCACCGGAATCATGAAGGAAAGTGACAGCAGGAAACCGGCAATCACCAAGTTGCGTCGCGCTTTGTTGCGGTCTCCCGTCTTGATCAGGATGCGGTCGCTCACCAGGCCGCCCACCGTATCGCCAATTACGCCCGCCAAAAACACGCCGCTGGAAAACAGCGCGGAATTCTTCAGATTAAGTTTGTAGCCGTGCATAAAGAACTGCGGCAGCCACGTAAGGTAAAGCCAGAGCGTCCAGCCATAACAGAAATAAACCAGCGTAACCGGCGCCATGCGAAAGGTCAGCGCGCTCCATGGAACGGGGTCCTTCTTCCGGTCTTTCTTTGCGGCGTAGTCGGGGATCCGCGCCAGCTCTTCCGGCGTGATGCCGCGATGTGTGGCCGGATTATCACGGAAATAGAACCACCAGACCAGAGACCAGATGAGGCTCACTCCGCCCAGGACAATGAAAGAGAGCCGCCAGGAACCCATGCCGATGAGAAACGCCACCAGCGGCGGAGTAAAGAAATTTCCCAGCCGGGCGAAGGAATGCGTGATGCCCTGGGCAAAACCGCGTTTTTCCGCGGGGAACCAATCCGCCAGCGCGCGGGTGGCTGTTGGGAAAGTGGCTCCTTCGCCTAGGCCTAGAATCACGCGGCACACGATCAATGCGGTAAAGCTGCCCACCAGGCCAATCAACATCGTGGAACCGGCCCAGATGACCCCGCAGACAGTGAGCGTCAGGCGAGCCCCGAATCTGTCACTCAACCAGCCGCCCCAGACCTGCAACGCCAGATACGCCCATCCGAACGCGGAGAACACCCAGCCCAGTTGGACGGTGTTGAGATGCAAGTCGCGCTGGATCGACGGACCCGCGGTATTGACGTTGATCCGGTCAATGTAGGTCAACCCGTACATCAGGCAGACCATCAAAAGCACGAGGTTGGTCGACGAAAAAATTCTCTTGAAATAGCTGCGTCTGTCGGCGGCGGTAGCGAGCCTTGTATTGGGGGTGGCCATGGCGGCAAGTTTTATCAGGAAAAGCCCGATTGATCAATGATCTTCTTTTTAACGATTTTCTAACGATCTTCTTTGGTTGAATGTCGTGCGAACGGACTATTAACAGGGGGGACTGCTATCAGCCAATACAAGCCGCGGTCAATACAACATCCGCCAACTCTGCTGCATCATACTCAACTGCACCAGAACGCGATCTCCCAGGAAAAGAGACCTCTTGCCCCAATCGTTGGTGTTCAGGAAATCCAGTAAAGTGGCGGCGCAAGCTGCGCCGGTTGTACGGCCTGATGCGGCAAAAAACGATACCCGGCCCAAAAAGATGGCAATTGTTTTTGACGGCATGACAGAAGCCGAAGTCATCCGCAAGGCCCAGACGGGCGACGCCGGCTGCTACGAAGCGCTTTATATGCGGCACAAACGGCGTATTTTTTCGCTGTGCCTGCGCATGACCGGCAACTACGCCCAGGCCGAAGATTTCACCCAGGAAGCTTTTCTGCAGCTCTACCGCAAGATTGCATCGTTTCGCGGCGAATCCGCATTCACCACCTGGCTGCACCGCCTTTCCGTCAACATTATTCTGATGCACTGGCGCAAGAAAGGCCTGGCGGAAGTGTCACTGGAAGAAACTTTGGAACCGCAGTCCGAAGACGGGCCCAGAAAAGATATCGGCAAGAGAGACGACGTTCTTCATGGTTCGGTTGACCGCCTGAATTTAGACCGTGCCATCGCCGGCCTGCCGCCCGGATACCGCATTATCTTCGTGCTGCATGATGTGGAAGGCTACGAACACAACGAAATCGCCGAAATGCTGGGCTGCTCCATCGGCAACAGCAAATCGCAACTGCACAAGGCCCGCATGAAATTGCGCTCCATGCTCCCACGACCCTGTGATGCGAAGCCGCAGACTATGCAAGAGCCGGAGATGGCAGTGGCAGCCTGAAGCTTTCCTTAAAAACAACTTAACAGTTGCATGGCGACTCCTTTCGCGGCACTCAAGTACGTGACCCCTGTTTTGTCCATTCGTTTAAAAACTTTCTTATTGTGCAAAATAGGATAGTTGCACGCCGATCATTCCTTGTAATCTTCCTTCATTGCAAGCCGTCCGGCATTGCGTGCCCTTACCAATCCGGTGCGGTTCAATCCGATAAAAGGCAGCGTTGGCTCGCGCAGGGTGCCCGATGATTTCATTTGCTAAGGTATTGTCCGTCGGATTAGGCGATCTGGTCAGCGCCAGAAATGCAGCGCTCCGTATGGCCGGCTTTGACGTGGTCGCCGCAATCTCCCTTGAGGATGTGTTTCAACAATGCGGTCCTGGCCATTTTGACGTGGCCATCGTGGGCTATGGATTTTCCATCCAGGAAAGGGCCGAGCTTGTGCGCTGCATTCATGGGGTTTTCCATTTGCCCGTCGTCCTGATCGCCGAGGGGCAATTACTGGCCAGCCTGCATGCCGATTCTCACGTTGATGTGGAAGCACCCGCGGAAGATCTGGTCTGCGCGATACAACGAGTCGTCGAAGACAGAGGGGCACGGCCCAACGCCGTCGCGGTCTGAGCAACTTCTCAAGCGCAACTACTTTCGCATTTCGATGAAACTTATTTTTTAGGCGCGGCCGCGCATCTTGGCCCACCACCAGCGCACACCGACGAGGAGAAAGCGCCAGTCGTGAAAAAACTCCGGCTCTTTGTGTTCAAAGGCGTGGCCGATGAACTGCAGAATCCAGCCGAAGATGAACAGGCCGGCGGCAAACATCCAGAGCGGATGGAAGAAAATGGCCGCAACGCCGAGCGCCAGCGAAGCCACGATCAGCGGAATGCCAACGCTATGGCACAGCCGGTTGACCGGGTGAGTATGGCTGCTTGCATATTGCGCGATCCATTGTTCGCTGCTGCGTCCGCCAAGCATGCGCGGATTATAACGCATCACTCCTTCTGCGGTGTAAGCAGAAAAACCCGCGTCGGCCCCGCGTGGACGTGGCTATCGGCGGTGACCTCCTGATGCTTACTTACCTTGGGACTCTTCAGGCCAAACGCGACGATCTGGCCTTCTTCATTGATGGAAAAAGCCCCAATAAGCACAACGTCGCCGGGCAGGTTGGAGACAGATTCGTTCAGGTCGATCATGCCATCTTTGCTGGTCCAAAGGAACGCGCGAGTCCCCATGGAGCTTGCCATCTCTCCCACCACCTGGCCTGCGTTGTTGATGTCAAATGCTTCACTGTAGACGCTTTCTGAACTGTCGCTGAGCGGCTGCATTCCAGCAGCGCTGCTCCACACAAAAGCCCGAACGCCGCCGCTGCCCTCGGATGCGCCAACAACCATGCCGCTGTCATTGATATGGTCACCGTGGCTGCTGCTGTCTCCGGATAGAACGCCCAGGTCCTGCATAGCGCCGTTTTGCCATAAAAAAGCGTGTGGGCCGGAGCTGGTGTCAGAGACGCCGACAATCGCGCCTGGATCGTTGATGCCGTGCGCTTCACTGGTGGCGCCTCCGAGCGTGCCAAGATCCTGAACTGCGCCGCCGGACCACAGGACCGCATGTTCGCCGGAACTGCCTACAATTTGGCCTTTATTGTTGATGGACAATGCTGAGCTGGCGTTTGTGCCCGGGGCAGTTCCCAGATCGCGTAAACCTTGTGTGGGAGTCCACGAAAACGCGTGCGTGCTGGTTGAAGTATTTGACGTGCCTACAACAATACCCGAGTCATTGATGGCGAAAGCGGAGCTGTAGTCGCCGCCGGGCAGTGTGCCCAGATCGCGGATGCCGCCGGTCTTTTGCCAGAAGAAGGCGTGGGTCTCCGCTCCGTGCGGATGCCCCGACGCCCCCACAGCCTGGCCTGATGCGTTCACCCCATGCACCCGCGCGCTGCCGGAGTGGAGCGTGCCCAGATCAATGGCAGTATAGGTCTGCGCTGCCGCGTCCGGTCCAAGACAGAAGGCCAGGAAAGAAATGATGACAGCGATCATCAGCAATTTGGCATTTAGGCCGCTTTTCATTTGTATCTCTCCTAAAATCCGGTAAAGGTAAGCGAGGTGGTTACACCGGTGGAAACCGATGTTGTCTTGCTCTGTGTAGTAAAGCCGCTCTTCGTGACTGTAACGGTGTATGTGCCTATAGGAATCCAGTTGGTGGTAAAAAGGCCTGTGGAGCTGCTGGACCCGGAAACAGTGGTTGAAATCGCGCCTCCTTTGATCGTTACAGTAGCGCCGCTGACTACCGCCCCACCCGACGTGACAACTTTCACCGAAATCTTTCCGCCGGTTGCAATCGGAAGGTTGAGAGTGCTGGTTGCGCCTCCAGTTACCGCAACGGCAAGCGTGTGCGCCAGGTAGCCCGTCTTCACCGCGGTAATGTTCTGCGTTCCAGCAGTAACGTTCGTCAGCGTATAAATCCCGCTGGCGTCGCTAGTGGTTGAGCCACCACTCCAGCTTACGGTGGCCGATGCAACGATCGCGCCACTGGAAGCGTTAGTGATTTTGCCCGTGACGGTTCCGCTGGCAGCGCCGGCTGCGAGTGTGAAATTGGCCGTGCTCGTGGCTCCCCCGTTGACCGTGACGCTCTGGGTCACACTCTGAAAACCACTGGCTGAGGCGACAAGCTGGACCGTGCCAACCGGAACTCCGGTTAGAGTGTAATTACCGTTGGCATCGGTTGTTGCCGTGCCGCCGCCATACCCTACGGAGGCGCCCGCAATCGCCGCGCCCGCTGTCGTCTTTACGCTCCCTGCAATCGATCCACTGCTGGAGACCAGCGTGATCGCCGGAGCAGCAGTGGTGGTAGCAGCAACCACGGTTACTGAAGTTGAGCCCGCTTGAAATCCCGTGAGAGAGGCGATGATTGTCGTTTGTCCCGCCGGCAGGTTATTTAATGCATAGCTTCCATCGGCTGCGGTGCTCGTGGTCAAGCCGGCAGCCGATACTGTGGCCCCGGAAAGCGGCTGGCCATTCCCATCCACAACAGTTCCGGTCACATTACCGGGATTGATGGGCTGGATCTGCAGAGTTGCGGCCTGCTTGCTTTGTCCCGCCGTGACAGTTACAGATTCAGACGCACTCTGATATCCGGCAAGCGCGGCGGTCAAGGTCGAGCTTCCTGCTGGGACCTGCAATGTATAGCCGCCATCAGCGCCGGTGATAGCGCCATTACCGCCGGAAGAAACGGAAGCGCCAGAAATCGGCGCGCCCGCTGTATTCGTGACTTTGCCGGTCACGGTTCCCACTGCCGCCGCAGTCGCAGAAATCTGGATAATGCTACCGACGGATGGCACACCCGAGCCATTCAGGATGAACAGCATGTAATATCCGGGCGTTGCCAGGTTCGCGTTTGCCGGCATGGTCACGTTGAGTCCCGTGCTAGTTTTGGCAAAGCTCAGAGACTGGAATCCCTGGCTCATGCTGTTGGTATGCGTCACGGATGCCTGCTTCAATAAAGTCACTTTACTGACGGAAGCCGCGTCCGGCGTGCCAACAAAAACCGTCTGCCCGTAACCGGCGCTGACTGGAGCAGAAGCGATACTGGGCCGCGTCCCGGCAAATAGATAAGGAGGTGAAAATACTTGCGCGTTGGGCCCGCCTACGTTGCCGCCTGCGGAGAGCACGCGACCGTCAGCCAGCAGCAGGGCCGTGGAATGATAGCCGCGGTAGACCGCTATGCTGGCCATCACGGTAAATTGTCCAGTGGCAGGGTCCCACATCTCTGTGGGCAGGACCGGAGAAGTTGACGTATCGAACCCGCCTGCTTTGCTTCCGCCAACGATAAAGACTTTTCCGTCCGGCAGGATCACCGCATTGTGCTGCCGCCGCGGAAAATGCATGCTGGCGGTGAACTTCCAGACAGGCGTTGCCGCATTCAGGTCGATGATCTCCGATGTAGCTGTAGGAGGATCAGACCCGCCAATAACCGCCACTTTGCCCGGGGAATACATCACTGCTGGACCATAGTCGCGAGAACCGCCAAAGTTCGTTACCGCCACATTGCTCCAGGCGCCTGTGCCTGCTGTGTTTAAGTAGCGGCTTTGCCGGCTTGGTCCAGCATTGAAGACTTTGCCGTTCGGCGCCACCATCATGCTGGGATAAAGCGGCTGAGAGAGTTGGGCAGTCGTAAGGTTGCGCCAGGTCTTGGTGGAAAACTGAAAGACTTGAGGAAGCTTATCGACATTCGTATTCGCGTTGATATCACCGGAAACCACTAGCACGTCGCCGTTGGGCAACGTGGTAGTGGTGGGATACCAGCGTCCCGCGTTCATGTCCGGTAGAGAAGTAAATCCGTTCGTCGCTGGATCAAAAATCACAGCATGCGAATATCCCGTGTAGTCGGCAATGTGACCACCGGCAACAAAAATGCGCCCATCCGCCAGCGTGGTATGGCCGGCACAAAAAAGCGCGTACGACGAAGACGCCGTGGCCGTGAACGTATTGCTCACCGGGTCCCAGATATTTGGGTGCAATGATTCCGAATAATAGGAAATAAAGAAGACGCGGCCATCCGGCAGCAAAGTTGCATGAATGGCTCGGGTGGGCCAGTTGGAAACCGCCGACCATTGGCCTTGGGTGGAAGCTTGGGCGTTACTGCGTACAGCTACCGCTAAAACGAACAGAAGTAGGACGAAGGCGGACGCCCCTCTAAGAGCAAGGGAGCATGAGTGGCGCACAATACTCGATGAGATTCAGCAACCTGGGCCGGGGTTGTGCGATTACCCGCATGAATACTGGCTTAAACACAATTTATTTTTTCGAAAACTCGTAATACTTACAGTTGCATTCGTTTTCTCGTGATGGTATCAGACAGGCTCATTTCGCCGGTGGCTCCAGCCGATCATGAAACTTTGACGCCAAACGCTCCGCGGCTCCCACCAGATTATTTTCCTTGGCCTTCTCTTTCATGGCGAACTTTACGCTCTCCGTGGCCGCCCAGAGTCCCCGCTTGTTGCGGGCATCGATCACCGTCATCTTGACGTCCGTTGGCGAGATGTCTTTCCGGGCAGAGCTGGATTTCTCCTCATGCCCGGTCTCCGCCGAGACGCTGGACGAACTGGAAACCTGTACCGCCGAATCTCCGCTGGACGCAATCTCAATAATCAGGTCGGCCTTTTCCGGCGTCTCCACAAAAGTGAATCGCCCCCAGCCTTCCATGGTGGACCTGATCACATCAAACGGAATACGGCTGCCGTGTGTGCGGACCATGAAAACGTTTCTGCCCGCCGCCAACCGCATGGAGGGCGTTTCCATCATCGGCTTCTTTTCCGGCGGCTGCTGCGCGCGCGATTGCACTCCCCCGGCTGTCGCGACCATAAACACCACACTGAAGACTTTCAGCCGCTGCATAATCCGCATCTCTGCCTCCGTGCCTCTGACTCTAAGCGGGTCGACGCCTTAACGCAATACTCAGGCTGTTCCGTGGGCCCTCAGCGCGATCTCGCATCTCAGATTACAATAACTTTTTATGGCTGACCGTCTCTATCTCAGCATATGGTTTCCCAGCTTTCAGGAGCAGGAAATGCTCCCTCGGCTGCTCTCCGTGCTCAAGCAGTTCCCTTTTTCCGCTGACCGCCCCGGCATAGGATATCTCGCCATCCGCAGCATCTCCTGGGACGAGCCCATCATCTTCCAGCAAACTTTTGATCATCGCGCCGCGCCCGAGCAAAGTCTGGCGCTTGCCGCCGAATTTCTTCATGAAGATAACGCTTACGAGCTGGACGTTCTCTGGGACCTCTGGGTCCCTACACAAGAAGGCGATCTGGACGAAACCTGGGTCCTGCGCCCGCAGACGGTAAAGTTCATCGCCTTTGGCACGCGGTTTGAAGATGGCACGTTTCAGGAAAATGGCCACATCCAGGTCGACTTCGGCCTTGACGCTCCATTTCTCTTTGAGGAAGCTGAATTCACCAGCGTCCTGGAGCAGCGTATCAAAGCCAATGTCCATAAATTAGTGGCCTTCACCAGCGCCGTGGAGAAGAACTGCGGCATCAGCGGCCGCGTGCTGTGGTCAGAATCAGAGGACAACCTCGCGCAAAAGCTGATTGAGCGGCTGCAAAGGGTACAGTGAACCTCAAAACTCTTGAAGCTGCGTCAATAGGAAGCAATAAAGTCCTCCTTTTCCTCCGTTCCTCCGCGTTTCAAAGGTGTTGCTTGGCTGCGAGTATGATTACCGGGTGGTCACTCCGGACTTCACCAAACATCGCGCCCTCACCTGGGCTCTGATTTTCGTTGCCTGGACACTCATCGTCGTCACTTTCTCGGTGCAGGCTTACGTCTTTGCGGTTGCGCGCGCCCGGCCCGACAGCTTTTGGCACGAGTTTCTCATCGCTTCGAGTGATTGGTATATCTGGGCAGCTCTTACTCCGCTGGTACTGTTTTTCTGCCGTCGAGTCCGCATCACTTCGGACAACTGGCTCTCGGCGGTACCGGTGCATCTCGCAGTCGGGATCGTAATTTCGTTTTTGCAGCTGGCAATCCAGGTCCGGCTGAACTTCCTGGTAAACCCCGGCTACAAGATGACCTATTGGCGGGTCTTGTATTTCTTTGCCACTTTCAAAGGACACATCAACCTGCTCACCTATTGGGTGATTGTGGCCTTGAACCACGGCTTTTACTATTACGAACAGTCGCGAGCGCGCGAACTCGCATGGTCGCGCATGGAGGCCGACCTGGCGAACGCCCAACTGCAAGTTTTGAACATGCAGCTCCATCCGCATTTCCTGTTCAATACCTTGCACTCGATTTCCACGCTCATCTCTGATGACTCGCAAGCAGCCCGCCAAATGGTCCTCAAGCTTAGCGACCTTCTGCGCGCATCGCTCAACAAGATCGACCAGCCGGCCGTACCGTTGCAACAGGAATTGGAACTTCTTGAGTGTTACATCAGCATTGAACAAACGCGCTTCAAAGACCGCTTGACGATCGAGAAAGAAATCGATGCAAACGCCCTCGCTTGCAAAGTTCCTACCATGATCCTGCAGCCGCTGGTAGAGAATGCGGTGCGCCACGGAATCGGCAAGCACAAGCAGGCAGACCGCATCAGCATTGTTGCCCAGCGCGCAAATGGCCGTTTGCTCCTGGAAGTGCGGAACCGGGTTGGCAGCATGGAAAATGGCGGCCCAACCCCTGCCCGCGGCATTGGGCTCACGAATACACGCGCGCGTCTGGAACAGCTTTACAATGGCCAGCATTCCTTTGAGATTGCCAACCGCGAAGGCGGCGGCGTAACCGTAAAGCTAAGTCTGCCTGATGGTGGTGACCTATCCAACGCTCTGGCGTCAAAAGCTGTAGACGATGAAATATGAAGCGCTCATTGTCGATGACGAGCCGCTGGCTCGGCGCAGCATTCGCAAACACCTGAAGGCATTTCCTGAGTTTGAGGTCGTTGGCGAATGCGGCGATGGCGAATCCGCAGTAGCAGCCATTCGTGAGCGCAAGCCTGACCTCGTCTTTCTTGATATACAGCTTCCCGAATTCGATGGTTTCGATGTGATTCGTGCCGTGGGGAAGGACGAAATGCCAGTGACCATCTTTGTGACCGCCTATGATCGTTACGCGTTGAAGGCATTTGAAGCGCACGCGCTTGACTATCTCTTGAAACCATTTTCTGAAGAGCGATTTCGCGATGGCCTTCTCCGCGCGCGCCGGACATTGGAGCTGGGAAAGCAACAAGCGCCTAATCATCAGCTCTCGCAACTGCTGGATGAAATCAACAAGAAGAAAGACCATCTGGAACGAATTCCAGTTCCCCTGAAAGGGCGCTTTCTCTTTTTCAACGTGCGCGACATCGATTGGATTGAAGCGGAAGGCAATTATCTTCGGCTCCACAGCAGCGCAACATCGCATCTGGTTCGCGGCAACATGAATGAGATGGAAGCAAAGCTTGATCCCGAAAAATTCATGCGCATCCATCGCTCCACCATCGTGAACCTGCAACGCATTCGCGAAGTCCAGCCCTGGTTCCACGGTCACCATCGCGTGGTGATGATCAACGGGCAGGAACTGAAACTAAGCCGCTACCAGAAAGACAAACTGCGCCTGCTCCTCGGCAAAGAAAGCTGACATCTTTTCGACCATTCAGCTCAGACCTTCGACCGTTCATCCCAAAACCGTTTGCCTTACAGCTCCCGACCCATAATCTGCCGTCGAGGTCCCTAGCGCTTCAGTAAAGGGAACGCGAGGCAACGCCAATGAAAAAATCATTCCTGAGCCACCAGTTGCATCACT
>Ga0207663_10001144_pt1 | contig 12231 bp, 12 predicted proteins | sample LARL53metaG_FD_184346 | JGI IMG/M metagenome (GOLD analysis project Ga0207663, IMG submission 184346) | Corn, switchgrass and miscanthus rhizosphere microbial communities from Kellogg Biological Station, Michigan, USA - LAR L5-3 metaG... | ecosystem: Host-associated > Plants > Roots >...
ATCGACGACCAGGGGCGTGACCAGAAACCGCCGCTTCCGGCGACGATCTACTTCTTCATCATCGGCGTGGCTGCTGCGGCGGCCTCGATACCGCTCCTGACCCACCTGCAAGCCGGCACGCACAGCTGGGCGACCTTCATCGTCCTCGGCTCGGCCGCCGCGCTCGCACAACTCTTCGTCGTGCGGACGCCGCGCAACCAGTCCTACCACACGACGATCGTCTTCTTGATTCCGGCAGTGATGCTGCTGCCGCCGGAGCTGGTCGTCCTCATCGGCGTGATCCAGCACGTCCCGGAGTGGCTGAAGAACCGAAACGCCTGGTACAGCCAGACCTTCAACATCTGCAACTACACGATCTCGTTGCTCGCAGCCTGGGCAAGCTTCCACGCGACCCTTGGCGCCGCGCACCTGATCCCGAACGCCGATCTACGCCTTGCGCTGGCGGGGCTGGCGGCCGCGGCCGTCCTGGTGGGCGTCAACCACATCCTGCTTGCCCCGATGCTCCACTTCTACTACAGCCACTCGATCAAGGAGCTCGGCATCTTCTCGTTCGAGAGCCTCTCGACCGACCTCGTGCTCGCGGCGCTGGGTGTCGGAATCGGGACCTTCTGGGATCTCAATCCCTGGCTCCTGCCCTTCGCCGTGGCCCCACTGCTGCTCATCCACCGCTCGCTGAGCGTCCCGCAGCTCCAGGAGGAGGCGCGGGTGGATCCGAAGACCGGGCTGTTCAACGCCCGCTACTTCGCCGCGGCGCTGGCGGAAGAGCTTGCCCGTTCGCAGCGATTCGAGCGGCCGATGACCCTGATCATGGCCGACCTCGACCTTCTCCGCGACATCAACAACACCTATGGCCACCTCGCCGGCGATGCCGTCCTCAAAGGAATCGCGGAGACCTTCCGGACGCAGCTTCGCCACTATGACGTGCCAGCCCGGTTCGGCGGCGAGGAGTTCGCGATCCTGCTGCCTGAGACCCCGCCCGAACAGGCGTCCGAGATCGCCGAGCGGATCCGACGTGCGGTCGCAGCCTCGGCCACCGACGTCGAGACCTCGAGCGAGCCGATTCGCGCCACCGTCTCGATCGGGGTTGCCGCGTACCCGCGTGACGGCGTCGACGCAAACGAGCTGATCCATCAGGCCGACCTCGCCGTCTACAGGGCGAAACTGCAGGGGCGCAACCGCGTCCTCGACGCGAGCTCGGAGCCGCTCGTGGTTCCGGAGACGCGCTCAGCACCGCTGGTCGCCGTTCCGGACGACGGCGAGCACCGTGTGACGCTGCCTGGGTCTGTCGACACCTACCAGGCGGACGAGCGCCGCCAGCCGCGGCCACATGCGGTCCACGGCCCGACGTTCTTCTCGCTTTCGAAGCGCCTCGCAGCAGTTGTCGGTTCCGTCGGCCTCGTCGGGATCGCGGCCGGCGTCGCCGGTCTCGTCTTCGGCACGAGCCACGACGTCGGCGGGCTGGTGGCGATCATCGCCCTCGTCGGAGCCGGTCAGGCCCTCGCGCTCGAGCTCGACCTGGGCTCGATCTCCGTCAGCGCGGTGGGAGCGATCGCCGGCGCTGCCCTCTTCGGGCCGCGAGCGGCGCTCGCGCTCGCGCTCACGACCGCAGCGGTGGAATGGAGTGCCCGCCGCCAGTCGCTGCACCACGTCCTCTTCAACATCGGCGCGCTCTCGCTCGCTTCGCTGGCGGCTGTCGCGGCCTTCTCGATCCATAGCTTCGATATCCAGGGCGACCCGGGCCGTATCCTGACGATCGTCGCCGGCGTCGCCGCGGGTCTCGCCTACTTCGCGGTCAACATGGGCCTGGTCAGCCTTGCAACGGCGGTCGAGGGCCACGAACGTTGGCTCCGCGCCTTCCAGGAACGCTTTGCCTGGCTCGTGCCGCACTACCTCGTCTACGGCTTCATCGCCGGAGTCATCTTCCTCGGCTACGAGTCGGCGCACCTCTGGGCATTCGCTGTCTTCGCGGTGCCGCTGTTCCTGATGCGCAAGACGCAGGAGGCATACCTCCGGCACACCCAGAAGAGCGCCCAGAAGCTGCGTGAGGCGGCCGAGACGATTCAGACGCAGAATGTCTCGCTGGAGCAGGCAAACCGCCTGCTCAAGGAGCGTTCGACCGCGGCGATGGAGTCGCTGTCGGCGACGGTCGATGCGCGCGACGCCTACACCGCCGGTCACTCGCGCCGGGTCCAGCAGCTCGCGCTTGCGATCGGCCGCGAGCTCGGCCTGTCCCAGGCGGAGCTCGACCTACTCGGCCACGCGGCCCTGTTCCACGACATCGGCAAGCTCGCGGTTCCAGACGCGATCCTGCTCAAACCGGCGAGCCTGACCAACGCAGAGTGGTCGCTGATGCAGAAGCACGCCGACGAGGGCGCGCGCATCATCGACCGGCTGGGCTTCCTCAACGACGCCGTGCCGGCGATCCGCCACCACCACGAGCGTTTCGACGGCGCTGGATACCCCGATCGGCTCAAGGGCGAGGAGATCCCCCTCGGCGCCCGGATCATTCACGTAGCGGACGCGCTCGACTCGATGTTGACGACCCGCAACTACAGGGCGGCCAGACCGGTGAGAGACGCCCTGCAGGAGCTTCGGGAGGCCGCGGGTAGTCAGTTCTGCCCGCGGTGTGTCGCTGCGCTCGAGCGGATCCTCCCCGTCGAGGAGCGGGAGCCCGCGCCGGAACGCGAAGCGGAAGCTGTCGCCCTCTAACCGCCTCTCGCTGGCAAAGTTCAGCGAAAGAGGCGCGAACTTGCAGATTCGCGCAAATGCTCTATTCTGACTTGCAGCAATGCCCCGCAAGTCCGTCTACCGGGCGGTCGCCGACATCGACCGCGAGGCGCTTGCCGAGTTCCAGGCCGGGATCCGCAAGCGGTACACGGACGAGCAGATCCTCGCCGAGCTGAAGCAGTCCGCAGAGCGCCTGGGACGCTCACCGACGATGCGCGAGTTTGCGGCCGACTCGAAGACGACCGTGCATCCGCAGACCGTGATCGAGCATTTCGGCAGCTGGAATCGCGCCAAGCGTAAGGCCGGGCTCGTGCCGCGCCGCTTTGCGACCCGCGAGGAGCTGCTCGCCCTGCTCCAGGAGCTGGGCAAGGAGCTCGGCCGCGTGCCAACTGCGCGGGATATCGACGAGCACCGGGGCAAGATGCCGTCCAAGTCGCTCTACTGGCACACGTTCGGCTCGCTGACGAACGCGCTGCGGGAGGCCGGCTTCGACGTGCCGGTGGGGGAGGAGCGGCTCGAGCGGGCGCTCGAGCAAGCGATCCGCCTGTCGAAACAGCTTGGCCGACTGCCCAAGTTCGCCGACTGGACGGCGGCCCGAAAGGCCGACGACGCCCTGCTCACCGAGTGGCAGATCTACCGGATGTTCGACGCCAGGCGGGGAGCCTGGTCGACGTTCCAGTTCCTCGTCCGCGAGCGCCTCCGCGAGGCCGGCGTCGAGGTCGCTGCTGACGGGACGATCAGCCGCCGGACGTCTTCGGCGTCCGGCTAGTGGGCAGCGGCGGCGAGAACCGCCAGGCGCTTGAGACGCTTGAGGCACGCGGCGTCGCTTGCGATGCCGCCTAAGAGGTCGCGCGATTTACTCGCGCGACCGCTAATCCAGGCTAATGGGCGGCGGCGGCGAGAACCGCCAGGCGCTTGAGACAGAGCGCGCGTTCTTTGGGCGCACGAACGGGCGGCAGGGGCTTGTCCTCGAAGCGGCGATCGGGATTGAACCGCTTCCGGCTCGTCTCCCGGCCGAGGTCGAGCTGGACGAGAGTTCCTTCCTCCAGCTCAGCCATCTCCAGCTTGACGCCGAGGGTGCGCTCGACGACCTCGAGCGCAAGCCTCGTCGAAGCGAAGAAGACGCCGTCCTCGCCCGCGGCCAGCCAGACGGGGCGCCCGACGCCGCGTGCGACGGAAATCGAGTGCTCGCGCCGCTCGTCGATCCACGCCGTCGCCATCGAGCCGCGGAGGCCCTCCAGCGCCTCGGCGTCGCCCTCGGAGTGGGCGGCGACCGCGAAGATCGCCTCGGAGTCGACGGTCATCCCGGGCTCTTGGCGCGCGCAGTCGTGCTCCGCGAGCACCTCGTCGTCGTTGACGATGATCCCATTGTGGATCCCGATCACCGAGCCGTGGCGGATTGGGTGGTTGTTCGCAGCGACGGTGGGATGGCCCTTGGTGTAGTCGCGAACGTGCACGAGGACTTCCGTCGCGCTCTGAGGAACGGTGATCTCCTCGAGCAGCGCGCTCGCGCCGGAGCGCTGCTTGTGGACCGAGACCTTCTCGCCGGGCGTGCGGTGCGCGTATCCGACCGCGTCGGCGCCGCGCTCGGCGATTCCCGCCAGCAGAGCCTGGGCCGCGAGCGTCCGCTCGAGCGGGCTCGTGGCAGTCAGGCTATATCCGGCGATTCCGCACATATCAGTGAGTGTAGGACCCCAAACGGACGATCTTCCCTAGCCAGAGGGCCGGTCTTCCTAAGCCTTTGACGCGGGCTTCACGAACGAGTTAGTCATAACTTTGCGCGTCGGTTACAAACACGAAACCTCGCTCCCTCGGTCGGGGGGTTGACCAAATCAAGAGCGCTCGCGGAGAGGCCGATAGCTCAGGCACGATGGAGCAGCGGCCGCTTCCCGACTCTCTGCCCGACCCGGCCGTCGAGTCGAAGCTGGAACTCGTACAGGACGCCGACGAAGACGACGTCAAGGAAGCCGCGGCCCCGACCCAGGATCCTCTCAAGCTGTACGTCCGCCAGATCGGCGACGGCAGGCTCCTGACACCGGCGGAGGAGCGCGAACTCGCGCGGCGCAAGGACGAGGGCGACGAAGACGCCAAGCGCAAGCTGATTGAGCACAACCTCAGGCTGGTGATGTCGATCACTCGGAACTACACCAAGGCCGGCGTGCCGCTCCTCGACCTGATCCAGGAGGGCAATCTCGGGCTCATCCGCGCAGTCGAGAAGTTCGACTGGACCATGGGCTACAAGCTCTCGACCTATGCCACCTGGTGGATCAGGCAGGCGATCACCCGCGCGCTTGCCGATCAGGGTCGCACGATTCGGCTGCCCGTCCATGTCGCCGAGCAGGTGCGGAAGGTGATGCGTTCCCGCCGTGTGCTCGCCCAGAAGTTGAACCGCGAGCCGGTGGTCGACGAGATCGCGAATGAGGCCGGCCTGACGCCGGAGCGCGTCAACGAGCTGCTCGACCTCGTCGAGGACCCGGTCAGCCTGGAGACCCCCGTCGGCGACGGGGAGAGCTTGTACGGCGATCTGATCGAGGACACGAAGCTCGATCGCCCCGAAGTAACGACGGCGGACAATCTACGCTCGGTCGAGCTCGGCGTCGCGCTCGACATCCTGAACCCGCGGATGCGGCTCGTCCTGGCCCGGCGCTTCGGGCTCGACGGCGAGGTTCCACAGACGCTGGAGGAGGTCGGCGCCTCGCTCGGTATCACGCGCGAGCGTGTCCGCCAGCTCGAGTCACGGGCCCTGCGCGAGCTGCGCACGGTCGCTCCGGGACTCCAGCTGTACCTCAGGGCTGAGTAGCCAGCCCGAGTAGCTACGTTGCAGGGGTGGAAGCCCCCCGCTTCGTCGACATCCATTCACACGTCGTCCCCTCCTGGGATGACGGCGTCCAGAGCCTCTCGGAGGGCGTGGCGCTCGCTCGCGATGCGTTCGAGCACGGGACTGGAATGCTCTTCGCGACGCCTCATGTGGGCCCGCACGTTCCGCCGCTCGACTCTGACCGCGACCGTCAAATCCAGACGGCTTTTCGCCAGCTCCGTGAGCGGACGCCGCTCGAGCTCCGGCTCGGATTCGAGCTGACGCCGATGGCGTCGCTCCTGTACGAAGATCCTTGGCGCTACGTGCTCGAAGGCACGGAGTACGTGCTCGTCGAGATCCCGTTCGTGGGCTCGGCCGATCTCTTTCTCGAAGTCGGCGAGTGGATCGAGGAGGCTGGGCTGACCCCGGTCGTCGCTCACCCCGAGCGCACTGAGGCGGTGCTCACCAACCCCAGCCTCGCCGACGAGCTGGCCGAACGCGGGTGGCCGCTACAGGTGAACGCAAGCAGCCTGCTCGGCCGCCACAGCCCGGAGATGGAACGCGAGGGCTGGAGGCTGGTCGAGGACGACCTCGCATCGCTCGTCGGCTCAGACGGCCATAGGGCGACCCGCCCGATGCTCCTGGACGGCGCCTACGGGCTCGTACGCGAGCGCGTGGGGGAGGAGCAAGCCTCCCGGCTGTTCGACGGCTCCGCACTAGGCCTCGCCGTAGGGACTGTCCCCGAACGGGGAGTGTCCCTGTGACCGGTTGCGGGAGTCGTTGCGTCTTAAGGGACAGAGTCCCCCTGCGGGGGACAGTCCCTCCTTACAGCGTCACTGATTCCATCTCGCGTAGCTTCGCCAGGCGCTTGAGCGCCTCCGTCTCGATCTGACGGACGCGTTCGCGCGTCAGGCCGAGCCTGCGGCCGATGTCCTCGAGCGTCTTCGGCTCGGCGTCGGCAAGCCCGTAGCGGAGGATGATCACGTGTCGCTCGCGCTCGGACAAAGCGGCCAGCGCCTGCGCGAGGGCCTCGCTGCGCAGCGAATCCTCGACCGTTTCCTCCGGTAGCGGGTCGTCGTTTGCGACGAAGTCGCCGAAAACGGCGTCCTCCTGCTCTCCGACGGGCTGGTCGAGGCTGGTCGAGGCGCGGGCCGCGGCCTTCACTTCGTGCGCTTGAGCAACCGGCAGGTTCGCCTCTTCGGCGATCTCCTCGAGCGTCGGCTCTCGCCCTAGCTGCGTCCAGAGCGTCCGCTCGGCGCGGTTCAGCTTCTGCATCCGCTCGACGATGTGCACCGGCATCCGGATCGTGCGTGCCTTGTCCGCGAGCGCGCGCGCCACGGCCTGCCTGATCCACCAGGTCGCGTAGGTGGAGAACTTGTAGCCACGGCGCCAGTCGAACTTCTCGACGGCGCGGATCAAGCCGAGAGTGCCTTCCTGGATCAGGTCGAGGAACGGGAGGCCCTGGTTGCGATAGTTCTTCGCGATCGAGACGACAAGACGCAGGTTCGACTGGATCATCGTCTGCTTCGCGTCCATGTCGCCGCGCTCGATGCGCTTGGCCAGCTCGACTTCCTGCGCGGCGTTCAGCAACGGATGGCGGCCGGCTTCGCGCAGGAAGAGCTGCAGCGCGTCGGTCGTCGTCTCCTGGGCGACCGCGGGCGGCGGAGGCGGTGGCGGCGGCGCTGCCTCCTTCGTCTCATCGATCACCTCGATCCCGCGCTGGTCGAGCTCGCGGTAGACGGCGTCCGTTTCGAGCAGTCCGAGCTCGTGCGGCTCGAGCACCTCCGCGAGCTCCGCGTGCCGAACCGACCCGGATTGTTCAGCAGCCTCGAGCAGCTGCTGAAACTCCTGGTTCGCCCAGAGAGAGTCCAGCTCGACTGTCGTCATACCCGACCTCCGATCGTTCCACAAGAAGCGTCGATCGAAACCCGCTCGGCGCCACTCTTAGGCCACTGCACGAGAATCGACGTTATGTCAAGCCGGAATCTGGACATTCGCACTGGGGCCTCCCCTGGGCTAGACGGCGAAGTAGAGGGTGCAGGCGAGGCCTGCAGCCAGACAGTAAGCGGCGAAGGGTGTCAACCTATTCGTTTCGAAGAAGCGCATCAAGAAGCGAACTGAAAAATATGCGGTGACGGCGGCGCAGAGCGCGCCAACCAGAGCGGGCCCGCGGACCCCGTTTCCTTGCGAACCGAAGAGCTCGGGCAGCTTCAATGCCGCGGCGGCGCCGATGATCGGGGTCGCGAGCAGGAAGGCGAAACGGGCCGCATCCTCGTTCGAGAGCCCGACCAGAAGGCCGCCGCCCATCGTCACACCCGAGCGTGAGATCCCCGGAACCAGCGCCGCGGCCTGGATCCCGCCGACGGCGGTCGCCTCCTTCCAGCCGACGCGGCGCGAAATCCGCGCATCGGGATCGCCATGCTCGGGCACGGGAGCGCGGCGGCGGAGTGCCTCGGCGCCGAACAGCAGCAGACCGTTGATCATCAGGAAGAACGACGCCGACTGCGCAGAGGCAAAAACCGTTCGCAGCTTGTGCTCGAGCAGCAGTCCCAGGATCCCGGCCGGGATCGTGCCGACCACGAGCAGCCAGCCGAGCTTGGCGTCCGAGTCCTCCGGGGCGATCTCGCGGTCTCGGAGGCTCCTCCCCAGGCCACGGACGATCCGGAGCCAGTCGCGCCAGAAGAAGCCGAGCAGGACGAGAGCGGTCGCGAGGTGCGTCGCGACGAGGAAGGTGATGAAGTAGGAGTCGTTCTGATGGATGTTCCAGCCGAGCAGCTGCGGCAGGATGACGCTGTGGCCGAGGCTCGAGATCGGAAAGAGCTCGCTGAAGCCCTGCAGCAGGCCGAGCACGATCGCTTGCCAGTACGAGATCGGCAACGGTCAGCGGCTGACTAGACGGCGGCGCTTCGGGGTCGCGGGCCCGCAGAACGGAACCAGGCAAACACGAGGCACGCCACCCCGACCAGGAACGAGGCAATCCCGTGCTTGACATGGTGGTGGTTCGACCCCGCTTCGTGGCCCGGAAGCCACGAGGGCAGAGACTTGGCCGGCTCCGCCCAGTACACGACCGCGAGCGCGATCAACGCAAGTCCGACGACGACGGCGAGCCAAACGAGCAGACGGTCGCGCTGCACCGGCCCAGCTTAGTGAAGTCGTCCGAACGCGGGGCTGAGAACAAATTCTTGTTTCCCTGGCTTCGCGGGACTCGGTGCGTGAAGGCCTCGCCGCCGGAACGGCGGCGAGGGTCTGCGCGCGGGAAAGGCCGGCCGATTCACTCGGTCGGCCGTTAAAACCAAAGGGCGCCCCGGAGGGCGCCCTTTGGTTCGCCGAGTCGATTTCGCTTTCGTCCACCGGCTCCGCTGACCTTCGGCTTCCGCCTACTGCCTTCGCTTCCGGCTTCGACCTACTTGCGCTCCGTGCTCGGCGCAGACAGGAATCTAGGAGAGGACAAGTCCTTCCGCAAGAGGTCCGAAAGACGAAAAGGGCGCAATTTGCAGAAATTCAATTTTCCACATTTCCACAGCAGACCTTGCAGCTTGTGGAAAGCGCCACCGCTCGTTGAATTAGAGTCTTGCATATGCCGCACATGCCTCGCCCGCCTTCGATCGACCGCGGCGTGACGTCGTTCCTGTGGGCGATCGGACTCGGCGCCTACATCTACTTCGGTTCCCTCGCGGTCGGCGTCTCCTCGGGGAGCGCGTTCATCTTCGCGGCCCTCGCAGCCTTCGCGATCTTCATCTTCGTCCGCGTCTGCGGTGAGCCCACGCCACCACTCAGACACGCGCCGAGACGAAGACCGCAGCCGCGCACAAGCCGGGATTAGCGGCCGCGCGAGTGAATCGCGCGACCTCTTAGGCGGCATCGCAAGCGACGCCGCAGCAGCCACGCGCCGAGACGAAGACCGCAGCCGCGGGGCGACTAGGCCGCGGCGGTACGGAAGTCCAGGCGGTGATCGCCCGCCAGGGCGCCGACCAGCAGGCGCGTCAGATCGGGGCCGATCAGCCGGTGCAGCCGATCCGTCGCGGGGACATGCCGGTCGTCGAAGGCCGAGCAGTGAGCTATCAGGAGCACAGGGCCTCGGGAGACGACCCGGTTATGAGCTGCGGCGCTCATGCCACGAGTATCGCCGCCCCGCGCTCCTAGCTCGATCCCTGACCGGAGTGAACACGCTCCTTTTCCGGCTCCTTCCCTGGCGGTGCCTCGGCGGGCGGGGTGTCGCGCGGCGGTGCAGGGGGCGTTCTCTCGGCCGCGGTCGGCTTGGCCGGGGCCTCACCCCGCCCGCGCCCCACGGCCGGGCCCGCAGTGTCGAAGCTGTACCCGAGCAGAAGGCCGAGGCCGAATGCGAGCACGCCGACGTAATCCTTGAAGTCCCCGACGAATCCGTCGATCCCGATGTCGTTCGACCAGTTGCGAACGTGGTTGCGGCCGAGCCCGTGGTGCGGCTGGTGGAAGATCGTGATCCAGAGGACGGCGATCGCCGCCGGGACGAAAGCCCAGAGCAAGACGCTGAGCGAGATCCGCGGCCACCCCCACTTCGTCCAACCGCCGAGCAGCTGCGAGACCGCCATCAGCAGGCCGGCACCGGCGATCACACCGTAGGTAGCCCAGTAGTCACCGTTCGAGGTCACGCCGATCTGCGTCGCGAGCCAGACGAGCAGTCCGGCGGCCGCGGCAGCAACCAGCGTCACGCTTGCACGAGTCATTGCATACATCGAGTCATCACCTCCACGAGGCGGTTACCCGGTCTCGCGGAAACTATTCGAGCGTGAGCCGACGGGCATCGAATTGCGCCGAATAGAGCTCAGCGGCGAACTCTTCGGCGACATGAGCCGCGTCGGCAGCAAAGACGTGCTCGACGACGCCGATCTCGGCGTCGTTGTGGAACGGCAGGTCGACGTGCTGCTCCGAAACGAGGTTGATCGACGTCCGGCCACAGACGGGACAGCGAACGGCCAGCCCGACTGCGTCGCCGCGCCCCGATGGCGCGAGCAGGAAGAACGAGGAGGGAAACACAGGCCGAGGCTGGTTCTCCGGATAGCAGAAGAAGCTCCACGGCCACTCCCCCGCCCCGATCTTCGTCGCCGCCAGGTCGGCGAGCTCGTCCTCGAGCGCATCGAGCCGAGCGGTCATCAGATTCAGGAACGAGTCGCCCGTGCCGAGCCCGAGCGGCGCCCAGTCGAGCTCGTCGTGGCTGACGAGACCTGGGTGCTCCTCCCCGCAACCGCATTCGAAGCGAACCCCGAACACGGCAGGGTGCGCCGCGCCGGGAAGACGCTCGAGCTGCCGGAAGCGCGACAGGGCAACCCGCGTGTCGCCGTGCTCGGGACACGCGAAGGTGTACCGGGTCGTCAGGGTGTCGTAGATCACCCCTTTGTAATCGGCCGCTCGGACGGCCCCGATAAGTCCTTAGTACGCGATCAGCGCGCGAAAGTCATACTTTTGCAGGCGTTCTCGGCCGCCGAGGAACGTCAGCTCGATGATGAACGCCACGCCGACGACCTCGGCACCCAGGCTTTCGACGAGCCCCGCGATCGCTTCGACCGTGCCGCCGGTTGCGAGCACGTCGTCGTGGATCAGCACCCGGTCACCCTTGCGGATCGTCTCCGGATGGAGCTCCAGCGTGTTCTGCCCGTACTCGAGCGCGTAGGTGGCGCCGATCGTTTCCGGCGGCAGCTTGCCGGGACGTCTCGCCGGAACGAAGCCGCAGCCCATCTCCCGCGCTATCGCGGCGCCCAAGATGAAGCCGCGGGCCTCGGCGCCGAGGACGACGTCGGGTCGACGCTCCTTCCCCCACTCCGCCAGCTCGTGCACGGTCTGGTCGAGCGCCTCCGGGTCTCGAAGCAGCGGCGTGATGTCGCGGAAGACGACCCCCTGCTCCGGCCAGTCCGGGACGTCCCGCACCCGTTCTTTGAGGTCGATCGCCATCAGCGGTCGGCGAGCTGCTTCAGGTCCCGCCAGAAGAGGAGCTGAGAGAGCTCCTGGGCGAGCTCCGCGAGGTTCTGCAGCTCGTCGAGCCCGGCCTGTCGGCGCTCGGGATTCCGCGAGCGGAGGGCCGGCGAGACGATCTGCTCCAGCAGCCCCGCCTCCCGATCGGCCGCGGTCCGGAACGTGCGCAGGTGGCGCGCCGAAATGCCGTACCGCGCCAGTTTCGCGCAGGTGGCCGCAACGTCGACATCCCCCTCGCCGTAGAGCTTCGTGCCATTCTCGCTTCTCGGCGCAAGCAGGCCGAACTCCTCGAGCTCGCGGGCGAGCGAGGGCGTCACCCCGGCGCGCTCGCACAGCTCGCCGATGTCCAGCTCGTCCTCGGCGGCCGAGAGGCCGCCGCGACGGCGCTTGGGCCCCTTCGCAGCCTTTCCCGGCGAGGCCAGCTCCTCACGGATCACACGCAGCGGCAGGAACTCGTCGCGCTGGAGGCGGAGGATCGTCTCGAGTCGCTCGACGTCCTCCTCGCTGAAGAGGCGATAGCCGCCCTGGGTCCGCCGCGGCGCGAGCAGGCCTTGATCCTCCAGGTAGCGGATCTTCGAGATCGAGATCTCGGGGAACTCCTCCTGCAGACGACGCGTGACGGTGCCGATCGTCAGCAGCCGCTCACTCGAGGAAGACGACTTCGCAGGCGCGCTCATTTGCTGATGAAGCTCAGTCGGTACTTGCCGATTTGCACCTCGTCGCCGCTTTCCAGCCGGGTCGCCGAGTCGATCCGACGGCGG
>Ga0207663_10001146_pt1 | contig 12223 bp, 10 predicted proteins | sample LARL53metaG_FD_184346 | JGI IMG/M metagenome (GOLD analysis project Ga0207663, IMG submission 184346) | Corn, switchgrass and miscanthus rhizosphere microbial communities from Kellogg Biological Station, Michigan, USA - LAR L5-3 metaG... | ecosystem: Host-associated > Plants > Roots >...
AAAACAATACAATAAAGTAGCGAACTTTATGCCAAAACCAATTTTTGAAGAAAGTAACCCAAGAAATGGTGGTGATAATGGTTCAGGTATGCATGTTAGCATTAGTTTGTGGAGTAAGTCTTCTTCTTCGACTAGTGAAAACATTTTCTATGATGATGAAGATCATTATGCAGAGATCAGCCAGCAAGGAAGATACTTTATCGGTGGAGTGCTAAACCATGCATCATCCTTGGCTGCAATTGTAGCACCGACAACAAACTCATATCAACGCATGGTTCCTGGATTTGAGGCTCCTGTCTATGTAGCATGGGCGAAAGGAAATAGGTCGGCAGTTATAAGAGTACCTGTCAATGAAAGGAATAACTTCAAATCAAAACGTATAGAATTTAGAGCACCTGATCCATCATCTAATCCGTACCTGGCATTTTCAGCAATAATAGCCGCAGGACTTGATGGTATAAAGGAGAAAATAGATCCTGGAAATCCTGTCAATGAAAATATCTATAAAATGTCTGATTCAAGGAGAAATAGTTTAGGAATCAAGTCCTTGCCGGGTAGTCTGAGAGAATCACTTGGAGCGTTAAAAAGTGATTCAGACTACCTTAAAACATGTTTTCATGGTGAACTCCTAGAGACCTACTTTATGTTGAAACAAGATGAGATAACCGAAACTGAAGACAAATCAAAGTCACAGCAGTTTATGCTTTACTATGATGTGTGAGGCAAGAAGAATGGAAAATGGAATTAGAATAAGCAAAACTTGCCTTCACATAGAAGAAAGCAAGAGCCGGAATATCCTATCCGCTCCTAGAATTATGTCTCATTTTGTAATGATCCATCATACATTCCTTTGAGCAAAACTCTGCAAGACAATCTTCTTTTATACAGGGAATAGGATCTATGTGATTGAATTTATTGTTACAATAAGTACAAAATGATTCTAATTGTAGGTAATTGTTATTGATGTAAGCATATCCGCAGTTCCTTTTTTCCTTAAACCACAGAATAGTGAGTTTTAATTTCTCTGCATAGGTCGCAACTATGTCATATGCTTCATAAAAACCAGGTGCATAAAATTGTCGTACAAAAATAGATGATTCTGGATTTTTCTTTGAATTAGGATTTTTGAAGGCTACCAGCCATTTTTCAGGTAGCAAAATCTCATCTTCTCTGACCGCAGACTCTTTCTCATGAATCTTTCTCTGTTTTCGATTTTCACTCAAATATATCTTGATTGTGTAATTTTTCAGATTTAACTGTACCTTTTGGCATCAGCTGCCTAATAGAGAGTTTTAAATAAGGCCTGAGCATACAACATTCTACTCCTATCATTGAAATAACAGAACAAGATTGATGTGAGAATGATGAATTTGGGTTGGACGATTCTCACAAGATCGTTTATTGAAAAACAAATATTTTAGAACTCTTCTTAATACTTTGAATACACCTCATGCTGCCATTTTCTACTATGTATTTTCTTTAATAATCATCGACACTAGAAACAACAAAATGCAACATCACTTTTGAAATAGAATATTCAACGGTGCTTGGCGATTCTGAATATATGGACCTAATTTTACATCCTTTGTCGTTAGAGGTTCCAAAGTATCAGTTTTGTTCACTGCGTCACCAAGCATCAACTTCATGTGTTCCTTTGGTGCTATCGATAATGTATTATTATAAGTACAAAAAGGGTTAATATAATAATATATATTATTACGATTATTTAATAGTAATTATATGTATTGATCTATAATAATTAATATATTACAATCATTAGAGTCTGCAAAAAGAAATTAAGCATGGCTTGAACTAGATAAGCTATCTTTTAAGGATTCTTCCATTTTTTCTTGACCACTAATGCTCTAAACATATGCACAGGATTCTAAACTGATTTTGTAGCGATTTCCCACTGTGCCAATAGATATACCATCAAAGTAAAAGAAATTAGAGTATCGAGGCACCTTGTTTGTCCAATCCATTCGACTGTTTATCTACCCTCAGAGGTGGTAGACTCAATCTACGACCAAATTTTGTATGTTACATTAACATGATATTTTTTAGCTTCCATCGTTTAAAATTCGGTACATCAGATGATCCGGTCATTATCAAAACTACAGCTAATAATAATATGCTATACCAATTAACATTAATTCGCTGACGGTTTGCTAATATTTTGAGTTGAAATATATCGATAGTTGTTAGCGAACTTTTGTTAACTGGTATAGAATCAAAGAAACAAGACACAAAATGGACAAAGCGCATTTTAGATCAGATACTGATAGATTGTGGATTCAGATAGAGACGCTACAATGGGCTTTGGCGCAAATATGTAGATTGATGCAATAGCGTTATTTACAGTCACCAATTTCCTTCTTTTAACACTTCAAGCATATGGCCCCCCAACACTATCGATTCACTTGAACTATCTTCTGATAATGGTAACTTTCAAAAAGAGGAAGTTGGCAAACTGGGAATTTAATTGAAATCAGCAAAGTAAAGAAATCCTTGAAAAAAGACTATAATATAGATCGGTCCGCTACTGAGATAAGTATTATGACTAAAGTTAACATCATCCTGATATTCTACCAATTCTTTTTTCTACGACAAAAGGAGAGACTACCCCTAAATCATACATCCACTGACTTTCTTGCCTTTTAATTAGTTATAGGGATTTGAGATATTCCGGAAATTTACATATATAAAAAAAACAACAACAAATATTTTATTAAAAATAATTTAATATGAATGAATTATTATCATCGACGGCTTCCAATTTTCCAGTATTATAAATATTTTCATATGTAGCATGTGGGACATAAACCTCATTCCAGTATCTTAGGCATACTAACCTCTGATATCCGTCGATTCTGATATCTTCGCCTAGAATGGTATTCCGGAATACAATATCCGGTTCGTTTATTCCTGCTACAGAACGCATAGGACATGTTGCTGAAAAACGCGGATTGATTTCAAATATTTTCGGTTCACTTCCTTTGAGTTTAGCTTGGATATTAATGGCTCCTCTAGCCCCCAACTTTAGAGCAACTTCTTCAGCGGATCTTCGTATATTTTCAAAGCTATCGATAAAGGCCTTGTAAGTTTGTCCACTCTTTACTATTTTTCGAATTGATATTGAAGACATAACATACTTTCCAGACCTATCAACTGTAACGCCAGATGTGAACTCTGAATTGTTACTATTATCAATACTGCTACTATCACCATCACTACCCTCATCATCCTTCAGGTACTCTTGAAGCAGAGGATTCCAACCTGCTTTTTGAATTTTAGAAATAGCATATTTCATTTCATCCCTGTCGTTTACTACGTAAAAATGCTTTGAGCCGTATCCTTCTCTGGGTTTTACAACTATAGGAAAACCAAACTCTTGGATGAATTTTTCGTTATCTTCAGGTAAAGAAGATGCAGCACAAGGTAGATTATTTGCATTTATGAATTCAAAGGTCCTCCACTTGTCTCTAGATGTAATTATTACTTCTATTGGATTTGTTAATACTTTTGCATCTGTCTCATCTTCTATTCGTTCCCTTGCATTCACCACTGTGGACAATTCTTTGTCAGATCCTACGTAAATTGCATGAATGTTTTGTGCTTTACTAACATCGATGATCGAATCTATATAGCTTGGAGATGATGCTGATGGTATCAAAACACCGCTATCGCATCTATAAAGACCTGCTGCCTGCGCACTTAAATCAGCTGCAATAATTTTGTATTTTACAGGAGAGTTATTCGATGCATTCGCTAGTTTCAATGATTTTATAATTCCCTGCGCTACGATACCCCCTGCAGCAGTTACTAGTACGTTTGCCGTCATTGTCTTCTTGGATTCGTCATAGTTTTCCTGTTTTTTATAATTGTTGTTTTTTTCCTTTGCACGCACCATACGCCACACACATATACACTCTATACAAAATCCACGTTTTGGGTCGTCTTCTTTTCCTCTTTTACTTCGTGGTAGCGGTAGTAGTACTTGTTGTCGGTATTGCTCCCGTCATCATAAGAATTGGTGCAGCTAAACTGTTTTCATTATTTAGTAAATGCCCACGCCATTGTATTTGTGTGTTGGCCATTCCAAAATTAACAGCATAGTCTACAAAACAAGGACTCATTTCTACAGCATTCTTAACTTTATATGTAATCTTGATAAGCCGACGGATTTTTCGCTGCTCTTCCTTCAAATTAAACAGCTCTAAAAGAAGCGTTTCTATGGATTTGCCAGATTTTAGTCGCCTGTTTCTTTCCTCTATAAGAGGTCGTATTTTATCCCCATATTCAGCATCCTTTTGCTTTAATGATTGCAGGTATGGCATAACATCAGACTGCTTTGTCAGCTCTACAAGTTCCAAAGCCTCTAACTGTCCAATGCCATGGTAGACATCCCTAGATGGCCAGACCAAAGTCAGGGACGGCATATTAATCGACAATTCTTTGAAGGCTATGCTGCCAACCACAGTATAATCCATGCTGCCTCCAGTACCAGATGCATAACATGTAACTCCAAGGTCCCTAGAAAGCAATAATAGTATTGGAATCGCTCGTGGGGAAAGCTGACGAAGAACATGTTCTTCTTTTAAAAGCTCCAATGTATGCGTATTGCCTAGGTTTATCTGAAGATCACTTTTGCAGGATAAACATGTACCTTTAAGTATTATTTGTTTTTGTACTTTTTTTTCTTCTTTTTGTTGTTGTAGTGGTAGATCTTCTCGTTCTTCTACTACCGCACGTCTTCGTTGTTCTTGTTGTTGTATTAATAGCTCTTTCTCATAAATCTTTACAGAAGCCTTGCCGCCGCATTTGCAGTGAAGCCAGACTGGTGCATTGAGATACGAACTTGCGCTTACACCAGTATCCACACCGTGGTGCAGAAACATACTTTCAGCTTTTCTCAATGCGTCCGAATATCTGTTAAAATTAGAAATCAAATACCCAAAACCGTCTGCAAAAACGGAAGACATCTCGGTAAGTCTTACAAACAAGGTATCATATCCCCATACCTTATTTACGATTTGCGACATCAAGAAAGAATTAAAATCTGAATAAGATTTTGCTTTTGAGCATGAGAGCTCTACTTCCTGCCAGAACTGCTCAAAATTATCATGGATATAGGATTTATTAGATGCAGATGAAATTAGAGATGATGCGGAATTCTTCCGTATCCAGGAAGTTATCTGTTTTCTCCAGTAATTTAAAACTGTCTGTCCTGGTACTGGCATATTAGACGCCATTTGCCATTTCTCCGAGGTACTAACTGGTAGTCTAAGTTCAAGCCTTCCCAAAGAATGTTTTACACTTGGCAGTAGGGCAAGTCGAATCCAGCCATCCATAAAATCATGATCAACTATAAGAAACAAGTTGACAATTTTTTTGTTGGTAAGGTCTTTCCCTTCCTCTTCTCCTCCCCAGCCTGCCCCCCTCTGTTCCATTTTTTCTCCCCTTCCTTCTTCACGCTGATTCTCCTTCTCCTTCTTTTCTACTTCATTTTTGAGAGTCTGAAGCAGGACAATTTTTTTGAATACACCGCTATATGCAAAAAGGTTGGGTTGATGTATTGATACAAATAGCTTTGTCGATGGATCCTTTAATAACACAATACTATTACTTACAGCCTTGGTCATCGTGCCTGCTTCCGAATGAAATTTACTGATGGCTTCCTGTAACTTCACTCTGTTATTTAAGATAGAATCATTTACGGGTGGAGGAGGTGAATAAGAAGAAGAAGTATTATTATTGATTATCTCTAACATTCTATCAATGGCATCTGGGAAACTATCTGGTATTGATGATATAAACTGGGAGACTATAGGATCTTTAACCCTTTCATATTTTGAAAATAACGACTTTGCACCTCTACTATGTGGCCGCTCGTCGTCTAATGTTGTTGTTTTTGTAGGAGGACGAGCAGGTGGGTCTGTGGAGGAATTTATCAACATAGTATCCGACTCTAACACTTATATAAATAAATAACACCATCCGTAAAAAAGGATGCTCTCATTTGTTGGGATGCCTACAGACTATTAATAAGAGGTTGATTTGATTTGGGAAACAGAGCATACACAATTTTTTTGTTGTGAGACAATGCAGATGTAAATTATGATACAAGAGCCATCACTGTTGTTAATAGTCGAGTATGTTGTTGCATGTACACACATCTAGCAACACATAATAATCAACAATAGCCAATTACCTACAACATAAGAGAATTTTTTAACATATATTTAGTAATGTAAGAAAAAACAAAATTTTAGCAAGTCCTGACAATTTTATATAACGGTTAAGCATCTGTCTATGGTTGCACAAATGAAAAGAAAAAAACGATCCCAAGGCATAAGAAATAAAAACGCACGTAAGAATTACAATAATAATATTAAGGTTAGTAATAGCAAGAGCAGGTTTGACGTCAATAGTTCCGAGGATACACATTCTCCTCCTCCTTCCTCCTCCATCGACTCTTCGTTGATGCAAAAATCATTATCAGCATCAACAATAACAAAAAAGCAAGGAGAAAAAATATCATCTGGAGTCATTGACTCTTCAAAATACGAACCAGCGAGAGAAAAGGAAGAAGGAGAATCATTATCAGCAGCAGCGACTATTTATGAAAAAGATTTGTGGAACAGGAAGAATGAATTTTTTGGTATCCAGAATGATGAATCAATAAGTCCTGAAATGTCGGTAAGTACCAAGCTTTCAGCTAGTCCTGATAGCATCAATAGTAATTCGAATTTTTCGAATGCAAATTCAGTTATAATAGAAAAACAAGTGGAAGTGGTAGAAAAACAAGTGGAACAAGTGGAACAACAACCATCCACTGTCACCGATAAAACGAATGATGGGAAAAGGAATTTTGGGAATAATAAGAGCAATATCAAGAATAACAATAACTATAATAATCCACACATTGGTGGTACTAGTATTGGTAAGTTGCAAAACCCCACGATAGCTTGGTTTGACATGTACAACGAATTTTCTAGGAACGCTGCAAGGATGACGGAGCGTTGGCTTAACCTCTTTTGGAATCCTTGGATAACAAGCGAGAGAAAAAACAACAATACTAAAAAATAAAGGTGGAATGACTAAAAAGGCAAAAACTCCAAAGTCTTATCAACTAACTTTTTGAATTCTCCAATTCGATAAATAACCGAGTGTGGACGTAATAACTGCCATAAAATTCATTCATTTGTCTTCCAAACAACAACGTCCTATTCCGCCTCCTCCTCAACGTCGTCATCATCCTCATCTTCTAACTCGTCTTGTTCATCATCTTCTAACTCATGGTTTTCTTCTTTAATTTCTTCTCTTTTGGTTCCATCTTCGCTCATTACAAACATGGTAAACCCATAGATACTTAATAACTACTTGCACGCTACGCTATGTATAGCAGGTCTTTCTATATACATATATAAAAAGAACCGTAATATGGATATTACTATAAACTGGAGTTTTATAATGCAATATAAAAACTCGACAATTCCGTGAATTATTCATTCATTTCTAAACCTAATAATAACAATTGGGAGATTTTTTTAAATGCATCAAAAATAATGGCTAACATGGAAGCATATCGGATACAAGTGATTCAACAGCAAATATTCTGATTCAAAAATCATCGACACGATTTCGCATATTCATTCTTCTCCTGTTATTCTGTATAGAATAAAAGCTTATTTTCATTGTTTTTGAATAAATTAATAAGAATGAATAGTGACATATATAACACAATAGAAAAAAAGGAAGAAGTAGACGAAATAGTGATCAATCAATTAAAAGTCATCTGCTTGAAAGGCAATTTTGTACCTTGGGTTTACCATAGTTGGCTCTTCAGCAACGAAAAACTGAAAAAGTTATAGAGAATGAAGAATGGAGGGTGAGATATGGCATGGAAGAAGATGAAGATGAAGATGTTGTTGGCGGCAAGTCATACACGAAGAAGAAGAATAATAATAGTAATAATAAGAGTAATGATCTAAAAGTGAAGAGGGAGGAGAAAAGGAAGAAGAGAAGATGGGATGCTATCGTAGTAGCGGTTGGAATGCTGATAGGTTTTTCTGTAATCGTTATGAAAATTACTGGCTACTGGCCTTGCAATATAATAAGCACCCTGCAAACCACTGGCTATTGGCCCCAGCAAATCTCTTGCGGTAAATCTATCCAGGAGAATGTGTCTTCGATAATACGTTGGATTCAGCAGCAGTATCAAGGCCGATTTCTTTCTCCTTTCTTATCACAATTTCTTCAAAGTATCTAATTACAGTAATCTCTGAAACTTTAGGCATTGGAGAAATTTCCTTTCCCTCTACCATATCGAGTATCATTGCAGGAAAGTTGGCTCCGGCCAAAGCCGTAAATATTGTCCCACCACCAAGCCGTGGATTGACTTCTATCAGTTTAATCACACCTTCCGGCGACTCTTTCATTTGAATGCATGAAGGCCCCCTTATTCCAAGATGTTCTGCAATTTTCATACAATTTGTTTCAAGATCCGGATTTAGTGTGATTTTTCCTTTGGTAGAAATACCTCCCTTTGTCTGTATTCTGACTCTGGGTACTGCCATCAATGGTTTTTTGTCAAGATCAGACAGCACATCTACAGTATATTCAGTTCCAGGCAGAAACTCCTGAAATATCATGTCCACAAACCTCGATGATACATACTTCAGGTCAGATTCATCTTCTATTTTCAGAATATCTCGACTTCCTTTCCCGAATCGTGGTTTTGCAATAACAGGAAATGCTCTGATCTTTTCCGGATCTGTAGTTGTAAAAGGAACCTCAAAATTATCGGAAGAAAGATTCTGGTATGTTAAGGTTTTGTCACGGCATATTTCCAATGTCGCTCTATCGCTTACAACCGCATAAGCTCCCGTCTCCGCAAGCTTGTCACGATTTTCGCTATACGGATAAATATCAAAACCTGACGATGGCATCAAAACTTTAACATCAAATTTCTTTACGATTTCAAAAAGTCTATCTACGAACGAGTAGTGGTTGGCTTCACTGATAACTTCGCCATTATCCGCCATAAAGAAGCCTGCAGATAAAGGGCTGGAATCAGTAGCAATAATTTTTCCGCCAAAGTTTGCCATCTTCAACGATTTTATAGTGTTTATTCCTGCCGGACCAGAAGCTCCAGGAATTAGAACAACATCGGCGGCATCGTTGTAACCAGGTGATGCTGACATGCTACTACGGGAAGATGAAGAAGCGGAAGAGGATTGATACGGTGATGATGATTTGGTATTACGCAAATGACCCGACCAGTGGCCGCGATTACTAGACCATCACATATAAACATTCGTTGACCAAAAATTAAAGTTTATAATAATAAAAAAACCCACAATTACATCCACATTGAATACCAAAGAAGATTATCATGTTCACTGCAATTACAATGACCATTCTGCGCCTGAACTTACAATCCAAAATGTGCTGAGACGCGCAAAAGAAATGGACTTGGAAACATTGGCTTTTACTGAACATGTTAGAAAAACATCTGATTGGATTCCAAAATATTTAAACGAAATAGAATCGCAGGTAAAAAATTACAATGACGGCAATAACTCCCACTTAAAAGTCGTTTCCGGATTTGAGGCAAAGATCCTTGCAGACGGATCCGTTAACTGTTCCGAAGAATATAGTAAAAACTACTTTTTGATAGCCAGTTTTCATAATGTATATGGCGACAAGGAAATTTGGATTAGCGCATTAAAAAAGGCGATTGAAAATCCGGATGTAAATGTAATAGGTCACGTGGCACCAGAGCCGACGTTTACACTTGAAAACAGCGAGGTTGATGAGCTAGCCTCTCTAATAGTAGAAAACAAAAAAATAGTCGAGATAAATGCAAAGTACCGTAGACCGCCTCGGGATTGGATAGTCACTTTCAATAAAAGAGGAGTGAAATTTCACTTGGGTAGTGATGCACACTCTTTGCAACAGATAGGTCAATTCGAAAAGATTTCGGATCTGATTTCATTAGTGTCGTAGTAATTCTAGAACCCTTTTCCTTTCTGCTTTTGCAAGATTTGTTTGATTGGATTAGATCTGCGATATTTTGTGTTTGTTTTGGATCTTCAACATCTGATGCCTGTGTTAAAACTCAATTTTTATCCATCATCTCCTATTATGGGCTTGTCGTAACAGAACAAAGAGATGTTGTTGACCTAATTTACTTTAATGCAAGGAATTAGGCCCTTGGTTTTACTCATTGCTCTTGCTTTGGTATTCTCTGTCTGGAGGACAGAGGAAATCCTCAAGATCTCAATAGCAATACAGAGTGCTATCTCATTACCTTTTAACATTCATTGTGCCTCTTGCAGTTCCAACTCTGATTAATCTTTTTAACCTACATTATTCTGAGGATGTATTTCAAAAAAGGACTTATTTTTATTGAATACAAACGGCCTATCAGAAAGACCACCTCTCTCACATTAATGTTATTACTACCATATACTTAGGCTTCTGATCCAAAAGCAGTAATGGCTTATCGCCTTTCGTAGTTCCATAATCAATTAAAAGTCTGGCTGAATTGCCATGAAAACTTTGAAAGCTTTGTTGACTAGCGGATGGAGATGGTCTTGATGTCGATAGACAGGTGCATCATTATTTATGAGTTTAAGAACCGTTACATGATAATGCCAGGCTGCTACATGATTACCTTATAACGTTAATATAGCAACATCAATGATATTATAAAACGACCTCATATTGCAAATCAATCGAAGCCAATCATCGATTTCACATAATAAACCAACAACTGTGTCCATTGTAATTCCCACATATAATGAAGCTGAGAATATTTTGAAACTGATAGAAGCAATAAAGAGTAATCTGCCACATATTACAGCTACAGAGATAATAGTAGTAGATGATAATTCTCCTGACGGAACTGGCAGAATAGTTGAGAATTACATACATGATATAACCACAGGCGGCGGCAACGACAAATCAAATCAACATCGACAAAATAATAACCATCTTCCTATTACCACCTCTGTTAAGGTTATTAATAGACAAAATAAGAGGGGACTGATTTCCGCAATTTTACAAGGAATAGAATCTTCGGCAGGAGAATATATCCTAGTCATGGATGCAGATTTTTCTCACTCACCAGAACTCATACCAAGCATGTTAGAGCAACTGTCACAGAACCCTGATCATATAGTTGTCGCATCACGATATGTTAAAGGTGGTTCGGTAGTAGGTTGGCCTATAAAACGCAGGATAATTAGCAGAGGTGCGAATATAATTGCCAGACGTATTTTGAGGTTATGTAATATCACAGATCCTATGTCTGGATTCTTTGCATTTCGACGTCAAGTAATGGAAAACATCAACATCGATACTACTGGATATAAACTATTGCTAGAACTTCTTGTTAAGGTCAATGGCAGTAGTACCAGGGTAAAAGAAATTCCATATACTTTTACCGATAGAAAATCTGGACAAAGCAAGATGGATATCAACGTCATACTTGATTACGTTAGAGCGGTGTGGCACCTTTACAGGTATGGCCAGAAATCAAAACAAACGATACTGCAGAGGAACAAAGAGAGGCGCAAGTCGATACTGTTCCTATCTAAGGTTGGCAGATTCTTTACAGTAGGAGCAAGTGGCTTGTTAGTAAACTATATGGTATCTTATCTACTATCAAATGGCGTACTGGCAAACTTATGGTACGTTGAATCTACAATGATTGGAATAGTATGCTCGATAACTTCAAACTTTTTTCTAAACAAAGCTTGGACTTTTGAGGATAGGAATTTCTCCGCCGTACATACTTTAAAACAGTATGGGCTGTTTGTTACTATGAGCTCAACCGGTGCAGCCTTACAATTAGCAATATTGTATTTGTTAGTACAATCAGGAGACATGAAATACGAATTTTCGTTAATACTGGCCGTCGCTATTGCATCTATGAGTAACTTTCTGCTTAACAAGAAATGGACTTTTCGGGAGAAAGTATGGGGTTAACTTATTCATTTTTACACAATAAGTTAATAGTGGCGAATGTTTTGATGCTCCCCTGATTTTAAAGATAATTGGTCTTTTTCCTGCGATGAGTGAAAACATGCAACATCAGACTACATGGCAATCGCAATTATTATGAACTCATCTGAAAAGTCTCATTAGTATCATTAATTATACAGCCAAGTTGAATAAATCCTAGATAGGTAGTTGATACTAATCTTTCATATCG
>Ga0207663_10001154_pt1 | contig 12194 bp, 12 predicted proteins | sample LARL53metaG_FD_184346 | JGI IMG/M metagenome (GOLD analysis project Ga0207663, IMG submission 184346) | Corn, switchgrass and miscanthus rhizosphere microbial communities from Kellogg Biological Station, Michigan, USA - LAR L5-3 metaG... | ecosystem: Host-associated > Plants > Roots >...
CTGGTGCGCCTGGAGAGCCTGCTGTACCACCGTTGAATGTTGCACCACCATCAGTACTGCGTTCAAAGTAAATGTCACCAGAGCCTGTTGTGGCATCCTGCCATACTACGTACACGTTAGAGCCAGATGATTTGACTTGAGGTAAAGTTGAAGATCCAGTGTTGCTACTTAGATTGACTGGAGAGCCAGGAGAGCCTGCTGTACCACCGTTGAATGTTGCACCACCATCAGTACTGCGTTCAAAGTAAATGTCACCAGAGCCTGTTGTGGAATCAGCCCACACTACATAGACACTAGTGCCAGAGGCATATAGCTGCGGGGTCTGTGATAATGCAGGGTTGTTGCTGAGATTGACTGGAGAGCCAGGAGAGCCTGCTGTACCACCGTTGAATGTTGCACCACTGTCAGTACTGCGTTCAAAGTAAATGTCACCACCTCCTGTTGTGGCATCCTGCCATACTACGTACACGTTAGAGCCAGAGACAGCAATTTGAGGTACCGTTGAAGATCCAGAAGTAACAGTGCTGAGATTGACTGGAGAGCCAGGAGAGCCTGCTGTACCACCGTTGAATGTTGCACCACCATCAGTACTGCGTTCAAAGTAAATGTCACCAGAGCCTGTTGTCGTATCTCGCCATACTACGTACACATTAGAGCCATTGACAAGAACTTGAGGAGTTGTTGCAGTAGCAGGGCTTGATACATTACTTAGATTTACTGAACTGCCAAAGGTATAGCTTACGGCAAATGCAGATTCTGTTTGGGTAAGACACAACAAGGACATGGAAAATACAATCAGCGCTAATTTTTTTGGCAGAATGAAATGATTTTTATCAGAATACTTTGGTGTTGTTTTCACAATTACAGACGAACGTTTCATAATCAAGTTAAACAATTATCCAAATCATTCAGTTTTATCTTTTGAAAAAAGTTACAATGCATGTTACAACACTAGATTATTTTGCTATTCGAGTATTTCCGCCTTTTTCTTGTATTTTGTCTTGTATTCCCTTGTACAACTCGTCAAGATTCTTTCCTGTAGAGTTGACACCATATTCTTTCATAAATAATGTATCCACATCTCCCCTAGTCATTTCTCTTTCTGCACTAGGAGTAAATGCAGCTCCATTTGCAAAGTTAGATGAAGTTTGAAATACCAAATTTATGTTAGCCCAATCATTATAACCATTTAGTGCATTAGAGTTTGTTTCAGAACAGTCTGGAATTCCAAAGTTTTGGATCTCAGTCGGCGGCAAAGGTGATGATGAGAAAGATGTACTGCTTCCATCCCAATCTATTCCAGCATTACCTGAAACTGAAGGACCTGTTCCAATGTGCCATATACCACTAGAATCTTTATAGGAATATGCCGTTACTCCTTGAGACGTAGTCCCAATGCCCTGATTTTCATAAAGACTGCCTTCATTCAAGTCATACTTTGCGTTGGAATAATCCAAACTCCAGTTTTGCACATAGTATGGAAATTGTCTCATGTAATTCATTGCACTAAGGTAGTTTGGTTTGCAGTTTAGTGTATCAGTAGGAGCACCACCATGGTTGAGATTGAGATTATGGCCTAATTCATGCATGAATGTTCCAGCAATTTGATTTTCACTTCCAACACCGTTAGTAAACGCACCCATGGAGATGACCATATCATTTCCAAATATCTCTGCCCACCCAGAGGAACCTGGATGTGCAGCCTGGGCATGAATAAATAATGCATAGTGAAATACCTGACTTTTTGCAATTAGTAAATCATGAAGGTATGCTGCACAGGAAGTGTTTGGAGGTGGCGAGTTGGGAGACTGACAACTTCTTTCTTCCGGACTACCAAAATATGCGTTCTTTATTCCAAAGAAACTATTTGTCCCAGGACGGTCTGTAGATGTTCCCGGTACAGCTGTAACATCATTATAGAATCCAATAGACTGGCTATCTGTAAGGAAATGTAGTCTTATGCCATGCTGGTAGAATACATGTCTAAGATCACTTATTGCAGCAGGTGATGGTGTTTGTGAAATTGATCCAGGAATGCCCATATAGCTTGCCTGAACATAGATGTCTTGCATGTCTGGACCCGGACAATCATCATTGGCATTAGTGGCAGAATCAAACTTGGTAGGATCACAATTTAATATGTAAGTAGCACTTCCGTAAGGAATTGCAAGGCCAGTAACTCCAGTAACTGTACTATCTTCCCACTCGTCACATATTCCGTCATTGTCTACATCATCAAAGCATCCAAGAACTGGAATCTGATTAGCACTTGTTGATGTACCAGTTGTAGCTAGTGCTCCCCAAGTACCAAATGTATTAGTAAGTACACTGGTACTAGTACTTCCAGTAAAGTTAACACCACCCGATGTGTTGTCTTCAGTTGAGTTAGTAGGAGATATTGGTTGAATAATAGATGCAGTTGTACTTTTGCTACTATACTTTGCATAAATCTTGTCACCTATTTTTATTTGAAGAGCATTAATAGAAGAATTTGAATTTAACGTAGTTAACTTTACCAGATATGGATGAGTTACAAATTTATCTGAATTGACCCTATATTCTTCAAGTTGTACTGGAATACCTACCGAGTCTGAATCTGAAGTTACTTGGACTAGAATCTTTTCTCTTGTTGCATTGTTTGTATTTGCTGATGAATCAATTACGGTAATCTTTGCTGCAGTATTTGGCTCATAAGATGATTTATCAAATGTGATTGAAATATTATTGATATGATAATTGAGAGTTAAAGCAAAATGCCAAACGAGCAGTACAATAATTATTGCTATAGCTATCACAATTGCTGCAATAATACTAAACTTGACCATGTACTACCAACCGATCATGAAATCGGTTTTTACATATTAAACATTATTAATGTGATTTTTAGAAATTGTGACATATTGTATTTTATAGTGCAAAAAATAAAATTTTTTAGACTATAACCAAATTTGTTCTAAAATTTATAACAATTGTAACCACTCGTTTTACTAGGAGATACTCAATAAACAAGGATGGGAGAGGAGATCAGAGTCGTAGTTGCACGAATCTTTTCTATGCTTCTTATCTTCGAAGAAATCACTTCACGCAATGATTCTGCCGAGTCTGCCTCTATCTTTACTATGACATCATAGTTTCCACAGGTGGGCTGGACCTCCTTTACCTCAGGTATGGACCTAAGCAAGTCCACAAGTGAACCAGTGCATTCTTCACAGGTTATCATCACAAATGCACTCTCCATGTACCTCGGACTAGCACTTGATCGTTCCATGGATATCATTCCAGTCCGTGACACATTACTGCGCCTTGTGATTCCAGCTAAGTACTTTTCATCCAAGCTAACTCACATCTTTTCTGCAAAGAGAATAAACTGGATAGTCAAGCCTGACGCCAATAGAAAATCCAACCAAAGAATGAAATTCGTATCCCTTGAACTGCCTTGCAATCTGATACAGGTCCCCGCCAACTATCGTACTGTTTGGCAGAGCAATTCCGTTTATCTTGGCACATGTGTTCACAGTCGGACCAAATATGTCCTCACATGTGGAACCAGAAGATTTGGCAATTGTCAATCTACCATAGTCAGAGCTTACCCTGTAACTGACAGAAGGAAGCCTACACTCTGCCATGAGCAGGTTTATCTCTTCATAGGACTCGACCATGGCAAGGCTGCACTCTAGTGAAAGTTGTACCGAGGTATCATCTTCTGCATCACAGGTGTCAGGAAAATAATACAGTATGCTGTCTCCAAGGTTTTTTACTACAACTGCACCAAACTCTTTTGCAATCTCAGCCATGGCATTAAGATAGATTCTATAATATTCACACATCTTGGAGTTTTCCAGGTGTGCAGTAATCTTGGTCGAGTTTACCATATCTACAATTCCCATGCAGTAGCTCTTCTGGGTACCACAGAATGATATCTCGCCATGCATTGCAGCCCGGATTCTTTTTACGATGTTTTCAATCCTGAACCTCTCAATTCTTTCCAATGGAATGTTTAGTGTACTCATTAAGAGTATGATCGTATGTCAACAGATATTGTATAGTTAGCTGGCATGGCAAACGCTTAGCTGGAATTACAAGTATTTCTAAAATAGGATCCAAGTACATACCATACATGAGAAAAGCAGCAACACAGTGCCAGGGTTGCGGTTCAAGAGAGGCCCAGATTATCTTCATTCCCCAATACAGGGGATTGAGAGGGTTTTGTTTTCATTGCGACACCAACTGGCCGGAGTCATGATATCATGATAACCTTTAGATTATTACAGCCCGAATCCACCACGATGGTACCAGGGTACGAAAAGACTGCAAATGATTTTCTGGAACTTGCAAGCGAGCAGCGTTTAGCAATTTTACTAAAGTTACAAGATGGTCCTGTAAAAGTATCCAATATTGCAAAAGAACTTGAAGCTACAGTGCCAGAGGTGTACAGAAACTTTGAGAGACTAGTCAAGGCTGATTTGATTGAAAAAAATCCAGATGGAAGCTATGGAATCACCACCATAGGAAAAATACTTGCGTCCCAAGTATCTCTGATTGGTTTTCTTTCTTCAAACAAGAAGTATTTCAAAAACCATGATCTTGACCAGTTGCCAAAAAAATACATACAAAGGATTGGTGCACTGGAAAGATGCGATACTGTAAAGGGATTTGTCAAGGTTCAAGAGAAATGGAAAGAGATCTATAGCGATGCAGAAAAATACATTTACAATATTTTGTTTGAGGTTCCTTACACGCCTGACCTCATGGAGTTACTAGCCAAGAGAATAAACTCTGGAGTAAAGGTCCAGTCTATATTTTCAGAGTCTGCAGTGATACCAAAGGAGAGAAAACAGGCCTTTGACAAGATAGGCTTCAAGGACATGATACAGCAGGGAAAGATCGAACGCAAAATGCAGCAGGATGCAAAGACAATCGTGATACTAAACGAAAAGGAAGCCGGAGTCATGTTTTCATCTTCAGGCGGGGATGTCGACATGAGCGAGGGATTTTTCTCAAAGGACGAACAATTTCACGAGTGGTGTCTTGATTATTTCAAGGACTGTTGGGAAAAGGCAGGACCATTCCGAGAAACTAAATTAAAAGAATAATTTTTAGAAAAAAATTATCGCGGGCAGAGCACTCCGCCCTGGCCAAACTTTGTTGCATGGATTACAGTATGATGGGTCTGGCGAAGACTCTCCATCCATGTTCTTCTCTTGGTCCTTTCAATCTTGGATATGTCATATGTGCACATGACAGAGCCGCGAAAGTCCTCAAAGCAAGCATGAGTTTTTCTCTCAAGCTCAAGTTGCACCGACATTCCATCAATAGTACTGATGTTTGGCACAAGTCTTCCAACTATTCTATATGGAGGAATTAATCCCTCAAGCATCGCCTCCACATCTTTTTTTGACTTTTCAAACATTGCCTCGCCAGTGCTGCAGGTCTCATGGATCTGTACCACGCGAAGCTTGCCGCTCTGAAAATATTGTAGAGGTATTCCATAGTTTAAGAACTTCAGCACAATGGAACCCGAGTCTTCATGTGTCACATAGACACAGGTCTCGTCCTCTGCCAGTCCATTTTTTATGAATCGAAACTCGATCAGTCTTGCATATTCAGGATCCTCATAGAGTAGCAAGATGTGTTGCTTGTGATCGATGGAGTCTACGTACCTAAATGGCACTGACAGTGTCTCGTAAATGCTCATAATTTACCTAGTCCCATGTTGCATATCATACCTAGTTTGCAACACAGCTAACTAGTTACAGTTACAGCTAATTATCGATTGTGATAATGCAATGTAAGAAATGTGATACTAGTAACCAAATCATGGCAATGTACAGAGAGTATCAATCCAGAGTAAAACAAATTTTATTTTTTATTTCAAAGCTAAAGTTATGACATGTGTTGTGGCGCTTGCAGAATGTACCTGACCACATGCAATAACAAATCCAATCACAACAAGTGAGATAGCAAGTCTTCCACGGGTAAGCATGACTAGATAGATAGTTTATGATTGTACTTAAGTTTCAGCTAGCATTGGCAGAAATTATTTAACCCATTATACGATTTTCCCATAATTTAGCAACTCTTAACTCCAACATCTTTGTAATACCTTGATTATACAAAATGTCATCAGGTACACAGAATCACAAACTAGACAGAATGGACCTTGCCTATGCAGCAATACTTGGACTGACAGTTGTCGTAACTGCGTGGTGCGGATACCAGCACGAGTTGTGGAGCAGCGCATTGACATTTGAGTTAAAGGCTGCAAATACCGCACATCGCGAGTACACAACTGCTGAGCTAAAGGAGAGACAGTCAATAGTAATTGATGTTATTGCGTTTAATGGATATCTTGATGCTGTATCAAACCACGATCAAAAGTTAATCGATTACTACAAGAACAGTTTTCGGCCCGAGATGAGAGCCGCTTTTGATGCATGGCTCAAGACAAATCCATTGAATGGTACAGGAAAGGCTACCACTCCATTTGACATGCCAGAATATGTTTCACCACTGGACTCTGAGAAGGTGCAAGGATTTTTGCAGACAGCAGACGAAAAATCTCAAAACGCTGACAGCATGAGTTCCATTGCCTCAAACTATGTCTTTTTCACATCGCTTTATGCCAGCGTTTCATTTCTTGAGGGAATTGGAAGGGTCTTTGCTTCCAAGAAAATGCAGACAATATTTCTAGTAATGGGAGCAATTGTATTTACTGCAAGTACAATAGCAATGTTTGCCACGGTACCAACATTTCCAGGCAACTTTACACTCTGATCTTTCTACAATACACTTTTTCCAAGTACTTGTGACCAGCAATTTTTAAGGTATTGATCTTCTAGAATACTTTCACAATATCCTGATATGCATGATAGTCATAACAAGACTTGGAACATATTCAAAAGTGGTAACAGACTGATGTTGCCACTATTTTTTTATTCTGCTGGTATCAGTAGGTATTTTTTCATATACTTTTGTCTAATTGGTCCCACTATTGGCACATGGTATTACCATGACATGCCAAGTCTGCACCAGCTGTGTTAAGACCTGCCATATTTGTGCCCTCTAGATTGACATCTGCCAAGTAGCCCCGCCTCCAAAGTTTGAATTGACAAGGCTTACATTTCTCAAGTCTGTACCAGAGAAATTATCTTTATTATTATTTTCAGACTCTCACAAGTCTGAACCCTAATAATTAACAAACCACAATTAGAAAATTATTTGCCAGTAGTGAACCTTCATTTAGTCAAAATTTTTACAATTAAAAAACACAACTCAGATAGACTGGAAAGGGGGTTAAACTAATAATGGAAGGTCTCAACCAGAATGACACCCAGTTGACAGAATAACTATATAAATAAATAAAAAAATAATCTAACATTGTCGATCGGAAAAAGAATTATTTCCATATCCATTTTTGTTTGTTGTTTACTCTTTGCACATACTGCAAGTGCAGAATATCTTCTTACAACAATCTCTGTCGGTTCTAATCCAGTTCGTGTTGCATACGACTCAGGCAAGGGAGAGATTTTTGTGGCAAACTTTCTTTCCAATAACGTCTCTGTGATATCTGACACTAGCAATACTGTAGTTGCAACAGTTACTGTCGGTAATGGTCCAACTGGCATTGCATATGATTCTGTCAAGGGAGAGGTGTTTGTTTCAAATGAGAACTCTGGCACTGTCTCTGTGATATCTGACACTAGCAATACTGTAGTTGCAACAGTTACTGTCGGTTCCAGTCCGAATGGTATTGCATACGACTCTGGCAAAGGAGAGATTTTTGTGGCAAACTTTCTTTCCAATAACGTCTCTGTGATATCTGACACTAGCAATACTGTAGTTGCAACAGTTACTGTCGGTTCCAGTCCGAATGGTATTGCATACGACTCGGGCAAGGGAGAGATTTTTGTGGCAAATGGTGGGCCAAATACTGTCTCTGTGATATCTGATACTAGCAATACTGTAGTTGCAACAGTTACTGTCGGCACTGGTCCGAATGGTATTGCATACGACTCGGGCAAAGGAGAGGCGTTTGTGACAAATGAAGGATCAGGTACTGTCTCTGTAATATCTGACACTAGCAATACTGTAGTTGCAACAGTTACTGTCGGTTCCAGTCCAGGTGGTGTAGCATACGACTCTGTAAAAGGCGAGATTTTTGTGGCAAATGAGGGATCAGGTACTGTCTCTGTAATATCTGACACTAGCAATACTGTAGTTGCAACAGTTACTGTAGGCAGTGGTCCAGGTGGTGTAACATATGACTCGGGCAAGGGAGAGATTTTTGTGGCAAACTCTTCATCAGATACTGTCTCAGTTCTCTCTGACGCAACACCGCCTGTATCGCTTCCGGAATTTCCTCTAGGTGGTGTTGCATTCCTTTTGGTGATATCTGCTGCAGCATATGCGGTGATAAGATACAAAGTCATCAGTCCCGCAAATCATAGAATCAATTAACCTGACTTGCGGTAAGGCAGTTTGTCCTTTTGTTTATCCAGTGCAAGGAGAGGTACCAGAATGCTACGATAGAGCCAAGAAAGATAAGATATCCCGAATACATATGCAATGTCTCCAATGTGTCATACCCGTAATAGTATCCAATTATTCCAAGCAATGGGACTCTCACTATGGATGCAAGATATGTGCCTAATCCTCCAAGAACAAAACAGACTGCGAGCTTTTGGGGGGATGCACGACGTCCCTGATCAGCTAACATCAAAACGAATGCAGCAAGAAACAATATTGTAGTTGTACAATACAACTTTTGTTATTTTTCTTGGTGTTGTCTTGGTAGAAATTTATGAACGGCGAGTTTTCTTCTTCTTTCTGTTTTTACTAGATTTGTAGGCAAAAAAGCCAAGCGTTATCCCAATAATAATAGTCCCTACAACCATGCCCATTAAAGTTGATGGGCTGATATGAGAAGCATCCATGGAAATCAAGTATTAAAATCAAGTTAATTAAGATTCTAATTGAATACCTGCAAAACTCCTTTCTTTAATTTTTTATTGCAAACAAGTATGATCAAGCTAAAAGATGATTATAATTTAGAAACATCTCTTTCTATTTTGTTGCCTTCTTTATCTACAAAGTAGTAGGTATCATGGCCATCATTTTCAAAATGTAATGTAAAGCTCTCATCTAGATCGTCTAATGTATCTCCTCGGACTTGGAATCCACATTCGACACAAATTCCCCTCATGTCCCTAGTCATATTACTTTATTATTTTATCATCTCTTACTATTAAACAAGATCTAGGTTTTCAATTATGATGACAAAATGTAATTACAGTTCATCTAAAGATGGTTACAATTTTAAAATCATAGGTTCGAGTCCTGTAAGACTTGCTACAAAATTCCTTTTCCTAATTTTTTATTTTAGGATATGGAGTTTAAGATATTTTGTGCACTAGAAATTAGTTGGTTTACCTGATCCTGTGTTATCTTCTTTCCTGCCTGTGCATTAACTTCATGGATAAATGCGTTAAGCTGATTCTTGGCTGTATTGGCATCACCCAAGTTAAGGGAGTCTGAGGCGGCATTGAGTTTTGCGTCAAGGCTTGTTGTCAATCCCTGTGGAAGGCCCATGCTCTCCTTGAGGGTTATGAGATTTTGTAGTGCTTGTTGTGGAGTCTTGTACACTGCAGTACCGTCGTGCGGTCCGTTCATTGTAATAGATACAGTATTAGCAAAGAGAGACTGATCAGTTCCATCAACCTGCCAGTCGATGAAAATGTAACCAGGTACAGCGTTTGCAGTCAATGCGACAGTTGTCCCGGAATCATAATATCCAGATGACGAAGATGGTGATGCAGTCGGAACTGGTGTGAGCCCTGAAGGACTTGATGCAACTGTCAGTAAATATTGTGTAGTATAGCTTGCAGATTCTGTTCCACTACCTGAAACAGATCCAGAACATCCAGCGTTACAGACGTAACGTGTTCCTGCAGAACCCGAAACTGGCGAGTCGTAGATGTAGCTCAAGGTGCCCAATAGACCTGAAACTGTTATGCTTGATCCAGTACCCGTGTAATGAGTCGAACCGACAGTAACACCCCAAGTTGTTCCAGAGGATGGAATTCCATTCTGGACAAATGTAGTGCTATAAGTGGGCGAACCGCAAAGCCCTCCTGGACGTGAGTTTCCAACTGTATTACCGTTGCACATATCACTAGAGTAGGTGTTTCCAGTACCTGAAGTACCAGAACCTGATGTAGAATCTTCAAAACCATAAAACGCGTTATTGTTAGCAGTATTGCTGGTCAGTGTATTGTCTGAGGCACCAAAGCCCATAAAGACGCCGTCCTGGCTGTTGCCGTTTGCAGTATTACTACTAAAAATAGCTCCCGATGTCCTTTGTACGAATATGCCAAATGTATTACCGTCAAGTGTATTGCTGGCTAGATTAACGTTTGAACCAAAGTCAACGTAGATTCCCTGGAAAAATCCCGTCACGTTGCAATTCTTAATTGTGATTCCGGTAAAACCTGATGAGACGATGCCTGCACTAAAGGGGACACTAGTCCCGGATACTGTGTGTCCTGCACAGTCAAGTGTAATGTTGTTGTTGCTTATGCGGAGCCCAACCGGTGTGGAGCATGGTCCAATGTCACCAGAAAGTGTGGTGTCTGAGGTAATATCACTTCCACATGCAGGATCAGCAAAAGCGGACGGAGGATTTATCATAAATGCGGACATTAAGAGTACCAAGATGATCGCCATGGTTTGCATGTTTATCATCTTTGAATTTCTTATGTTCATAGATGAGCACACCTAGTTGATTCTGATGTTGTAATATATTTAATAGAAAATGTACCTGACAAGGAAAGCAGGCGATTCATGTGATAAATCATGAGGAATCAACTAGATAAATCTTATCTAAATAAAATATAGAATTTCATAAATGAAAATGATTTTGTGTTCGGAATTGTCTTAAAACAGGTAAGTGTCATTTTCATTTAAAGTATTATTTTTTGGCATTGCCATTACTGCAGTTATAATATTTGCACTGGTTGGAATCCCTCATCCAGATATCATAAAGCCTTCTCCACCAGTTCAACTAAATCAAGGATCTGGCCAATACTTGCCGTATATGACAATGCAGACATGTCAAGCAATCAACGATACACTACCTGATCCAAAATGCACGCCGGGTGCAATTGATCCTGCTATAACACAATATAACATTGATTCGACCATCTGCGTCTCAGGATATACAAAAACAGTAAGACCTCCTGTTTCCGTAACAGAGCTACAAAAACTAGAGAGCATGAAGGCTTATGGATTTACGGATTCCCCAAGCAATTATGAATTTGATCATTTGATTCCGCTTGAGCTTGGTGGTGCACCAGATGATATGAAAAACCTCTGGCCAGAGCCACATTCAAGTTCATTTACCAAGGATAGTCTTGAGAATTATCTGCACGATCAGGTATGCTCAGGTAATATAGATCTCAAGACAGCACAACATGAAATTACTACTAACTGGTTCAATTATTGGATGAGGATAAAAAATTAGAGTCCTGAAGATCGAAAACTTTCAAACCCATACTGGTCTAGTGTAAAATGGATAATAGCCAGATTACCACACAATGAGAATAAAAATACAATTTAATTAGAACAGCTAGTCTTTGAGGAATAATGGTCTCTGAAAAAATAGTCAGGTTTCAAAACAAGAACAAGGACTTGAATCAATTAGCACAGCAGATAATCTCGTTATTAGACCAAGACGGATACAAGACACAGATGACATCCAGCTCACCTGTAGGGATTATAATCCAGGCAACAAAGGCAGGAATTCTAAGGGATATCATAACAGCAGACAGGGCATTTACCATAATGATAACAGGCGAGCCAAATGACTTTGCAATACATATAGGAATTGGAAAATTCATACAAAATATTGCAGTTATTGCGGCAGAGGCATTACTCTTGTCTGCTTTATTTCTGGCAGTTGACATTCCAGAGATGCTCTGGACAAGACATGTAGAAATTGAAATTCTAAAGAGAATTACGCAGATGATAGGCTAGCCATCAAGATTCTTTATCTTTGTTGCATCAGTCTACACATTCTGCAATAGCTCTTCGGGTACTATTATAAAGGAATACAAATCAAGGTTCCAAAGAAGCCCGGTAGTGTAGCGGTCAAGCATAGGGGCCTTTGGAGCCCTTGACCCCAGTTCGAATCTGGGCCG
>Ga0207663_10001155_pt1 | contig 12189 bp, 14 predicted proteins | sample LARL53metaG_FD_184346 | JGI IMG/M metagenome (GOLD analysis project Ga0207663, IMG submission 184346) | Corn, switchgrass and miscanthus rhizosphere microbial communities from Kellogg Biological Station, Michigan, USA - LAR L5-3 metaG... | ecosystem: Host-associated > Plants > Roots >...
AAGAAACAAGATGTAAATACTTATTAAAACAGAGCTGAAAGGTAGAACATGCTCTTGCACTCCGTCTTTTTGCTAAGAAGGAAAGTATATTAACTTCATACATTCTCTCGAACATTATGAGAGGAAGATGGGCTTCAGCAGCATTAGGGGCAGGTATAGCCAGAAGGCGTGCGGGGGCTGAGATGGAGCAACAAAGCCAAGCATACGAAGCTCAAAATCAACAAGCACAACAACAGATCGAGGCACAGCAAAGGCAGATCGAATCACTACAACGACAACAACAACAACCGCAATCACAATCACAACATGAAGACATTACTCAAAAGTTGAAAAAGTATGGTGATCTCAAACAACAAGGAATAATAACAGAAGAAGAATTTCAGAAACTCAAAGCGGACTTGTTATCAAAGATTTAATCGAAAGCTGCAACCAGACTAACAGTTAATCTTTTAACCATAATTTTTTAAGATCCACCAAGGCATATAATTGAATAAATTGATATCAGATTTTCTAGAACCAGTTTGAAAATCCATTAATTACGCTCTGTTGACCTTATCATAAGATCAATTAGCATAGCAGTTTGGAACATATCGCAGATTGCATAATCCCAGGTTTCATACATTGATAATAATAATCAAACACCTCAGCTGGTTCTATAGGGACATGTTCGATAAAGATAAGGACGAGAAGAGAGCATTTCAGATGCGTATAATTAATTTTGCTAAATGGATAGAGATTATTAATCCGATGACGAAAATACCTTCGAAAGTGTAGTGATATTAGATGTGTTGATCGTAAAATGTAAATCGCAAAATAAATAGAACTTGAATGACTTCGAACACTAATCACTAACCCAATACAGACAAATTACCTATAGTCCATGCCTCCTTGATTTTGTCTCCCTCAAAATGAAAGATATCTACTCCTTGAGTCTCAAACTTCTTATGAGTGGCAGGAAAGTCAGCGAAGTCCTTTTCATGTGTAGCTTTTAAGCTCCACCTAATCGCAACTTTGTTTTGTTCTCCAAAATCATCTAGTATTGAGACTTTCATATCTGGAAATGCCGAGAGATCTTCAGCTACCCATTTTTTGAATTCCTCAAGACTCTTAACCTCTTCGCCCATTCCATGGTAGATTATATCGGGTGTAACGAAGTTCTTTGTCATCTCTGTTTTACGCGCATTAAATATTTCTTCAACAAACCTTCGAGCTATTGTCTTGTATTGTGTATCAGACATGTCAATATAATGAACATATCGTTACCATTAAGTTTTGCTATTTATTTTTAGGGGTTTTTGTTAAAATTAGGAAAAGTAATATAAAGAAGATCTGATTTCACATACTAAACGATCTGTTATTCACTGACATTATTTGTATTGACCAGAAATTATTAGACAGGTTGTATCAAATTAAGATATGCCTATCATGCACGAGTACCTTACTTCATGTGGTTACACTTCGCAATATGTAGAGTGCATAGACCCCAATAAGGGGACTCTTCATGTTACCATCTCAAGATCGCTCGCCATATCAGAATCCCTACGACAAAGGCCACTACGATTCCCAAGATTCCTCCGATTATGAGCATATTCGAGCCTGTGTTGCTTCTCCCCATGTTCCTTAATGAGATCGGTTCACTATTTAAAGATCATCCAAGATAGTATAGGCATAAACGAATCGAATGTTGCGGATCCCGTTGTCATTTTTCGTCGAATAGATATGTTCGCAGATATATTTTATCGCTAAGGTTGAAATGTTGACGTAATATTTATAATTTTGAGATGACTCCAAAAATCATATTATCAAATAATGGAAATCCCATCCAAGCTTAGCGATTTTGAAAACAGAGTCTATTTAGATAAAATTTCAAAATCAATAAGAGATCTAAACTCTACTACTCATACTCTTCATTTCGTACAGCAGATGGTCTTTTTAAGTGCATTATTAAGCAGCTTTGACCGGAAGTTAGACAATTCATTTCCAGCCATTGATGAAAATGCACAAGATCCTACCTACTTTATAGCTGCCTACTTCGATACAAAAAATATAGATGAGGCATTATGGATATATAGAGTAGTAAGGTCGTTAACCAGGTACATTCTTCTCTCAGATAGATTCTATGAGACTAGGAATGATAGATACGCTTTACTTGCAAAACAAGTGCATAAATCAGTAAATGAACTTCTACAATCCGAATCTGACGCGCAACATCTGATCTATTCTATAGATTATTTGTTAGGGCAGTTTTCGGCATTTTGGAAATTTGAGCAGACTGTTAAACGTCGTATAAATAAAAATTATACTTTCTCCTATACCGAAATAAGGCATTTTAATCTATCAAAATCATCAGATGCCTCACTAGTATATGCAAAGGTTTTGGATGCGAAGCTTCCAAGCTTTAATGAAAATGTTGCTTTAGTTCTTCATTACAATCAGGCACTGCTTGATATACAAGATGACTGGGAGGATATAGAGGAGGACGTTCGGAAAGATATGCCCAATATCTTCGTTATGGCTGCTGTTGACAATATTCCATACAATAGAATAAAAAAATCAAGACACGGTATAGTTAGGAAGGTTGTATTAAGTGGAATCAACTTATCGGAAGTTAGTAGGTTAGTAAACGATCTTCAGGCATCCAGCAAGAGCGTTTCTATTCCTGAAAACTTCGCCTTTATAAAATTCCTATCAGATCGTTACGCTGATACATTGAGAAGAAAGATATCGTCAACGAGTTCTTGATAAATATATTGCTAATCTATGTGACGTTAAGTTATGCTAACAGGAAAGGTGAGGCCTATAAATAGCCAAGTGATATCTGCCTATTGTAACAGATACCTTACCTTGTCTCATACTTGGTTGTTGCTTAGTTAGTCTTAGCCAGTGGCCAAAACTTGTTTTTGTTCGTCTTCCTTATAGGCTAGGATTTACTAAGAAAAACAGCTAGAATTATTCAGAACCTTTCTATTTTCGTCTAGAAAAGCTATCTGTAGATAATTCTTGTGCACGTCCATTCCTACAAACATACTTTCACATAGGCTACTGTATGCTTTAGATTTGCTATGTCTATTCACATATAGTTAGTACATACCATTGCATATCACATGTTAAGCAATGTCGAAAAGGAAAAGCTTGTTATTGATTTAGGACAGCCAGAGAGTAAACAGAACCAGAACTTATTTTTGTTTCCTACTGGGTTAGAGATTACGGATATACAAGACTAGAATGTTTTATTCATTATTATTTTCTTAAGCAGCTTTTCCATTTCTTCTTGCTGCTCTGCTCTTGCATGTCTAATTTCTAATTCAGTAACTTTTCAAATGGTAATGAGAGGACAAATTCAAGAGCATCTTTAGGCATATCTGGGTTTTCTTCGAGTATTCTTCTTTTAGCTTCTTCACGTTCCTTCACACTAGCCAAACTATTTACTCCTAATCTCTTCCCACTACAATCATGTGTTTTCATATACCATCTGTCTACTCTACATTTCCATTAGCAACGCCACAAACATTAGCATTTGTAATTGGGGCCACTTTTCCTAGAGCGAAGATACCGGAGGAATGAAGCAAAGAAAGTGTTACAATATCTATCTTTGTGTTATTAGAACAGTACATAAGGTGATGCGATTGATTTAGCAGTCATGTCCACTTGGTATAATATATTTCCTATTCCATGTATCAAATTGAACGTACTAAATAGAGTTAGCAGAAGAGCCTTGCCATTTCGAGTCAGAATTTAGCATCAAATGACTGAGAAATCGCAAAACTTGGGATGCATTGTATCAAGGAAAAGAAAATTGTTATCTCATCTCATCTCATTTGATCGGCTGTTAAAGGCTTCGTCCTAGTAGCAAGGCGTCTCATTCTTATAGCTAGGAAAACACATCCAATTGACATTACAAGCCCAACTGCATAAAGAATATTGTATGTCATCGGATCAGGGTAGTTTTTTTCAACATTATCAACCGTAATTGGGATTGTAGCAATTGCTAGAATAACAGTTACCAAGACTGGACCTATTGAAGCCCCTACAATTCTCATCATGTTCGTAATAGATGAGCCCATTCCAGTATATTCTCTGGGCGTAAATGAAGTTGTAGTGACGATTATTGTGTTTGGTCCAAGCCCTGCAGATATACCAAAAATGAACAGGGCAATATTAATACTTGCTGATGAGTAGTGGAATAACAAAAGTAACACATACGTAATAACAACAATCGCTATACCAGGTACCAAGAGCTTTAAATTAGTTTGCTTTCCTTTTGCTATTCCGTTTGCAACCACCAATCCGAAAATTGGCCCAAAGATCATTCCTGCCAGTCCGAAAGCCAACTGTAGAAGTCCAGTATGAAGTGGGTCTAGTCCTAGCCCAGATGGGGGAGGCGCAGCCCCTAATGTCGGTGTACCTGTGATAATAAAATATTCTAAAATACCAAACATCAACATCATAATGTTTCCACTAAGAATAAGTGGATGAAAAATCAACTTCAAGCTAACTAATGGATCCTTTACTCTCTTTTCCACAATAAAGAAAAGTATCATAGAAATAACTCCAATTGCAAGAGGAACTGCAAACCGTGCCAAATTGGTGGTAATTGATGTACTGTATGTTATTGCTACAAGAAAACTGACAAGTGTCACAGTCAGGATCGCAATACCAATAAAGTCTATGTGTTTATCCTGTTTCTTAGCCTTCTTAGGAGTATCGCTTGACCTTTCTTTGTCAATCCGAGCATGCTCGTCTATCTTCTTACTTTCATCTACATGAATGAACTTCCAGCTTGCAAATAAAATAACTATTGCAATAGGAGCTATTATGTAGAAATTACCCTGCCAACCTATGTTTGCGGCTACAGGAGGTCCCATCACCGCCCCTATTGACATGCCGCCCATATAGCAAGCAAGGTATATACTCATACCAACTGCAAATTTGCTTGCTGGGACATTGTCCCTTATCAACTTAGTTGAAATTGGAGTAGTAGCTACTGCCACTCCCTGAAGTACTCTCAGGGCAATAAGAATAGAGAAGTTAGGAGCAAATGGTATCAGGATAGTTCCAACTGTAAAACATATCATCATTATCATTTGCATTCTCTTGGCTCCAAAAAGATCTGCTAACCTTCCCATTATCACAGTCATGACGGCGCCACAAACCATGTATGCTGTCAGCACCCAGGAGGCGACTTCTGAAGAGACATCAAATTGGCTCTCTATACTCGGAAGAGCTGGTGACATGCTGGTATTAAGATAGAGAAATATTATTACTGAACCGCATAATACTAGAATAGTTTTCCAGGCATTAAATGATATTTGCTGTTGCGGCGCCATTGAAGCCAAATTACGTAACCATCATGATAGCATGTATTTATAATTATACTTGAATTGTTCGAACATCAAGATGCGCCGAATATTGGATATCCCTGCAAATATTGGCACCGCTTATCATATTCTTTAATATACCGCCAGTAGCATTGGTTATATTCTTGGGATGGTAATAGGTTTGTAAAATAGAGCCGCGAAAGAGGAACTTTTTACCTGCTATTATAAACCACTTGAGGTAAATACAAAAAGTTACACTGTGCCAGCGATCCGACATTGCTACTCCTTGAGGTAATAAGAAACAATCGACTAACTAGGTATGCTGAACATTCTTCAATATTCCTTAGATCTCTATAACTCAGGTCAGTAATCTTAATTACTGAATTATTATTGTTTCGTCCATCTATACCAACTGTGTCTTTGTACTTTCTATCTTGCAACCATAGTTGTCCTCAATGAGATCGCATGGATGCATAAGCCCCCTGATAATGATTGAGGTGTATTAGCCCAAGCAAATTTACTGCTATATCTATCAATATCTATAGTATCTGACAGTATTTGGCAGATACGAATGAAGATGATTTAATTGCCTATGGCATGTCAATCAATACCCTACTCGTTTCATCTTTGAACCGCATTTAGGACAAGCTATTTGTTTATGCTGTATGCCGCAGTTCATACAATAGTATCTTAGTGAACTGTCACCAACCATTGAAGAGGAATAGGAAGACATTGAGCCAAACAACGTTCCACCACCAATTCCCGTTTTTTTCATCATTCTCTTTCTCATATAGGAGTTAAGCAAAATAAATACCACTATTATAGTAAATAATGATAGAGGAAATGGTACTAACATAGAGATGGCAATACTGATACCAAAGGAAACTCCTATCCATATTGTCTGGTTAAGGGCAAATTGTTTGTTGTTGTTATTATTAGCGCCCACTTTTCTTTACCCATCCAATTCTTTTACACTTTATATAATTGAGTGGCACTAATTTATAAGTATTAGTCGCGTGTTAACAATACTTTAGAAGAAAAAGGATTAAGTTGATTTAGAATTATAATGAAAGATGATATTCTCCTTTCTACTATAGTACTATTGACTCTTTCTATGAATCTCTGAAGAGTAGTGAAATGTGATATGTATATATGCAATAACTGAAGAAACATTCTCAAATAATAATACGCCTCACGACTAGCCAATCATCCAAACATGCTTCTTTCTGTACTTTCATATATACCTAATAACATCATTTATGCTGCCAGACTCAACAGCCTCATATCTATTTACGTTCAAATACATGATACCATGGGAACCAACATCAATAGCACAATTAAATCTAGTACTAGAAGCTGAGGCTTGTCATCGCATATCTCGCCACACCAACACAAGTCAGACGTGCAGCAAACCTGTGCAGCCAGCTGTCTGTCTCTCTGTTTTTCTTGTCATTCTTCTATCCACTCATAACCACATTCTATACATCTGAAATAATGGACATCTGACGATGTGGATTTTGCTATATAAATAGACTTACATTGTGGACATGTGCCACTACCAGTTATATCAATACTCATTTCAAGACCACCAATAGATTATTCACATGTTCTCTATCTATTATACTAGATTTATCAATTTTATGTCTGCAACATCTTTATCCATCTTATGTCTGTAGATCAGAGTCAACATAATTACAATAGCCTCGTTAAACGCCCGGCAATACTCCTTCTTTTCATTTGTCTTTTTATGAATAACTTCAAACTGTTTGTTTGCCCAATTGTAAGTTTGAGTTCGGTAGGATATTCACAGAATGAAATTATGTCCTATATCAAGCCATTTTCTAACAATTTCTGTTGTTAAATATTTTCTAAAGCGATTTAGATGGGTTTTTATCGGTGTTGTAAGAATGTGCGCTTGAACCCACAAATATAGTTCAATTATTCATTGCCTACAAGTAACATATTCATGGTATATCAGAACAGTTTACACCATGTCTTGCCCCCTGTATCGTTAATAGCTTCTCTTTGTTCTACTAACAGGATAGAGAAACTTTACTTATTTTGTAACAAGACATAGTATATAGTTTTAAAGCAAAAATAAAGGATAGCACTGATAGTAGTTATGCTACATAATAGCAACCCAATTGAAAATTTAGATAGTGAGACTGTAATGGATTGGTTAGTGAAATCGATAAAATCAGTACAAAGTGGAAGAATAGCCATAGATATGCAAAATGAACCTGCAATGGAAATATATGCCACTGCAAATAGAATCGATGTTGACATTCTGAATCCAGAATTCCTCAACCTTCCTAAAGCTACTGAGGATAATGAAGATAAAAGAGAAGGACGAATAGAAACGTTAAAGGATAAATTAAATATTGCAAAAGAATTTGCAGAGGAGCTAACAGACAGTGAAACAGAACTGTTAGATAAATTAGAGATTCCAAAGTTTGCTAACAAGCTGACGGACAATGATACGACAATAGTATTTTCTAGAAAAGGTAAAGAAGCAATAATTTTAGGTAAGGAAGCAAAGCCAACGTTTTCAAAATTAGTGTCAAGGAGTGATGATATACAAATTAAAAGCCTAAGAGAGGTTAGAAAACTGGTTAGCGATTTAAAACCAGAAGATTAACGCTCAGGTTTGTTATTTACATTGTCATTGCTTGTCAATTGTGGCGGCCAAGATTCATAACACCACACTACATTTATTGTCGAGTATAGATGAAAATGAAAGAGGCTTATAAACATGGAAGGAAAAATGAAGATTTGAGCGTGAGGAAAGAAAAAGCAGCCTGAGTTGATAAAGCCTTCAACTATTACAATTCTTGTGAACAAGTAACATTGCATGACAAGCAACACAACAGAGCATGTATTTAGATAACATCATCAGTAGTCATGACTATACATTGCATTAGAATCGACTCAAATTCTCTTTTTTGGAAACGGCTCAAACCTTATCGTCTTGTTTTAGTGATAGAAGTGACACAAATTATTTGGAGGAATATTTAATAATATAAGCAACCGCCTACTTGTCATTATGTCCTCTATGAAGAACAAATCAACTGCTCTGCAATTTGTTGAGGAAGTATTAAACAAAGGAAATCTGGAAAAAATGAAGGATTTAATTGCTCCTAATTTTGTTTGGCATGGACAGTATAGGGAAGTTCGAGGTTTGAAGAGTTTTAAAGAATGGCTCTCTTTGGAGCATAGCACATTTCATGACATTCAGTTCAACATAGTAGATGATATCGTAGGACACGGTAAAGTTGCTATTAGATGGATAATGCGAGCTACCCATGAAAACGAATTCCTAGGATTTCCGGCTACTCATAAGAAATTCCAAACTATAGGCATCAACATATTTCATTTTGAAGGTGACAAAATCAAAGAAGCGTGGATTGTCTTCGATGCTCTGAACCCTGCGCTACAGCTTGGTGTTGTTGATGTAATCCCACAGAAGTCTAGAAAGTAAAAGATTAAAATTCGCGGGAAAAGGGACATATTTTATGCATATTCATTACAATTATTCATCCCGTCCTTTTCTTGCTTTCATCCAATTTCAGATATACCCTCATGAAATGAGGAAAAGGTTCTTTCTATTGGTTGATATCAAAAGTTTTTCAACGTAGATATGTCCGTCATAAGGATATGGATTGTACATTCCAGTATCTCTGTCTGTCCAAGGTCATACATATATGTAGTATAGCACTACCAGACTTGTAACTTCAAGAGATGCTCGATACATTTCTAATATAATCTGAATTCATTTAGCTTTGATTATTTCGAAGTTTGCTTAATATTATGTTTCTTCTTTCTTTTCTTTTTCTCCTCCTTTGCTTTTCTTCTTTCTTTCCTTTTTTCCCAGGCTACAGCAGCGGCTACGATTCCAATGACTAAGGCCATTTAATTCCCTTTTCCTTATGCATTAATTCCTTTCAACATATAGCTGGTACATATAGCTATGCTAAGGAATATCAAAATTATGAAGCAGTTTGGAATCTCAGCGATGGTTGATTATTAAATTGACACATTATAACCGACTTGGTGTTTCTTGAAATTTACCTAATCTAATTTAAAGGATATTTCGGAATTGTGTATGAGCTAAAATTCATTCTGACTGCAGTACGCGATGAGTAGTTGTCCATTTATAGTTATCAAATTGCCATTTTCCTTTGTAGTGTGGAATAATGTGATCTATAAATGTTAAAATCAGTCAATTTAAGAGTTTTTATAATTATGTTTCTAAATATAATCATGTCTTAACTTGAGAAAGATTGTCTAATACTGAGAAGTCATCAGTTACATCCTATAAATGTATGCAGCAGTATGTTTGGAAAGACTTTTGCCTCTTTAGGTGATATGAGAAACCATACAATGACAGAACATCTACAAAAAGGAGATTTTCCTTCCGAAGAAAAATGACTGATCATGATTTATTTATTTGTCATTCGCGTGGAATCTTCATTTAAGAGGAGTGTTCAATGAACAAATGAGCCAAATATGCCCAGTCTGTGATCAAGTGTTTCCAAACGTGTCTGATCATATCAGTAATGTACATAGAATCGACATAAGCCTAGCGAGGTGGATATTACGATTGCAAGATAGGATAGAATCCTTGGAAGCGAGTGAGAAGAAATGACAACGTGTGCATCATTGTCGTTTCTCCTAAATACTACGCTATTTGGCAGTAGGCTGATGATGATTGATGGTAGCGGTGCTGAAGACAAGATGATGTCAACTTTGTGGTCAAACATATAATACAGCAAGACAATACAGATTGAATATGAATCTTATAGAAAGGTATTAGAGAGATTAGTGTCCGTTTTGTTATATACAAGTGACTATTTATTAGACTGGTTGAGCGAAACAAAACAGGTCGGTTGGAGACGCGGAGTAGAAGTTGGGCTAGGTATCATTGCTATCATATTGTCTATCTTAGTCTTTATTCATCCAGGAATGACAATAGTATCAATCATTTACATTCTCGGCATTATCTTGATTATTGTTGGCCTTGAGAAAATCATAAGTGGAATATTTGAAGGTGGCAAGTCACGCTGGGGTACTGTAGGGCTTGGAGTACTAGCGCTTATCTTTGGTATCATAGTTGTAGCATTTCCTGTGAGTACTGCCGTATTTGCAATAATCGTTGCAGGAGTTGGATTACTGTTCGCGGGTATCTCACATGTTATATCTGGTATAGGGGAAAAACAGGCTCCTGGTTGGGTAAAAGGAGCTAAAGTCGGCGTAGGTGCTTTGGCTATTGTCTTGTCCTTCTTTGTAATGTTTTCTCCCTTTTTGGGTGCGGTTTTCCTATCTTTAATAATAGGAGTTGCACTATTGATACTAGGAATAGAGATCATTGCAGTTGGAATAAAAGGATCAAGTATTAGAAAGCTACCAACAGGAGACTTTGGCCGTTAGATGGTAAATGATTGTATGCACAATTTGTCTGCTGACAAAAAGGGTTATTACCAGTCACCAATAATCCTTGTCTGCAGACAGGATCATCTTACATCCTAACAGCTACATCATAATTTTATAATACGATGCATATTTTCTTTAGTACCGTCAGCCGCTTTTGGATACTATAGAGTTAATGATCAGCAATTTTGGTTGACACCCTATATTATAATAATTCGAGGAAAAACTACTAAATTTCTCGTCCTTGGTTGGTCAGCAGTGCTAAATGAAGGAAAGTGGGTTGTCAGAGCTGTATTTCTATTGATTCTCAGGTTCTATGCCAATATCCCTTGACAAAGACCAGCTGAGTGCTATCCTTATTGCTACTACGACAGCAAGTGCCAATAGTTCTGGTATTAATGGAGTCAATATTGTTTTTATAATATCACTACCTACCTCTATATCTAGAGCAAGAACCAAACCATTTCCTATATATCGCTTTATACTTACTTCGTGTTTTGTTTGCTCTAGTGGGGATTTTCGTATTATTCTTAGGAACATAATAAATCCACGTATAATTGAGATTGCTATAACTATTCCTGCAATGAGGTCAGTTCCGATTGCAACATAATGTAGAAAAGGTTCAATCAACTGTTCTGGAGTTAGTGGGACTGATTGTATCTGTTCTTCAGCTACCATTCTACTACTTGTAGTATTATTACTCTTTTAAATAAACTACAACAACCATCTAATAACCATGCATCAATACAAAGTATACGGAGATTCCTAGAATCATATCTCACTAATCGTTATAATCAAAAAACACAAATAAATTATTCCTAAATTTATTACGACGAAGAATGTTCCAGTAAATGGTATGCTATAATCGCTCTTAGACCTTATTGAAGAGGCATTTTTTCCTTCCGCTTTATCAGGTGAATCTCAGCATGTATTGCATTCTTAGGCCACATTAATTTTCGTTACTGTTGATTGACTGACGTACTCAATCCCTAATATTTCTGTTCCTGCCCTAGGGTACAACCTCAGGACACAGACTACATATTGTGAAACCCACTAGTATCAATAATACCCGTACCCAGCTGTTATATTTTGCAAATAAGTTCAACAGTACATCATCAAAGTAGAATAGTCTTTTTGATTGCCATACTCTTGCACAATTATGAATAATCCAGGTGGCTCGAGACTCTTAAAAGAGTCAATTTCGCGGTTCAACGAGTTCAACAGAAACCCTGCAGAAAGATCATTTTGAGTTGTTTAGTAATAATAATTCCTGCATAAAGGCTCTCGCCCGACCTGATATTTTCTATTTAGCTTAAGAGTTATGTAAGCATCTGCATTGCTCCTATCTGTAAGATGTCATTTATCCTTCTCCCATGAATAGCATTGTAATTCTCAGTCCAATCTTGTACTGCTTGTCCAATATCTGATTGATTTCTGAACGTAC
>Ga0207663_10001158_pt1 | contig 12172 bp, 10 predicted proteins | sample LARL53metaG_FD_184346 | JGI IMG/M metagenome (GOLD analysis project Ga0207663, IMG submission 184346) | Corn, switchgrass and miscanthus rhizosphere microbial communities from Kellogg Biological Station, Michigan, USA - LAR L5-3 metaG... | ecosystem: Host-associated > Plants > Roots >...
CCCAGGGCTCGTGCACATGGCCCGTTACGAGGATCTCGCCGGCAACCCGGAGGCGGCGTTCCGCGAGCTGTACGCCACGTGCGGCCTGACCTGGACCGACCGGGCGCGCCAGCACATCATCTGGGCCACCACAGACCACGGGAAGGCCGAGGCCCAGCGTAGCTGGACCTTGCGCGGCGGGCTGTCGCGCACCGCGTTCCGGCCGATGGACCCGCGCGCGGCGCTCGGATCGTTCCGCAGCAGGCTCTCGCAGCAGGAGATAGACCAGGTGCTTGAGATAACCGCGCCGGTAGCCCCGCGATACTACGACGCCAAGGACGGCGTCACGCCCGTATAGCCAGGCCAGGGAAGTGCGCCCTCGCCTGATGGCGGGGGCGGATGGAAGGGAGCAGGCGGGTCGATGGAACGGCCACGAATCCGGGCGCGGGCGCCACTCCGGATCTCATTCGCAGGGGGAGGTACGGATGTCCCGCCGTTCCCGGCGGCTGAGGGCGGCTGTGTGCTGAGTGCAACCATCGATCGTTACGCCTACGGATCCCTGGTCCCACGCACCGATCGCATGGTCACGATCGAGTCGGTGGACTTCAAGTCAACCGCCGAGATGAGGCTCGACGAAGAGATTCTCTGTGACGGCAGCCTGGACCTGATCAAGGCAGCGGTGCGGCGGTTCGGCCGAGAGGGCACCGACGGCTACGACCTGGTACTGCGTTCCAATGCGCCACCGGGGTCCGGTCTCGGCTCGTCTTCGACGATGATGGTCGCCCTCACCGGCCTGCTCGCCACTCACCACGGCCGGGTGCTCGACGACTACCAGACCGCCCGGCTCGCCCACGCCATCGAGCGTGAGGATCTCGGTATCACCGGTGGCATGCAGGACCAGTACGCGGCGACCTTCGGCGGCTTCAACTTCATCGAGTTCAGCGAGCAGGTGATCGTCAACCCCCTCCGGATCAAAGATGAGATCGCCCATGAGCTAGAGCTGAGTCTGCTGCTGTGTTTCACCGGCATAACGCGGGACTCGGCCCGGGTGATCGAGGACCAGACCCGGCGTACTCGCGCCTCCTCCGGCGACACGCTGGCCGGGCTGCGGGCCCAGAAGGAACTCGCGGTGGCCATGAAGGCCGCCCTGCTGACCGGCGCACTGCAGGAGTTCGGCGAACTGCTGGGCGAAGCGTGGACCCAGAAGAAACGGATGTCCCCCCTTATTTCCAACCCGCGAATCGATGAGCTCTATGAAATCGCTCATAACCATGGCGCCCTGGGCGGGAAGATCACCGGCGCTGGCGGCGGCGGTTATATCCTGCTGTTCTGCGATTTTACGAAGAAGCATCGGGTTATCGAGGCACTTGAATTTGCCGGGGCCGTCATCACCGAGTTCGCTTTCGATACCAAGGGGCTTACGACATGGCGGGCATGAGCACGAGCGATGTCGTGACACCGGTCGCGGAGCGGGCGCGGGCGCGGATGGCCCAGGCAGCTGCGATCAAGCAGCAGATGGCCCAGGGGGTCTTCGCCGAGCAGGCGGTCGAGGTTGCGCAGGTGATGCTCAAGTCCCTGCGTCACGGCGGAAAAGTGATCTTCTTCGGCAACGGCGGGTCGGCCCAGGACGCCGGGCATCTCGCCGCGGAGCTTATGGGCCGGTTCGCTTTCGACCGCCCTGGTCTGCCCGCGATCAGCCTCCCGGACGCCACGGCGGCGATGACCGCGATCGGGAACGACTACTCTTACGACGAGGTATTCGCCCGCCAGGTGCTCGGTGTGGGCAGGCCGGGGGATGTCGTGGTGGGCCTGACCACGTCGGGTAACTCGCTCAACGTCGTCCGTGCGCTCGACGCGGCGGCGCAGGCCGGGATGACTACGGTGGCGCTCACGGGGGAGCACGGCGGGAAGGCAGCCGTGACGGCGCAGATAGCCATCCGGGTACCGGCCGACGACACCGCCCTGGTGCAGGAAGCCTGCATGCACCTGGGCCACACCATCTGCGAGATGGTGGAATCGGCGTTGTTCCCGCGGCCGTCCTGAGGTACCCGTGCCCATATCCGGGGCTATCAGCACCGTCTTTCTCGACCGGGACGGGACGATCAACGTCAAGCGTCCCGAGGGAGAGTACGTCACCTCACCCGCCGAACTGGTCCTCTTGCCGGGCGCGGCCCGGGCGGTGGCGCAGCTTAACGCCGCCGGAATCCAAACGGTCCTGGTGACAAACCAGAGCTGGCTAGCCGGGCGAGCAGGCAACTCCGCCCGCTACGCTGCCGTCCACGCGCGGCTGACGCTACTTCTCGCCGCCGAGGGCGCGCGGCTCGACGCCGCTTACCACTGCCCGCACGCGCCCGCCACGTGCGAGTGCCGTAAGCCGCATCCCGGCATGCTGCGGCGCGCGGCTCGCGAACACCGGATCGAGCTGGACAAGGCCGTCGTCATCGGTGACAGCGACTCAGACCTGATGGCCGGCCGGGCGGCCGGCACTTCGACCATCCTGCTTCGCCCCGGCCGTGACGGCTCCGCCGGGGCCGACGCTGATGCGGTAGCCGACGACCTGCCCTGCGCCGTGCGCCTCATCCTGCAGGCTCGCAGCGCTACCGCTCGAAGCGGCGCATTACCGTCCGGGCCAGCAATCCAATTGCGAATGGCAGGTCATCACGCAGATACCTGCCGGCCAGGCGGCGCGGCTCGATGACCAATCGATGCACCCATTCCAGCCCGAGGCGCTGCACCAGCGGAGATGCGCGACGCATTACTCCGGCGGCCATGGGAATGCCGCCACCGCAGGCCAGGTACCAGGCGTTAGGCCATGTGCGCTGGAGCTGCTCGATGAGCTTCTCCTGACGGGGAAAGCCGAGCCCGACGAAAACCAGGTCAGGCTCGGCGGCTGTGACGGTAGCGATGGTCCGCCGTACTCCCTCGTCGGTCTGGTCAAAACCGAACGGTGGCGAATAAGCTCCGGCGACGGACAGGTCCAGGAATCTGGTGCGCAGTGCTTCGGCAGCCTTCTGCGGCACCCCCTCGGCACCGCCGAGAAGAAACACCGACCGCCTGTCGGCAGCAGCCGCTTCACTCAGCGAGAACAGCAGAGAGGCGCCGGTGACGCGTTCCGGCAGTGCCTGCCGTCCGGCCCGCGCCGCCCACAGCAGCGGCATCCCGTCCGCCACGACAAGCGACCCTGAGGTCAGGAGCCCGGCCAGTCTGGGCTGGCGATCCACGGTCCGGGCCACATCCACGTTGACCGGGATGATCGACCCGCCGTAACCGGCTGCCCACGCTTCCCTGACCCGGTCGATCACTTCCTGCTCGGTGAGCGCGTCAAGCCAGAAATTACCCATCCGCACCCGCCGCTGTCCCGGGCGCGTAGCCTCCGGCGATGTCATATCTGTCCCTGTGCCCTCAGCAGCTTCTTCGCATCTAAGCGCTCCGGCGAGATCCGTCACAGGCTAGAGAACGGGAGAGTGCTGGATTCAGGAGAGCCCGAACACTCAGTGTAGACGGCCGCTGGCGATGGGTGTCGGCATGATCCGTCGGGCGGCTGGCTTCCGGCCACTGAGCATGATCCGCTTCATGGCTGAAAGACCCTGTGCACTGCTGATGCGGCACGCACCGCCGGAGCGCTCATGGAGTAGGCGTGTGCCATGCGCCTATCCTGCCACAGCGGGCCCGGCCGCCTCAGCGAGTCGGCGCAGTCCGGCGCGGGCGACCAGCCCGGCCCGGCGCTGTCCCGCCCCCGCGGCCGCGAGCACCGCCGGCCGCGGCGCACCGCAGCCAGCCGCCGTGTCCGGGCGGCTTGGCTCGACGTGCTGCGGCTTGGCTCGACATGCTAATGTTCCAGTCAACATCGAGTAATCGGCGTCGCCTGGGTCTCGGCCGCCCGTACGATGGAGTCGTGAGCTTGCGCGGTCAATTCGGTTCGCCCTGAAGTGGGGGGCGCCTGGCGCGCAACAGGCGGATATGACGATTCGGGCTCGAGGTGTCATCCGCTGACGCCTACTGTGCGTCATAGTTCCGAGGGACATAAGTCATCGATCTAAGGCGGCGAGCCAGAGTGTCTGACCGGCAGCCAAGGAGCATGACGATAGTGGGGAGCACCGTAGCATGAGTTCCGCCTCCCGGCCGGACGCAGTCGACCCGGCCGACTACTCCGGCGTGCTGCGCCGCCGCTGGCCGATAGTGCTGGTCGTGACGTTGATCTGCCTGCTCGGAGCGGTGGGTTACATCCTCGTTGCGCCCAAGGCCTATGCCTCGTCGGCGACTGTGTACGTCAATCCCACCGGGGCCGATAACGCGAACCCGAGTTCCAGTAAGAACTCGGGCACGGTGAACATGTTCACGGAGGCTCAGACCGTTAGCTCGGGCGTGGTGGCCGCCCTGGCGGGCAAGGCGCTGCACAGTTCGGACACGCCGTACCAGCTGGCCAAGCAGGTCAAGGTCGTGGTCCCGCCCAACTCGCAGGACATGGTGATCACGTGCACCACGTCCACCAAGACCGGAGCGGCGGCATGCGCGAACGCGTTCGCGAACGCGTACCTGCAGAACCGCACCGCCAGCGCCAAGGCGGCGATCAACCAGCAGATCGCGCCCCTGAACAGCCAGATCGGCTCGCTTCAGAAGACGGTGTCCGGGCTTAAGGCGAAGATCGCCGGCCTGCCATCGAACTCCGCTGAGAAGGCGGCTGATCAGACGCAGCTCACTTCGTACCAGAACCAGCTCGGCAACCTGAACACCAAGGTGGCCGCCCTGTACGGCGAGAAGGCCCAGAGCAACGGCGGGGCCATCATCACCAAGGCCCAGCCGCCGGGCAGCCCGATCAGCCCGAAGAAGTCGCTGGTCCTGCCGGCCGGGCTCTTCGTCGGGCTTGTCCTCGGCTTGATCGGGGCGTTCATCTGGGATCGGCGGGACAAGCGGATTCATAACGCGCGGGATGTGGAGCGGTTCTTCGGGTTGCCGGTGCTGCTGGATCTGCCGCCGAAGTCGCTGGGCCGGCAGGTGTCGCTGGCCTCGCCGCGGTCGCGGACCGGGCGGGGGTTCACCGAGCTGGCGCACGCGGTGGCCGCGTCGCTGGGCGAGGGCAGCCACGTGGTGATCGTGGCCGGGGCGAGCCGGGGCCCGGCGGGCAGCGTGGTGGCGGCCAACCTGGCGGCGGCGCTGGCGCGGACGCATTCGGAGGCGGTGCTGGTGTGCGCGGCGCTGCGGGACAGCGTGGCGCCGGAGTTGTTCGGGATGGCGCCGGGCCGGGGGCTGGCCGAGGTGCTGGCCGGGCAGGCCACGGTGGGCGAGGTGGCCAGCGGGCCGGCCAGCGCGCCGGGGCTGTGGGTGATCCCGCCGGGGGCCGATACGTCGCTGGCCGAGTATCACCTGCAGCATGACACGGCGCGGGCGCTGACCGCGCAGCTGCGCCGCGATGCGCGGTTCGTGGTGGTGGAGGTGCAGGCCAAGGAGGACGGGGCCGATACCCTGGCGCTGGCTGAGTTCGCCGATGCCGCGGTGCTGACGGTGGAGGCGCAGCGCACCAGCCGGGGTGACGCGCAGGCGGCGATCCGGCGGCTGCGCCAGATGCGTACCCAGCTGCTGGGCATGGCGGTGGTGCCGCCGGTGCGGGAGGGCGTCACCATCCGCCCGCCCCAGCCGCGCCAGCCGCGGGAGGGTGCCCCGCCCCGGGGCGAGGTGGACTCCAGGCCTGGCGCCGGCGCGTTGGGACGTTCCCAGATGTCGTCGCTGTCGGGCAAGCCCCCCGGCGCGAACCGGGACGGGAGGCTGGTCCGCCCCGGCCGCGCGGCCGAGGCGTACGGTGACCCGGCAGACCGGGTATCCGGAAGCTGACCTATGCCACGTAGCGGTTCGCCGCGGCAGTTCGGCCCCGTGGCGGCGGCGCTCGCTGTGGCCGGGGTGTGCCTCGGCGGGTGCTCGAGCCCGATCAACCCCGTGGGTGGCGGGAGCGGATCACCCACCCCGGCCAGTTCCAGCCCGAGCTCGTCGCCGAGCTCGAGCTCGAGCAGTGCCGCAGGTCCGCTGGCCCCGCTGACCGGCTTGCCCGCGGCCAGCGAGGCGGCCGCGGACAAGCCGGCCGTGGCGCTGGACCTGACCGGGTCGGATCCCAGCGGGCTGACATCTGCCGACCTGGTCTTCCAGGAGTTCAGCGCGCCAGTGCGCTACATCGCGGTGTTCCAGTCGAAGCAGGCGACGGCCGGGCCGGTAACCGGCACCCAGCCAGCCGACAAGCAGGCGCTGTCCGTGCTGCACCCGCTGATTGGCTACGACGGGGCCGCCGCGCCCTTCTTCATCACGAGCCTGGACAAGTCCAAGCTGAAGGACGCTGGTTACGGGGCTCATCCGTCGCTCTACACGGCGGGAACGCAGGGCCTGACCACATCGACGCAGGCCATCATCAGCGCCGTCACCGGCGAGACGGCCCCGCCGCAGGTGTTCAGGTACCGCGGTTCGAGTTCCGGGGCCAACACGCTGGCCGCCACGGGCGTGTCCAGGCCTACGTCCGCCCGCGTGAGCATTCCCGGCAACGCCACCCAGGACTGGACGTTCAGTCAGAAGCACAACGCGTGGGAGCTGACCAGCGGCGGACCCCCGGTACGCGTCGCCAACGTGGTCGTGCAGACGGTTCCCTACAAGACGATCGGCATCAACAAGCGCGCCGGGATCAGCGCGCAGGTCGCGCAGGTTCTCGGCCGGGGCCACGCCGAGGTGCTGTCCGGCAGCGCGGCCGGCGGCAGCGGCGGGACGGCCGCCTCGGGCACCTGGGCCAAGACGCACATCAGGGATGTCACCAACTACCTCGAAAACAGCGGGTCTCCGATGGCGTTCCAGCCAGGTTCCACGTGGATCATCCTGGCGCCACCGGGTACCACGGTCAGCACGTCCGGCTGAGAGCGTGCCTGAGCGCTCAGCGATGCTCTGAAATCCAGAACGCACGCACCTGGCCGGAGGATGCCGTCGGTGCCGGCGAGGCCGTGGTTCGCAGCCGTGCCGTTCACCGGGTCCAGCGCAGCGGCCTGCCCAGCAGCTTGGCCAGCCGTTCGTCGTGCGGAGCGTAGTACTCGCTAAGCACCTGTCGCGTCTTCACCGGCAGCGGCGCGCTCGGTCGCGCGTTGACCTGCCGGAAGCCGGTCGGCTCATGGGCGTGCAAGCCGAGGAAGGCCAGCAACCGCTGGTACTGCCGGGCGGGCTGGTCAAAGTACGCCTCGCTGTCTATCACGTGCACCTGCTCAGGCGAGAAGAACCCGAACGCGCGCTCCAGCTGTTCGGCGTAGTGGCCGCGGTGCCGGTAAGAGTGATGGCGATGGGCCAGGCTTTCGTAGCGGATGTTCTCCCGCATGCGTTCGATCTCGCCGGCCAGCCGCTCGTCCTCCAGTTCCAGTGCCCGCTCGAAGCCTTCATGCTCGAACCCGCGTGCGTACTCGTGCTTGTAGGCGGAGAAGGCACGTTCGACCGGATCACGCAGCATGACGACGAGTTTCGCGTCCGGCAGGTCGCGCGCCAACCGTTCGAGCGCGAAGGGATGGTAGAGGTAATAACCGCTGGCCTCGAAGGCGACGGGACCGCCGTAGCGCGCCGCCCGGCGGCGGGCGATTTCGGCGACCGGGAAGTGACCCTGATACCAGCGCATTCCACGGTAATAGTTCAGGTCGAAGTAGTTGACGCCCTTGCGGAACGTCGCCCGCCTCACCTGCGGGTGCTGCAGCAGCGCCCGGAACAGCGACGTGGTGCCGCACCGCTGGACGCCGATCATCAGGAACGAGGGCAGGAGCCGCGCTCCTGCTGTCGCCTCGCCTAGTCCCAGGTAAGCGCGCCTGACCACTTGCTGCAGCGGCCGCGGCACGATCTCACCCACTGACAATGGCAGCGTCACCTCTCCGGTTAGCTCACGACGCAAGGCAGGGAACCCGGGCAAGCCGAAGCTGAACCGCTCCCGGTCCCGTCGGCATTCCGTTTCGCGTGACTGTCTTCTCCGGCCGCGGCCAGGCGTCGTCCCCGGCCTGGTAACCTGCGACTTGCCGCCTACCAGCGACAAGCATATCCACGGCAGGCCGGGTGGCTGACACACAGGATCTACTCAGCGAATTCTGGTGTCATTCTCACCTGGGTCCGGGGGTGCTCCGGGCCGGAATTCCTAATGTAGGGGCTTATGAGATTGCACGGATGTGGCGGCCGGGTGCGGCGCGCCGCGGCGGGCGGTGGTCCCCGCGGCAAGCGGTGGCGTGGCGGCCTGGCCGCGATGGCGGTGCTGGCCGCGGTGGCCGCGGCGGGCTGTTCGGGGTCGTCGTCGCCGAAGGCCAGCGGGTCGTCCGGGCCGGGCGGGCTCGTGACGCCGGGCGGGAGCGGCGGGCCGTCGGGGTCGGGCGGGCTGGTGACGCCGGGCGCGAGCGGCACCCCGGCGGTGCCGGGCGGTGAGCCCGAGGGCAGCGGCTCGCGCTCCGGCGTGACCGGCGGGGCGTTGTTCGGCGGTGACTTGCCGCTGGTCCCGGAGACCGGGAAGCTGGGCCGCAGGCTGGCCATCGTGCGCGCGTACTTCCGGTTCGGCCAGAAGTTCCCCAACGCCCAGGCCGCGGCGGCGATGCGGGCCGGCGGCACGGTGCTGGCCAGCCTGGACTCGGTCCCCGGGAAGGGGCAGGGCAGTTACGCCTCGATCGCGGCCGGCCAGCATGACGCCACGATCCTGAGCTTCCTGCAGCAGGAGCAGCGGGCCGCGGTCAGCTATCACCTGGGCGCGATCTACTTCTGCTTCGAGCATGAGGCGAACGCGGCGCCGCACCGGTCGCTGGGCACGTCCGCTCAGTTCGTCCAGGCGTGGGATCATATCCGCCGCCTGGCCGCCTCGGCGCACCTGCTGTGGAATCAGGGCGGTCGCATCCACTTCGTGCTGATCCTGACGCACATGGCCTTCAGGTCGATGACGGGGCGGCCGCAATGGGCGAACCGGATGGGCCAGGCCAGCTCGTACTTCCCGGGGGCGAACGAGGTCGATATCGTGGCCGCCGACGGCTACAACCACGGCGGGTGCAAGAGCGCCGGCGCGGGCGCTTTGGCGGGTGTGTCGGCCGGCTCGCGTGTGGTCACGCCGGGGTTCCTGTTCGACTCGGTGGTCAGCTTCGCCCGGTCGCATGGCGGGCTGCCGGTGTTCATCGCCGAGTGGGGCAGCCAGGTCTACACCGGCTCGTCCGAGCAGGCGGTGTTCATCTCCCAGATGCGGGCGTTCGTGTCGGCCAACCGGGAGGTCGCGGCGGCGCTGTACTGGAACTCGCATTCCCGGCAGAACCGCGGCTGCAGCAGCAGCGTGAACAACGAGCCGGCCTCCCTGGCCGCGCTGGCCGCGATGGGCCACTCCCCAGGCCTGCAGGGCCACCTCGTCCCTCCGCCCCGCTGACCAGGTCCCGGCCGAGCCGCACCACGCGGAGGCGGCCGCCCGCGTATGGCAGGCTGGGCGCATGACACGCGCCTACCTGGACAAGCGGCCCGACGACGTGGCCGCGATGTTCGATGGGGTGGCCCAGCGCTACGACCTGCTCAATGATGTGCTGTCGCTGGGCATCGACAGGCGGTGGAGGCGTGCGGTTGCCGTCAGCCTCGGGGCCAGGGCGGGCGAGCGGGTACTGGATCTTGCCGCGGGCACCGGCACCTCGTCGGCGGTCCTGGCCCGGGACGGGGCCAGCTGCGTCGCCTGCGATTTCTCGCTGGGCATGCTGAAGGTGGGCGCGGCCAGGCTCCGCAGCTCCGGACGTGAGACCGCCAGCCGCGACGGGCGGCCGGCAGTCAGCTTCGTAGCCGGTGACGCGCTCGCCCTGCCGTTCGGCCAGGGCGTGTTCGACGCGGTCACAATCTCGTTCGGGCTCAGGAACGTGGCCGACGCGGAAGCGGCCCTCGCCGAGATGCGGAGGGTCACCCGCCCGGGGGGACGCCTGCTGATCTGTGAGTTCAGCCACCTGGCCAGTCCGAGGCTGGACGCCGTCTTCGACAGGCTCCTGGTGACCACATTGCCGATGGTGGCGCGCACCGTGTCACGCAGCCCGGACGCCTACTCTTACCTGGCCGAATCGATCCGGGCCTGGCCCGATGCGCGCGAACTCGCAGGCGTCATCGGCGCAGCGGGGTGGTCGCGGGTGCGATGGCGGACGCTGTCCCTCGGGGTGGTCGCTCTGCACCTGGCGTTCAACGACGACGCCCGCGGGTGAGCCGGCCCGGCGAGCGGTCCAGCTCACCGGGCGTGCGCGGCCTCCGGGAACCCGGTGCGTGTAGACGGAGTCGTCAGGTCACGGACCGACGACAACGTCCTGCGCCGTGGCGGAGATGGTGCCGGCCCCGGAGTCCACGCGGACCGGAGTGACCGCGGTCGCCTTTCCCCCGTCGCCGATCTGCCCGGCGAAGCCAGCGCCCCACGCGTATACCGCGCCGGTGGCGGAGATGCCGTAGGAGGTGCCGCCGCCGCTCGCTAGGGTCGCGTATGTCACCCCGTTCGGCGGGAAGAACCGCACCGGAGAGCGCTGCATGCCCATGCCCAGGCCCAGGCCCTGATCCCCGAGCTGCGACCAGGTGTCGTTGCCCCACGACCAGAACGTGCCATCGGACAGTTGCACCAGTGTCTGCCCGTTCGTCGGTGCGCTGCCGCCCTGTGCGACCTGAGTCACCATGTGCGGCAGTGGCACGAGCACCGGGACGTTCGACGACGTGAGCGTCCCGTCACCGAGCTGGCCCGAAGTGTTGAAGCCCCAGTCGTAGTACTTGCCGTTCGCGAGCAGGGCGCCCGCATTGTCGAACGCTGACACGAGCGCGGCTACCGGCTGCCGCCCCAGCCCCTGCACCGGCACCGGGGTGTGATGCGGGGCGTTCCTGCGGCTGCCGTCGCCGAGCACCCCGCCATCGTCATTGCCGCACGACACCACGTGCCCGGCGGCGTCGTACACGGCGTGGCCGCTCGCCCCGGCCAGGGACGTCACGGGGGCCGATAGGGGCAGTTCCTGCGGCCTGGTGTACATGCTGGTAGTGCCCAGGCACAGCTCCCCTGCCTTGTTCATCCCCCATCCCCAGGCGTGACCGTTCGTGTCGACCGCGAGCGCGGTGTCATAGGGCATCGCGTCGGTAGCGAGATAAGCGATCCTCACCCCCGACGGGAACCGTACCCGCACCGGCGCGGTGAAGGAGCTAGCGGTGGAGCCATCGCCCAGCTGGCCTCTGGTGCCCTGGCCCCAGGCCCACAGCGTGCCGTCGGTCAGCAGCGCGTACTGGGTCGAGTTGGACGAGCCCACCTGCTGGACCGGGGCAAAGTCCGGGAAGGTCAGGCCGGCGGGCAGCAGCGTCAGGTTCCTGTGGCTGACCAGCTGATCACCGAAGAAAGCGCCCCAGTGATCCACCTGCCCCCACAGGGCCGCCTGCGACGCCGATGCCGCGCTCCGGGCCCGGGCGGCGGGCCCCGGCTGTGCCGCCGCGGCGCCCGGTGCTGCCACCGCTGCCCCGGTGATCAGCGTGGCGGCGACCAGTGCCGCCTGGGCCGTGAACCGTCCTGTGCGCATGCCGCTCCTCGGGCTAGACCAGGCGATCTCATACGTCCCTGACCCCGGGACGCGGCGGTCAGCCGACTGGGCGGACCCAGGAACAAGCCAACAGGCGGCTGATCGGCTGGGTAATCTCAGCACGGCAACGCTATCGGATGAGCGGGTGTCGCCGAGGCCGCTACGGGGATATCAGGCGTCCGGGTCTAGACTGCGAATGAAAGCCACTTGTGAAGCGGTTCACAAGAAAGTCAAGGAAAGTCCGGTGACCGAGCAAACTCCCGCCGCGTACGCGGGCCCTCCCCCACGGCCACGCCGCATCCACGACGATGAGGCCGATGTCATCGTGGTCGGTGCGGGGCCCGCGGGCTCGACGACGGCCTCCTACCTGGCCAGATCGGGCCTCGACGTGCTGCTGCTCGAGAAGAGCAGGTTCCCCAGGGAGAAGGTCTGCGGCGACGGGCTCACCCCCCGTGCGGTCAAGGCGCTGGTGGGGCTGGGCATCTCCATCGATGAGCGAGACGGCTGGGTGCCGAACAAGGGCCTGCGGATCATCGGCGGCGGCGCCCGGCTCGAGCTGCCCTGGCCCGACCTGGCCAGCTATCCGGGATTCGGGCTGATGCGCAACCGGCTCGGGTTCGACGAGACGCTGGCCCGCAGCGCGCAGAAGTCAGGGGTCAGGCTGGTCG